>Ga0115545_1001943_pt1 | contig 10313 bp, 17 predicted proteins | sample COGITO_mtgs_1003_FD_87188 | JGI IMG/M metagenome (GOLD analysis project Ga0115545, IMG submission 87188) | Pelagic marine microbial communities from North Sea - COGITO_mtgs_100330 | ecosystem: Environmental > Aquatic > Marine > Epipelagic | place: Germany:Helgoland, sampling site Kabeltonne...
CGTCAAAGGATGGTTCAAGAGTAATAGAACATTCAGCACCCTTCTTGAAAAAGATTTCAGCAATCATATCTCCTAATTCGGAGTCGTTATTTGCCGCAATAGTAGCGACATATTTTAGAGACTCTAAATCCTTAGTGGAGATAGGTATAGTATTTTCTTTTAGGGCATTAATAGTATGTCTGCTTGCTACATCAATTTGATTGAACGCTTCAACAGGACTTAGACCCTGTTCCATCAAATCAAAGGCTGCATTACACAAACCCTGCGCTATGATAGTAGCAGTAGTAGTCCCATCACCCGAAGCCTTCTGTGCTTGTCTAGCGACTTGTTGAATCAATTGAATACCAACCTGTACTGCCGGTATTTCGGAATGAACCGCATCGACAATAGAAACTCCGTCGTTAAGAACCAAAGGTGGTAGGTCGCCCCTAGAAATTACTGCTGTTCTTGCTTGTGGCCCAAGTGTACCCTTGACCGCATTAGCAACAGTATTGACTCCTTTCTTCAATGCCTTCCTTGCCATATCTCCTTTGATTACATTACTCTGCGCTTTCAGTTTCATCTTCCTCATACTCCACATATCTAATTGCATCCCACTTACAAACCAAAAGTCCGTCTACATTCATCACTTCTTCTTGGGGAACAAAAACCACATCATTTACTTTTACCGAATAGTTAAGCATAAGTCCGGCCTGTTCGCCAATCGACTCAACCCCGTATCGGTTGCGGTAAAGGTTGGAAATAATTTTCCCGTTATTCTTCACACCCGCTTGTTTGCGGTCACGAAGGATGACATACATACCTTTGGCTTTGAACACACTCACTCGGCATCCCATCCGGTTTCTTCGCCCACTTCAGTATCAGCGAGAGGGGCCATAGCATTGACACACCACCAACCACTCGCCGAGAATCTCATTTCGCCATCCTTGGTAGTCCAAGGTGAACCCACGATAACTATTTCAGAACCGATAGCAAAGTCCACTTCACCTTCATGTTCAGAAGGAACAATCATGTCGATAGGTGGCGCACTTGACATTATGTCAGTATCAGCAAGGGTTAGTAGGAAACCGCCTCTCTCCCTTGGGTCAATATGAACCACTTCAACAACAGTAGCGAAAGTAGTATTCCACTTTTCTTTTTGGTCTAAAGTATCATAGACTTCAGCACACTTCTCAAGAGAAGGTAGTAATGTGTCACCGAGCCAATCAGCAATCATACCGCTTGGCGCACCGTCTTCAAGAGATAGTGGTGCAGCATCGAAGATAGAAGCCTTCGATGGGTCAGCGTTGAATTGGGTAGCCTTAGTACCGTAGCATAGTCCAGCCTTACTTGCAGACTTCAGACCTATTGTACCAGTTACAAAGGTAGGGAACTGCACCTTAGCCTGTTCACCGCTAAGACGGACTTCAATAGGGCCAAGATTGCCGTTTCCAGCCGCATTGCGGCCATAGAAGATACAAGTACGGTCTAATTCCTCAAGTGGTCTTAGAGAGCCGTATTTGAAGTTAGGATTACCGTTAGCAAACTGCATGTTATTCTTATCCCAAATCAAACTGAAGTGTGATGAACCATCAAGAGGCATAGAACGAGCAGGTAAGGATTGAATGTCCTTAGAAGCAACATCTTCCTCAAAGGTTTGTTTAGCCTCTAAAGAAGGGTTGTAGTGACAAGTGAAAGAACCGTCATGGTTATCCTCAAAGATTTGTACTGCACCTTGAGTAACTAGAGCCATGCGACCACCCTCATCCAATGTAGAAAGAGTACCCTTCATCTTCTTGTAAGCCATACCCGCCCAATCCTTGTGTCTTGGAACAGATACGAACATACCTTCGTATAGGTCAGCACCACTACGAGCAAGGCGAGCAGAGTCAGCAGCGACTTGTCGTGCTGCAACTCTTAGAGCAAGTATTTTACATTCCTCTCCTGTCTTACCGGAGGCTTGCCAACCAGCACCCTCCTGTGATAGAATACTATCAGCCTTCGCTGATAGTGATTCCGGGTCAATCTTTACCTGTGTGGCTACTTTTCCTAGCATGTCGTCGTACTGCATCTTCTGTCTCTCCGATATATTTCCGTTGTTGGAGGGGGGATATAAACTTACTGATTGCCTCCACTTATCAGTAATCTGATGAAGTTATGGCGTACCACTTCTTCATCTACTCCGTTGATGATATCGCGCTCACTAACGATTGCGGCCTCGATGACCTTCATCTTGTTAGCAGGTGACGCAACACCATTTACGGCAAAAGTAAATACATTCCTAATCTGTTCACGAACAGAACCTTTCATCATCTTGACACCTTCTTCGTATGACTTATCCCTAAAGCATAACTTGAGAAGTCTATTGAAATCTATTTCCGGTGTAGTCAGACTGTCAATAAATGACTGTCTTTGTTTTTCGGGTAAACTACAAGCCGTTTGAAGCGCACCGATACCATTCCTCAAATCGCCCTTATGCTTACGAACAATAGTGCTATACATTTCCGTTGTAAGATTGTCAGCGCATCCTTCTAACGATGCAATCTTAAACAACCTATCACCCATAAGGATAGGACTAATCGGTTCAAATGTTCTAACTTGGCATCGCGATTGAAGCCAAGGAGATACCTTCGGCAGACGATTACAAGTAAGGATAAAATAACCACTCGCATTCTCAATCGCACCTTTCAGTGCCGCTTGTGCCGCATCGGTCAATTGGTCTGCTTCATCTAAAAGAAATATACGCTCTTGAATACCGCTTTGAATCATAGGTATGATATGTTCTTCGACAAACTCAATACCTCTATGCTTCTTAGAAGAAGCGTTGAATACGATTAACTGATAACCTAAGTCCTTAGCCAAAGCATAAGCAACAGAAGTCTTACCTGTACCCGCTTCGGGAGAATAGAATAGGTAATGTTGCATAGGTGCATTGTCAGCCACTATCGCCATCAATTCAGCAACAAGGCTATCTTGTCCTACAATACCCGTTAAACTAACAGGCCTGTGTTTTGTAGCCCAAACTCCGTTCATCTTTGTTTCCTCCTTTCGACTTTCATAGTACCATTAGGTTGTTTTACCATAATTATCATTGTACCATCAGCAAATACAATGGTCTGTCTTACTATTTCTTTATCCATTATTTCACACTCCTTGAAACTTTACCCCGTAAAGAAAATCTCGCTCATGCCACCAAGACGGCTTGCCTCGACAATCCTTCCATGTAGCCATGTATCGCTTTTCAGCCATGTAGTAATTTCTGTACGCCTTGACAACATCACCTTCGACCTTGTATTCTTCGGGCATACATTGTGGCATAGTAGTCATACCGAATGAGGGAATAAGATATGCTAACCCAAGTAATGTGTTACATATTGAATCTGTGCAGAAGTGGGTCTTACCATATCGGTTAGTGTATTCCACACAAAGGGCAGAACCATGTTCGATAGCCCAAAGATAGTTTTCCCTTGAATCTCCTAACCAGCGAGTCATAGGGTGATTGTGATAACCACCACGATGAGGATTACCAGCCTTTGTAAGCGGAAGCATATCGGTAGTAGCATTATGTCTGATAGCGGCAGAAGTCGCCATTTGAGTTATTTCTGTGATAATTTTAATCACATGCTTGTCGCAGTTATCCTTAGCGGATTGACGAGGGCAAGCATTGTCACCTAGCGGAAACATATTCATGCTCGCATCCCCCTATCGGTATCAGCATGTTCAGCCATTTCCTGTTCAGCCAATTGTAGGAAACAGTCTTTGCATACGGGGTCAGAAATCCACGACATAGTAGCACCCTTACAACCGCAAGCAGTACAGTTAGGGAAGTGGCGTAGTACCAGCCATTCAACGAATCGGTTGTAAAGTCTAATCACGCTTGCACCACCCTATGTATTCGACAATCCTTGCTAACTTGTCGAGAGAGCAAGACCAAACGAAACCTAACTTATCCCTACAAAACAACTCCCACTTACCCGCAAGGTAATCATCGGTAGCGTTAGGGAAAAGCCATTCCTTGAAATCCGATAGATTCATACGATTGAGATACTTTAATTCGTCTGTCCAATCCTTAAGATTCATAGCGTCAACGGTATTGTTATTCATGTTTATTCCCCCAAGAAATCAATAAGCATCATCTTCTTACTACCAGTAACAGTAGTCTTAGCGACTTGCTTCACATCCTCTACCTTAACACTCTTAGAGCGTGGTATATTAACTTGCTTAACAGGCTTAGAATCGCCGACAAAGTAACGGAAAGCGGTAATGTAAGGCTTGCGTGTCTTGCGACCAAGCAAAGGGAATGTAACTACGAAAGACGCAGATACCTTCTCACCATTGACAGCCCTTCGACCATCAAGCGAAACAAGATAGCCGCCGCTTACATGGTCTAGTTTAGTGACATCACTAACCTTGAAACCAGCACAAGAGGGAATTGGTCGCCCCTTGATAATCTGTCTCATGGCGTGGTGGTTCAATACTTGTCCGACTTTATACGGACTTCTTTTTACGGTTATTTTTGTCATTTGGTTGTGCCTCCTTAGTGTTGTAATCGGGATGTGATTTAGGAAGGCGGTGTTTGCGCCTTTCAGCAAGATTCTGTATCATCTTGGCTGCCTGTTTTACACCTGTCTTGAATCGTTTCTCGCTCACTTCATCAGTGACCATCACTTCATGTAATTCCGCCACATTGATGTTATGCAATATCCAATCGAATACTTCATACTCAACATGCGTTACGGTCTGCGCTCTATCCACGGTATCTCTTCCCCTTACAATATACTCTCATCGTTATACCTTATAAACCTTGGTATTGGGGGTATTTCGCGACTATTAGCAAATCCTATGACAAGACAAACATTCACTACTTCCGTCGGGTTTGATACGAGTGCGCCCGCACGACAAACACTTTTCGGCCTTTGCCTTTTCTTTTGGGGTCATTGTAGATGGTTCACGAATATGAATTAACTCATCCTTGGAATGTACTATGTCACGGTCAATATCATAAATCAAATGTTTGGTTTTAACACCCAAAGAGTTTTCGACTTTCTTTTTCCCTAACTGTATGATACTATGAGATTTGCAAAGTAAAGCCGATAGGCTGTGAGGTGAAGGGACATGAGCAACACCCTTCCTGTCAGCCAAAGCCGATGCCATTTCCTCTTTCGTCATAGGCCCACTGTCATATAAGATTTCTAAAATCGCCCGCCTAACTCTTCTATTTGTTGCGCTCATGTTATGCGCCATATACTTTACCTATTAAAGTAGGGGCAAGGCTTCATAAGTCAGCCCACATCAAATAATCAGTCGGTAATTCGGAATCATCAACATCAGAAGGTTGTTGGTTGCCAACCCTAGAATCTACTTCCTCACACATACGGGCTATTTTTACCGCTAAAAAATACTCACTCCAAGCATGGTGAACCCAAATAAGTACGACAAAGGTTAGACATATGACAAAAGTCATATCCATTCCAAAATACTCTCCTTTGTTTTCTTGACACCCTTGGGTACTTTTCCGGTATCTCTAACATCGTTGCGAACATTTGCAGAACACTCCAACAATTCTTCCCAATAAACATCAGTCTCACGAAAACCATCCGGTCTTTCTTTTGTGGTTGTTTTACGCTTAGGCCACTGAACATAATCGCGCTTCGCTTCGACACCGAAACATAACAAAGCCTTACTATATTCTTCCGGTAAAACAAATGTAGTATCTGCAACCAATCTCCATAACTTCATGTCGTCAATACGATTAGCACGAAGGAATGCAATCGCAAGTGGGAGAGGTGTACCATCGAACATAGAAAATACTCTTTGTCTATCAGTCCACCTAAACAAACCCTCAAACTGTTTCTTGAAATCACCCTTGCGTTGGATGAGAGAATTATCAATGATGATTCTCTCCTTAGTTTTAGGGGTAATCTTAGGTAACTTTTTGATTACGAAAACCAATCTGTAAGAAACTACATCGACCCATCTAAGGATTTCTTTTTCCGTAATTTTCCCCACATGATAGATATACGATGTATCATGTCCTGTCGGCGCATCTCGGATTGTACGCGCTTCAATGTACGGACTAATTCGATACTTGCTTTCGTCGGCAGTTAAAATCACTACTCCCAACCTTCACTCCCCCAAGGGTCATTGGCAAGAATGTAATTACGAAGTTTAAAACTTTGACTTTCACTCAATCCCCAAACAGACCTTACAGAAGGTAGGCTAATAACATACTCCTTCACGGTGAACACAATACCTTTCTCGGTAATCTGAGCATGTAAACCATCCTCCATCATAGCATCGACAAGTCGAGGCCATTCGTGTTTGAGAATAGGTTGAGCGAACAGTCGCTTGTCACTCTTGCTTCTCCATTCCTTGCTCATTCAATCACCTCAAAATCGACATCTTGAATATGACTAGGAGGTTTTAATGCCGCTAATTGTAACTCGACATTATCCAAAAGGTGAGGTTGGTCACGGAGAGTATTAACTAAAACGCCCATAACATTATCCATCTGTGCTTGCGCTAAAAGTAACTGCGAATCGACACCGATTTCCTTTTTCAATTGTCCTACTAAACGGAGGGAAGTGTTGGCTTGTGCTACCAATTTGGTTGCGTCTGCAACCCACTCGGAAGTGATACCTTCGCCCTCATCCTTCTGTTGCTCTAACTCATCAATCCACCCTAACAGGCGACCTACGATGTCCTGTGCCGAGTCAAGAGTGTCTATGCTCTCACTACGCATCTTTTCCATATGTTGTGCCTCTGCGGGGTCATAATCAATATGTTCATCCATGTGAGTCATAACCGTACCAACCGGCCAAGAATACTTTTCCTCTAAAAATGAAGGAGTGATTTCGTTCTGATGAATACCAATCTCAATCTCTCTCCGATTACTCATACCGCACAACGGACAGTCGGGCGTTTCTAATACCCATAAAAGTAACTCCATCTCTAACGCACTATTGGTACGACTTAGTTTTTCCCTTATTTGTTGTTCAGTTTTCATCTACAACCACCTCGCATTCCATACACCCACGCGGTTGAGCAAAACCTACTACCCAACCAACAACGAACCAAAATACACTCAAGAAACCATCTCCCGATACTTGCGAGATAGTCTTGGTATTATCTTCCTTTGGGCGTAAGTAGCATTCTCGGACTGTTGAGGATAGACACACAAGTATGCGTGAAGTGGGACAGCATATACTGTGAACCAACCGTAACGATTACTTTTATCGAAACCCTGTTCCATGATAGTTAGGTGTCCGTACTTTTCCCGCAAAACTGCTACTTCGGGGTCGTACTCATGAGTAGCGGCTACTTGAACATACCACTTGATAGGGCTTGGGTCTTTTTCATTATGGTGAAACCATAGATTGTCTTCGGTTATTTCTATCATTGTTTTAATTCCTCCTTACCCCATTTCTGCGCTACTTGTCTTGGGTCGGTCAATGGGCCGATACGACACATAACACCTTTACGACCACGACGACCATCGCCCTTCGGTGTGTATTCTGCGTACCAAGGTTGTGACTTGAGACTGTCGTCAATCCATCGCTTCGCTGCTACATAATCACCCTTAGTGATGATGCGAGTTATTTCTTTGAGTAAAGTAGAACGCTTGATGTCTTGCATCCAAAACGCCTCCTTGACCAATCGTACATCCGAATCCATTACAGACCTTCTCATCATCAAAGATGATTCAAGTAGTTCAAGTAGTGGTTGGTCTAAATCTATTCTTAGAACTTCGCCACCTGTCCACTTATCCTTCAACATAGAATAACCGATAGCCAAACGCCTAAACAAATCAGACTCGTAGGAACGGATGTCATCACGGTCAAGCCAAGCACCTAATTCATCCGAAAAAGAAATACCCGACGGAGGATTGAGAATAGCATCTAGCATTCTCGTATTGAACCAATTACGAATAGCAATAGCCTCATCAGCAAGAGCAAGTCTGTCGCCCCTTGTCATGTTGGATTGTAAGTGTTGAGCCTTCTTGAACAGTGCTTCTTTTTCCGGCGACATTTCAATATCAATAATGAAAAGCCTTCTATCAAGACCGGACTCCATTTCAAGTCTCGCAGGTTGAGTACCACCCCATAAAGTATAACGGGTATTGTAATTCACCCAACCGTTACGCATCATCTTCTGCACTCTTCCATTATCGAGAGAAGTAAGTAATTGATTCTTCATGTCGATACTGTGGTCTTTTTTGTTAGCATCGGTTAGGCTGGATGATTCTTCAAACCCAAGGAAACCACCGCACATCTCCCTTGCTAACGGGCGACCAACGATGTTACCTTCTTCATCAACCGAGCCGAACATACCTGCTTCTGTCACGGAGTTTGGCCCCATCATGGTTCTGAAACCATGTGCCTCAAAGAATGCACCATCGGTATAGAGTAGTCCTGTTCCTTCGTTAAGGAACATATTGATTAACATACTTTTACCGGAACCTTTAGCACCACGCATTAGTATGTGTATTCTTGTATCTCCCACTTGGGACATAGGAGTGTAGATTGGTGCATTGTGATGTCGCAACGGACAGTGAGCGATATTGAAATCATTGTTCTGTGGATGAGCAGGGTCGAAATCGCAACGGCTACACTTGTTGATAGCATTGAAGATATGTGCGCCAATACTACAAGCGAAGATTGGGATTTTATCTTCGACATCTACATAGTGATTGTCTTGTGTGAACTGTATTAGTTTTCTGATAATTTTACTCATACCCACTCACCTTCATCGTCATCCCCGAATATATCAAAAGTATCTCCAATCTGTTCTACCCTTTCTCTAACGGATAAAATAACCTGTGTAATCCGGTCTTTATGAACTTGGTCATACGGCAGCCCTAGAGCGATGATGTATTCTTCCATCATGTCGAATGCCTGTTGGTCGATGTACTGACCTTCATCTTGTACCGCACAAACTATACACGCCTTGCCACCCATCTTAGACCAAGTGTAAGGTAAGAACCATGCTGGTAAGGCTAGCAACATATCTATTTCCGGTCTGATGTCGTTGAACATATCGTAAACCAATAACTCACTAGGCTGGTCTGCTGTTGCTGTATTCATAGCAGTTAGGAAGTTAATTTGCCGACAACCGCGAGACTTTAACAGTAAAAGTAAGTCCATCAACATAGGGTATGACTTTCCCCAAACTTCGGGGTTGGCATCGGGCATCATCTTGATTGGAGTAAAGTTACTTAGAGATATGAAACAAGTATTGCTGGAAACCTGTGTTACACTCCATGTCGGTGTGACCATGTTAGGCATACGGTTGAATGGTTCGACGGACATACTAGGTGACATTATTTCTAGTACGGATTCTTTCTTAGATTCTACGGCTGAACCTATGATGTAAGGGATGAATCCATATTCGCCTTGTAGATAGATGTAACATATTTTAGGGCTAAATGTACTCTTAGCACCTTTCCAAAACAAATCAAGAGATTCAAAGCGTTCATGATTACTCATTGAGATTCCTCCCATTCTTTTACTGCATCTCGTACAAACTTAGGCATCCGAGATAACTTGCGTAACGGATGAGTACCACTTATGTACGGTTTGATTATTTGCGAAAGAGGTTTAGCATTCCAAACACTCACCATTCTAGTTGCTTTGGTTTTGGTTAGGTATTCTGTGGTGATTTGTTTTTCCCCTACAATAACAAACAAACCCGTTCTTCTTAGTATCTGTGTAAATGCTGAAGGGCTACGGGCATTCTGAGAATAGTGCTTACTGTACTCTTCATAGATTTCGGGAGAAGTCATAGGGCCGCTTTCGATAAGCATACTCCATACTCTAGTGGTAGTCAAGCCTCGGTTCATCTGTCCGCCCATACACTTACCTTATCGGACATGGCATATAACCATATTGTTTCAATAATTACGATAGTTACTGAAAGAATTAAACCGATGCACTGAGTTACAATTAGGTTAATTCTTGAATTGTTTCATAGGCATGTAAGAAAAAGAAGTAATAATAAGATAAGTAAGTAATAGAATAAATCCTCCCCCCCTCTATGAAACAATTCAACAATTGTTAGAAACCGATGTACTGCTCTACAAATAATTCTTTATGTAGCAGGGTGAAAAATATAATCAATTAGCGTACTTTACCCGCCAATCTGAATAATCGGGACAAGAAGCAAAGCGACGATGCTCTAAGTAATCCATCTCGTACCACTTCATCCCTGCGTCAAATGGTCGCATGGGAGAGAATGTATAATTTATTTTTAGGATAGAACCAAGCATCGCCAACCTTTCAGAAATCTCATTTTGTATTTCTGTCACCTCACCAAGTTTATAGCGCGAGGCTGGCTTC
>Ga0115545_1001951_pt1 | contig 10284 bp, 5 predicted proteins | sample COGITO_mtgs_1003_FD_87188 | JGI IMG/M metagenome (GOLD analysis project Ga0115545, IMG submission 87188) | Pelagic marine microbial communities from North Sea - COGITO_mtgs_100330 | ecosystem: Environmental > Aquatic > Marine > Epipelagic | place: Germany:Helgoland, sampling site Kabeltonne...
GTAGTGATGCTTTTAATAGCCAATCTAACATTTCAGTTTCCTTTTTGGTGGACCGCCCAGAACTCGAATCTGGAATCTCCCGGTTCGTAGCCGAGCGCCTTATCCAATTTGGCCAGCGGTCCTTATTATTAATTTAATTTTAAAAACACAATAAAGTTACTGTATTTTTGAATTTTATTAACAATTTTTGTTCAAATAAAATACAGGTTTGCATAAAAAACCTTATTAATGTGCTAAATTAACATTAAATATACTTTTTTTTAGGTATATAAACCGATTTAAAATAATGAGTGAAAAATTACTTGTCCCAGATATTGGAGATTTTGAAGAAGTTGAAGTTATAGAGGTTCTTGCAAAACAAGGTGATCAATTAAATATAAACGATCCTGTAATTACAATTGAGAGTGATAAATCAAGCGTTGAAATTCCTTCAACAGTCACTGGTAAGATCGAAACCGTCCAAGTTAAAGTTGGTGATAAAGTTTCAAAGGGAGACATTATATTAAGTGTTATTTCGTCAGGTGAAAATAAAAAAGATACTCCAATTCCAAAAGATACTGAAAGCATTATTAAGCAAGCCGAAGCAGCTATGGTAGAAAAAAAAGAAGAAACAGCAGTTTCTCAACCAATTCAAAAGAAAGAACAAACAATTATTCAAGTAACTAATAGTAATGATATCGACCCTTTAGAAACACAAGATTGGTTGGAGTCTTTATCGGCAGTTATATCAAAAGATGGAAACCAAAGAGCTCACTTTTTGATTAAAGAACTAATTAATAAAGCATATCGTGAAGGTGCAAATATTCCCTACACTCAAAACACACCTTACATAAACACCATTCCTCCAGAAGCAGAAGTAAAATCAAATGGAGATCAAAATATTGAGAGAAGAATTAGATCTTTGATTAGATGGAATGCGGCTGCAATGGTGGTAAGAGCCAACAAAAAATTTCCAGAATTAGGCGGTCATATAGGTACATTCGCATCAGCTGCTACTCTGTATGATGTTGGCATGAATCATTTTTGGAGAGCAAAAAATAATAAATTTGGTGGAGATTTAGTTTATTTTCAAGGTCACAGTGCACCAGGAATGTATGCTAGAGCATTCTTAGAGGGCAGATTAAATGAAAAACAATTAGATAGATTTAGACAAGAAGTAAATTCAGGTGGACTTTCCTCCTATCCACATCCATGGTTGATGCCTAAGTTTTGGCAATTTCCAACTGTTTCAATGGGCTTAGGCCCAATGCTAGCAATTTATCAGGCAAGATACATGAAATATTTAATTAACAGAGGTCTTATTAAAGATGAGGGTCGAAAAGTTTGGGCATTTTTAGGTGATGGAGAAATGGATGAACCTGAGTCGATGGGCGCAATAGGTTTAGCTGCTAGAGAAAAGTTAGATAATTTAATATTTGTAGTTAATTGTAATCTTCAAAGACTTGATGGTCCTGTTAGAGGAAATGGAAAAATTATTCAAGAATTAGAAGGTAGTTTTCGTGGAGCAGGTTGGAATGTTATAAAAGTAATTTGGGGTTCATACTGGGATTCTTTGATAGCAAATGATAAAACAGGTCATTTAGTCAAAATAATGAACGAAACCGTTGATGGTGAGTATCAAGCCATGAAAGCTAGAGATGGTGCGTATGTAAGAGAAAAGTTTTTTGGTAAATATCCTGAAACACAAGAATTAGTATCAAGCTTATCAGATAAAGATATTTGGAGGTTAAATAGAGGCGGTCATGATCCTCATAAGGTATATGCAGCTTATGATAAGGCTTCAAAAAACCAAGGAAGCCCAACTGTTATTATAGCCAAGACTATTAAGGGATATGGAATGGGTAAGACAGGTGAAAGTGTAAACACAACTCACCAAACAAAAAAGTTAGATGTAGACGACTTGCTATACTATAGAGATCGTTTTGATGTTCCTTTAACTGATCAACAAGTTAAAAATATTGAATATTTTAAACCTGATGAAAAATCACCAGAAATTAAATATTTAAAAGAAAGAAGATTGAATTTAGGTGGCTACCTACCTGAAAGAACCACTTACGCAAAACCAATTAAAGCACCATCAAAAGATATTTTTGATTTTATGAAAGTTTCTACTGGTGAAAAAGAGATGTCCACGACAATGGCAATGGTTAGAATGTTCACTAATTTACTTAGAGATAAAAATATTTCACCAAGGTTGGTTCCAATAATTCCTGATGAAGCAAGAACATTTGGAATGGAAGGTTTTTTCCAAAAAATCGGAATATATGCTCATGAAGGTCAAAAATATGAACCAGAAGACTCTGCTCAGTTAAGTTCTTATCGTGAAGATAAAAGTGGACAGGTATTAGAGGAAGGAATTAATGAAGCTGGAGCAATGTCATCTTGGATTGCTGCTGCTACATCATACACAAACCATGATATAGAAATGATTCCAATTTATATTTTTTATTCTATGTTTGGTTTCCAAAGAATTGGCGATCTCGCTTGGGCTGCTGGGGATAGTCAGGCAAGAGGATTTTTAATTGGTGCTACAGCAGGGAGAACTACTTTAGCTGGAGAGGGACTTCAACACCAAGATGGACATAGCCATTTAATAGCTTCAACAATACCAAATTGTGTAACTTATGATCCAACTTTTCATTATGAGTTAGCTGTAATTTTTAGAGAAGGCTTAAGAAGAATGCATGAGAAGAAAGAAAATGTTTTTTATTATATTACTACTATGAATGAAAACTATTCTCACCCTGAAATGCCAAAAGATAAAAACTGCGAAGAAGGCATTCTTAAAGGAATGTATAAGATAAAAGAATTCAATAAGTTTAAGAAGACAAAAATCCAATTATTAGGATCGGGTACTATACTTCGTGAAATGATGGCTGCAGCTGAAGTTCTTCAAAATGATTATCAAATTGATAGTGAAATTTGGAGTGTAACAAGTTTTAATGAATTAAGAAAAGATGGAATGGAAGTTGAAAGATACAATCTTTTAAATCCAGACAAAGAGCAAAAAATTTCATTTGTTGAAAAATGCCTTGGAAAAACAGAAGGCCCAATAATGGCAGCATCAGATTATATGAGAATGAATTCTGATCAAATAAGACCCTATACTAACAAGAGTTTTTACTCTTTAGGAACAGATGGTTTTGGTAGAAGTGATACTAGAAAAAATTTAAGAAAGTTCTTTGAGGTAGATAAAGAACATTTAGTTGCATATGGTTTGAGTGTCTTAGCTAAAGAACAGTTAATAGCATCAAAGTATGCAAAAGAAGCAATAAAGAAATATAATATTGATGGTGAAAAACCAATGCCAACTAAATTATAATGTCAGAAACTGAAGTTAAAGTACCAAATATTGGAGATTTTAAAGATGTTGAGGTAATTGAAGTACTAGTTTCAGAAGGTCAAATTCTTAAAAAAAATGATCCTTTAATTACAATAGAGAGTGACAAATCTAGCGTTGAGATACCATCAAACTTTGAGGGCAAAATTAAATCTTTAAGAACAAAAGTTGGTGATAAAGTCTCTGAAGGTGATTTGATATTAGTTTTAGATAACAAGTCACAATTAAATGAAATAGCTGAAGAAAAGCAAGAAATTGAAAAAGAATTCAAAAAAATTAAAGTAATAAAACCAGAAATAGAACAAACCCAAACTAAAGAAATTAAAACTACTTCTCATGATATTTCATCTGCAAGTCCAAAAGCTCGAAAATTTGCGAGAGAACTCGGAGTAGACATTAGTCAAGTAGTTGGCAGTGAAAAAGATGGAAGAGTTATTGAAGATGATATTAAAAAATTTGTTTATTCTAAACCTAAAGATATTAATGAAACAAAAGATAATAAGACAAGTAAAATTAAAAATGAGTTTGAACATTCCGATTTTGGAGAAATTGAAATGAAAGATATACCAAGAGTAAAAAAATTATCTTCTACTTATCTAACTAATTCATGGACAACTATACCTCATGTTACCAATCACGATGAGGCAGACATTACAGAAATGGAAAGCTTTAGAAGCTCTCTCACAGATATGTATACTGGAGAAAAAATTAAAATTACTCCTTTAGCATTTATAATAAAAGCATTAGTTGCATCTTTAAAAAAATTCCCAAGTTTTAATTCCTCAATTGATGAAATTGATACTGGAAAAATGACACTAAAAAAATATTTCCATATTGGAATCGCTGTTGATACACCAAACGGCTTAATGGTTCCCAAAATAAGAAATGCCAATAATAAAAAAATTTCATTACTTAGCAAAGAATTAAAAGAAGTTAGTGAACTTTGTAGAAATCTTAAAATTGATAAAAAAGAGTTATTTGGTGGATCAATGACTATTACAAGTTTAGGAGGAATAGGAGGATCATTTTTTACTCCAATCATAAATTATCCAGAAGTTGCAATATTAGGAGTAGGTAAATCTCAAAAAAAACAAATATTCATTAATGGAAAATTTCAAACTAGAACAATGTTACCAATATCTTTGTCTTATGATCATAGAATTATAGATGGAGCTGAGGCTGCAAGATTTAACAATGACTTAAAAGAAAATTTAGGTAAAAATTTTGCTTACAAGTTAGCTGTCTAATATAAATCATGTCAAAAACCACCTCATTATTAAGCGCTTTGCTGTGTACTTTTATTTGGGGAACAACTTTTATTGCTCAAGATACTGGTATGGACAACATTGGCCCATTCACATTTAATGCAGTAAGATTTTTTATAGGGTTTTTGGCAATTACGCCGTTAGTTTTTTTATTTGAATTAAAAAAATATAAGTCAGAGTTTAAATCTGACATTAAAACTTTTATAAATCTCACATTTTTAATTGGTTTATCTTTATTTTTAGGTTCCGCTTTGCAACAAGTTGCATTGCTTTATACAGATGTTGCTAATGCAGCTTTTTTTACGATTTTTTATGTTCCAATAGTACCAATCATAATTTTTTTATTTAAAAGAACATCAATTCATTGGAGTGTTTGGCCATCAGTAGTTTTATGTTTAATTGGAGGTTATTTATTAACAAATTTTTATGATGCTACGGTTAGACTTGGAGATAGTTTAGTAATTCTTGGAGCTTTGTTTTGGAGTACTCATATAATTTTTACAGGAATAATTGTTAAAAAATACGATCTTCCTTTAACTCTTGGTGCTGCTCAAACTCTAATTGTTGCTTTGTTTTCATCTATAATAGCACTTATTTACGAGGAGTTTATTTATTTAGATATTATGAAAGAAATAAATTCTATCTTATACGCTGGTATTTTATCAGGTGGTTTTGCTTTCGTTTTACAAATTTATGCTCAAAAAAATATTTCCCCTGCCCCTGCTGCAATAATTTTTTCTTTAGAAGGAGTATTTGCAACTATTGCTGCTTGGTATATTTTAAATCAAGTTTTAGATATTAATAATTTACTTGGATGCTTTTTTATTTTGTGTGGTGTTTTACTATCTCAGCTACTACCATTGGTTCAAAAAAAATATTCTTAATAAATCAAAGCAAATAAGATTAATGCTATGATAATTCTATATATTACAAAAGCATTCATTGAAAATTTATTTATGTAAATTAAAAAAAATTTTACAGTTACAAAAGAAAAAATAAAAGATGTTAATATAGCAATGAATACTAAATAACTAAATTCAACTTGCTGATTAAACACATCTTTTAATCCTAAAAAACTTGCACCAGCTAAAGCTGGAATGGAAAGTAAAAATGAAATTTTACTTGAATCTAACCTATTAAATCTTAATATTCTAGCAGCCGTGATAGTTATACCTGCCCTACTCACTCCTGGAACTAAAGAAAGAATCTGAAATAAACTTATAAATAGAATTGATTGAAGATTTAAATTTGAAGAAATTTTTTTATCGAAACGATTTCTATCTGCTATAAATAGAACAATTCCAAAAATTAAAGTTGTCCATGCTATAATTTTAATATTTCTTAGTTCATAAATAATTCCAGTGTAATATAAAATATATCCAACAATTATTAATGGAATTGATCCCACAATAATAAGACTTAAAAGTCTTTTATTATTTTTTACGTCTAATAAATCTTTTCTAAAAAAATATATGATTGCAAATAAAGACCCTAGATGAAGACTTATATCTATTAATAATGAGCCAGACTTGAATTCATATAAACTTGATACTATTATTAGATGTGCCGATGAACTTATAGGCAAAAACTCAGATATGCCTTGTATGGCGGAAAGTATTAAAACTTCTATAATGTTCTGTAGCATTTTATCTACCTAGCTTAAAAAATATTCATTTAAAACAATTCGATTTAAGCATATTAGCTATGCAATTATTAGAAATCCTATAATTTTCAAACTTATATGGCTTAATAAGGTCATAGTAACTGACCTATTTTTAGCTTTATTTAATAAAAACAATATATAATTTGCCTTAAATTATAAAAAAATATGACTGATAAAATGCTAAAGTTTGTAAAAATAGGTCAACAAACTCCACCTAAAAGAGAGACAGATGTCAGAAAAAAAGACTTCAATGAGATTTATGACCAATTTATCAATGAAAAGGCTAAGGACCAATCCAGCAGATGTTCCCAGTGCGGCGTTCCTTTTTGTCAAGTTCACTGCCCATTAAGCAATAATATTCCAGATTGGCTAAAACTAACAGCAGAAGGAAGACTTAAGGAGGCTTATGAATTATCTCAAAGCACAAATAATATGCCAGAAGTTTGTGGAAGAATATGTCCACAAGATAGATTGTGCGAAGGAAATTGTGTTATTGAACAATCTGGACATGGAACAGTTACAATCGGCTCAATAGAAAAATATATTACTGATAATGCATGGGAACAAGGTTGGGTAAAACCTATAAATATTTCTAATGAAAAAAATGAAAGTATTGGAATAATTGGTGCGGGTCCAGCTGGACTAGCTGCTGCTGAAGAATTGAGAAAAAGTGGATATAAAATTACAGTTTATGACAGATATGATAGGGCTGGAGGATTATTGATTTACGGTATTCCAAATTTTAAACTTGAGAAAGAAGTTGTTGAGAGAAGAACGAAGCTTTTAAAAGATGGGGGAATTGAATTTATACAAAATTTTGAAGTTGGAAAAGATGCAAGTTTAGAACAATTAAGAAAAAAACATGATGCAATTTTAATTGCAACAGGAGTTTATAAAGCTAGGGAGATTGAGCTTCCAGGAAACGATTTAAATAATATTTTTCCAGCAATGGATTTTCTAACAGCGTCAAATAAAAAAGGATTAGGGGATAAGGTAGAATTATTTGATAAGGGAATTTTGAATGCAGAAGGAAAGGATATTGTTGTTATTGGTGGTGGAGATACAGCGATGGACTGTGTAAGAACATCAATAAGACAAAAAGCGAAATCTGTTAAGTGTTTATACAGAAGAGATAAAGAGAATATGCCTGGATCAGCAAGAGAGGTAGCTAACGCTGAAGAAGAAGGTGTAGAGTTTGTTTGGTTATCAAGTCCCAAAGAATTCAAAGGAACAAATAAAGTTGAAAAATTAATTGTAGATCAAATAAAATTAGGTGAGCCTGATGAAAGTGGTAGAAGAAAACCAGAGATTCAAGAAAACGCAAGCTTTGAAGTAAAAACAGATATGGTCATTAAAGCACTGGGTTTCGATCCTGAAGATTTACCAACCTTGTTTGACGCAAATGAATTACAAGTGACAAAATGGGGAACTATAAAAACTGATTTTGATACAATGGAAACAAATTTGAGTGGAGTTTTTGCGGCAGGTGACATAATTAGAGGAGCATCTTTAGTTGTTTGGGCAATTAAAGATGGAAGAGATGCTGCCACTTCAATTAAAAAGCATATAGAAAATAAGCGTTTAAAACAGCCAAGAGTAGCTTAATGGAAAATTATAAAAAAAATCTTGAAATACTAAAAAAAAACCATGTCTATTCTGAAGAGATGGAACACGATGCTTGTGGTGTTGGTTTAATTGCATCTACCGAAGGGAAGAAGTCTCGTAAAGTTGTTGAGTATGGAATTGAAGCTTTAAAAGCTGTTTGGCATAGAGGAGCGGTTGACGCTGATGGAAAGACAGGGGATGGTGCAGGTATACATGTAGAGATACCAAAGGATTTTTTTATAGAAAAAATAGAAGTCACTGGTCATTCCTACGATAATTCAGAAATATGTGTTGGAATGATTTTTTTACCAAGAAATGATTATGCAGCACAAGAAAGCTGCAAAACAATAGTTGAGAGCGAATTAACAAAAAATGATTTTAGCATATATGGCTGGAGACAAGTTCCAGTTAATCCAAAAGTTTTAGGTGAAAAAGCATTTCAAACAATGCCTGAAATTATTCAAGTACTATTTAAATCTAATAACCCAGAATTACTTAACAAAGATCTTGAGAGAAAAATATATGAAACAAGAAGAATAATAGAAAATAAAGCTTTTCAAGTTTCTTTGAATAATTTTTATATTTGTTCACTTAGCTCAAAATCAATTATCTATAAGGGAATGTTTTTAGCAGAAGCTATCTCAGATTTTTTCTTAGATTTAAAGGACGAAAGATTTGTCTCAAGATATGCAATTTTTCATCAAAGATTTTCTACCAATACAGCGCCAAGCTGGAATTTAGCTCAACCATTTAGAGCGATTGCTCATAATGGAGAAATTAATACATATAGAGGAAATAAAAATTGGATGAAAGTTCATGAGCAAGAAATGAATAGTCCTCTTTTTGATAACATAGAAAATTTAAAACCAGTAATTCAACAAGGTGCATCTGACTCTGCAGCTTTAGATAACGTTTTTGAATTATTGAATATCTCAGGTCAGCCAGCGCCACTAGCAAAATTAATGTTAGTGCCTGATGCTTGGTCTAAAAAGAATAAAACTCTATCTAAAGATCACCAACAATTATTTAATTTTTTAAATAGTACGATGGAACCTTGGGATGGACCTGCGGCTATAGCTGGAACAGATAATGAGTGGGTAATTGCTGCAAATGATAGAAATGGATTAAGACCATTAAGATATGCAATTACTAAGGATAATTTATTATTTGCAGGTTCTGAAACAGGCATGATCGAACTAAATGAGAAGAAAATTTTAACAAAAGGAAGATTGGGTCCAGGAGAAATAATAGGGGTTAGAATTGAAAAAGGAAAAGTATTTACTAATAGTAAAATTAAAGATTATTTAGCAAAGGAATATAAACACTTTAATTCTCAAATTATCGATTTAGACGAAAAAATTACTATTTCTGGGGAAAAAAATACATTTTCTGGAGATGACTTAAGACGAAGACAATACACATTTGGAATGAGTCTAGAAGATTTAGAGCTTATTTTGCACCCAATGGCTGAAGATGCAAAAGAAGCGATAGGCTCTATGGGAGATGATACACCTCTTGCAGTATTGTCTGATAAATATAGACCTCTATATCATTTTTTCAGACAAAATTTTAGTCAAGTAACAAATCCACCAATCGACTCCTTAAGAGAAAATAAGGTTATGAGTTTAAAAACAAGATTTGGAAATTTGGGTAACATCTTAGATTTTGATAATTTAACCAAACAAAATATATACGTTTTAAATAGCCCTATTTTATCAAATTCTCAATTTGATAAATTTATTAATTTTTTTGGCAAAAATTCATTAGTTATAGATTGTACTTTTTCAAAAGACCAAAGTTTGTTTCAGTCATTAAAAAAAATTCAAAAAGATGCAGAAATTGCCGTGAGACAAGGTATTACCCAATTAATTTTAAGTGATAAAGAATTATCAGAAACTAATTTGCCAATTCCTATGCTTTTGTGTGTTGGTGCAATCAATTCATTTTTGATAGAAAAAAAATTAAGAGGATATGTCTCTATAAACGTTCAATCTGGAGAAGCTTTAGATACACACTCATTTGCGACCATGATTGGTGTAGGAGCAACAACAGTAAATCCTTATCTTGCATTTGATAGTTTATATCAAAGACATGAAAAAAAACTTTTTGGAAAATTTAGTTTTGATGAATGTGTGGAGAGATACATTAAATCAGTGAATGCTGGTCTATTAAAAATTATGTCTAAAATGGGAATTTCTGTTTTGAGTTCTTATAGAGGAGGATGTAATTTTGAAACTGTTGGTTTAAGTAGAACAATTGTTGCTGATTATTTTCCTGGTGTTGTATCAAAAATATCTGGAATTGGATTAACAGGAATAGAAAAAAAAATCAGATTAATTCATAAGGAAGCATTTGATAGTTTATATCAAAGACATGAAAAAAAACTTTTTGGAAAATTTAGTTTTGATGAA
>Ga0115545_1001958_pt1 | contig 10270 bp, 4 predicted proteins | sample COGITO_mtgs_1003_FD_87188 | JGI IMG/M metagenome (GOLD analysis project Ga0115545, IMG submission 87188) | Pelagic marine microbial communities from North Sea - COGITO_mtgs_100330 | ecosystem: Environmental > Aquatic > Marine > Epipelagic | place: Germany:Helgoland, sampling site Kabeltonne...
ATTAAGTTTTGTAGTCCTTTAGCTCTATAATCTTGATACTGAGCTGATCTACTTAAAACTGAAACTGCATCTAAATTTTGTATTGGAGCTCCACTATGAGAAATTATAGACTGACCGTCTAAGTTTCCATATCCAATATCTGCTTGTCCAAAGTCTACTCTAGGTACTTTAATTCCTAGTGATTGGCTTAATTCTGTTGCAAACCTATGCAATTCAGTATATTTGTACGTTGAAATTGATTGATTTCCAATAAATGGAAAGAACCATTCTTTACCTCTATCTCTACAACTCTTATTATCTGCATATGAAGTTAGTCCATTGTTAATAACAGGATAATTTTCTGGCCTATCAAACATTGGCTTGTTTGGATGAAGGTTTGTTGATAAATATTCATTTTTATTAAAATCAAAGAATGTTTCTTTTCCTCTAGGATCCATTGGATGGCTTACATTCATAACAACATCTCTTTCCCAATAAGGATTTGATTGTGTTATGATAGTTCTTGTTGTATCAGATAACATTGTTATTTCAGCCTCAGAAGTTGCATCACGGCCGTTTGCAAAACCTTCTTCTTCAGGAATAACATGGAACCTACTAGCAGTATGTGCAAGGAAAAGTCCGTAGTTTTGATTTCCTGCAGGATTATAATCATATGGAGGAAAGAATGTTCCTTCTATATTAGTATTACCATTTGCACCTACAGTTGATTGAGTGATAGGACAAATTATTAATGCCGTTTGTTCTCCTTCTGAATTAGCTACAGATCCATCCGCATATACTTCTCCACACGTAAATAATGGATGGCCACCAATTGACTTAGATATATTTGTTGCTAAAATAGTTGGATTATTACTATATGCAAACTGAGATCCTTCAATAGTTGTATTTGAACCATCGTCATCACAAACAAAAGTTACAACTGTACCGTTTGTCGCAGTTAATACTATTGTTCTATCATCATAATCATTTGCTCCTAAAGGAAATGTTCCAGCCAATTTAATTTTTGTTGAAGCTTTAGTTGCAGGTATATTAGTTGTTCCTGTTACAGAATAGTCAACATATGCTCCAACACTTTGCTTCCAATTTACAGGAACGTGCCATTCATATCTTGCAGCTCCTTCATGTTGGTCTCTTTCCCAGCATAAGAATATATCATCTTTAATTATAGGCTCAAATGCAGGTTTTATAGTAGCTTCTAATTCACCAACAGTTGTTCTAAATAATCCAGTGTAATTTTTTTCTCGTTCTCTCTGACCACCTGTACCAAATAATGGAAATGGTTGAGGCAATTGATGTGCGCCGTCTCTATTACCAAGCCTTGGATTAGGTGAGATTAGATCTCCATATCTAGATTCTTCTGGTCCATTTCCATCCCAATTATTATAGTAAGGATCTCCAGGTCCATTGTGCTTAAACCTTCCTAGCTCTGTTGTATTACCATTTAAGAAAACTCTTGCAGAAGCTGAACCTTCGTAATGGAGAGACTCTCTTTCAGGCCTATGCATAGCCAATCTAGGTCTTTCTAAAATATGTGGCTCAATAGCAATATTAAAATCTGGCTTATTTCTACCTGGTACGTTCTTTTTCATTTGGCAAAGAACAGTATCGTCATAATATCTTATTAACTTAAAGAATTCGTTGTACTTAAATGCACCAAAATGTTTTTTCCAATAGTGTTCATCATAGAATATAACATCGTCGTAATATGTATTATATTTTGCTCGTGGATCTCCAACCAAATCATTAAAGTCTATTCCTCCGAGCTGATGTTCCATGTCTATATTTAGTTGGTCAACAGGAGCCATCTGAATTGAAACTCTGTTTTGGTCATTTTCTGCAGCTATTGCTATTTCTGCACTATTGTTCACACTTAAATTGCTACCTAATGTATTTTCCTGAATACGTATCTTGTCTGGATCTACACACATTCCAACATAATTAGGTACAATAGTTGCAACTGTTTCTTGGTCATCAATAAAATCAACTAGTCCATTAAATCCGCTTGCTGTTGCAAATGTGGATCTATTATTTTCAAAAGGTCTAGTAATTTCTTGATTAGGATGAGAAGATAATATTGCAGTTCCATCTGATAAAGCATATGTTTTTAAATCTGCTCCTAAAGAGTATCTTACAATTAAGTCATTATATGATGAAGTATATGTATTTCCATCAATAGCCATTGGATTAAGTACATGGTTGTTAAATGCAGACTCTGTTAATGGCTTCATCCAAAATCTAAACTCTTGTAGTGAACCACTAAAATTAGAATAACTAGTAACTACTGAGTCGTCTGGTTCATTTGATGCAGAAACACCGTTTATTCCCCAATCAGAACTATTTACGGCTCCACCTATAAAGAATGAATCATAATTGGCTCCAAATAGACCTTCTGAATATCCAATCATATTTGATGCTGTATTTTCAGGAGTAAGATAAGTTCCACTAACGTATGTATCATCATGGAAACCATCAGAATTCCAACTACTATTTGCAAAGAACCCTATCTCTGTACTACCATTTGTAGTTAAACTAGCTGATAGTGCATGTGTTATAGTTCCTCTAGACCAATCAGTAGACTTTTTACAAAATAAGTCATATGTAAAGCTTTCAGCATTTGACGCAGAAACCGTTGTTGCAGTAGGAGAATTTCTACGAACCATTACATTCCACCAATCTCCATCATATATAGGTGCCCAGTCTGTAACTGCCGTTATAAACTGTGGATCTGGATTAATACCATCAGATGTTTTAAGTGCAAACTTTACTCTACCATAATTACTATCATCTTTTGTATCAAAACTATAAGATGTTTTAGTACTAATACCAGATGCATGTTCTACGGCTATAAACGAACTTGAATTTATTTGAACCACAACCATGTCTTTCTTGTTTGCGTTATTTCTTAGTTCGTCAAATTGAGCTTTTCCACACTTTACATTATAGTCCAGCATATCAGGTAATTTAAACCTAAATTCAATTGTATCGGGAAACTGTGTTCTGTTTCCATTGTCTGCGACTATTGTTGGATGTGTTACAGCATCCCAAGATGCAGTTATTGCACTTGTACCGTTTAAGTTTAACCTATAATTAAATACATCGTATGTATAATATGAATTATTAAAGTAGTCTACAGGCTTTGGAGATCCCCATTCTTTTATTCTAAATAAACTTTGAGGTATACCATAAATATTCATGTATGCCTTTAGGTTTTCTTTAGTTCCTTTAGTCTTTAATAGATGAGGTAAATTGTTTAACAGTCTTTTACCAAACTCTAATCTTGTATTTTCTCTAGGTACCGACTGTGAAGTTTGATAAAAATCAGAAGCATATATTCTAGATTGTGAAAACTCAGATGTACCAACAATATAGCTTGAAGATGCAAACTGATCGTCTGGAGCATTCCAATATGACCAGTCAGCTGTTGTAAAATAGTCAACCTTATCACCATACTCACCGTCAGCATCTGTACCAATTACATAGCTCCATAAGTCTTGTTCATCTGTTTTTAGGCATTGACTATATCCTAAAGACTTTAATCCCATGTAAATTAAATCTTTTGACATCATGTCAGAGCCACTAAAGTGTCCCTCAATTAATTTAGCATCTATAGCATGGTGCCTATCCCAAGTTTCTGGAATGGCTGTTACGTATAAGTAAATATTGTCGAAAAATTCACCAACCATGTTGACAAACTTAATATATTCACTATTTATATTTTCATCTTTACCGAGTGTAGTATCTTCATGAATATGTAAAGGTACTGCAGTATTCTCTAAGGAATGTATATTTTCTCTATCATACATAGATGCTGTTTCATACATTCCATTAAACCAGTCTACACCTTGAGAAGAACTTACAGAATACAGCTTGTATGGCCCTCTTGGATAAGGTTTATCTGATTCTTTTGGCCATGTGGTTGGATGAAATACACCTAAAGAACTAGAATGATAAGAAGAAGATTCTTCATACATGAATCGTTCATATCCATCAAATCCTGATATTACATCGTTTCTTTTGTTTTTAAAGTTTTGAACATTTTGCTCAAAATAGTATGACCCAGTAATTGCACCATCACTTGCAGAAGCTGGTGAGTTTATAGTTAGGTCTTCTATTTTACTCTGGTAAAACTCTATTTGTGATAATTTATATCTAAAATTATCTAGTCGTGACTTTGCAGATCCAAACCTAATAAAGTGAGAATATCTTCTATAGTCTACACTAAGCCTAACATCAGCTAAGCTACTAGAAAAATATCTATTTAATACTTTATTTACTACACTTTCCTTTGCATCAGTTAAAGTAGTCCATGTCTCATATCCAGTTGTACCACCGCCAAGATTATCTTCACTTCCAGCTGCAAAATTTGCTGGAGATAAAAAGTTAACTTCTTTTTCGACTTCAGGAGACTCTACAAATACAGACTCTCTAACTGGAGTTATCATTTCTTGAACTATCCAACAAGGATCTTTTATAGATACATTTTCTGGAAGAGGTTCATATAATTTTAAAACAATAGAATATGGAAACTCAGGAGTTGTTATCTTATCTATAGACCAGTTAACTGCAAGTGGTACAATATTATTTCCAAAATTAACATGTATGTCTACCCAATGGTCTACATCACCCTTAATAGACAACTTATCTGCAAAATCTTCAAAGATTTCTTTTTCTTCTTGAGTTGCATCATCACTTATTTTTAGTCGTATTTCTCTCCTGCTTTCACTTATTTCGTCTAAAAATAAATCATTAACAGTCGAATCAGGGCTTCCAACTAATGTTCTATAAAAAGAATACTTTACATTAAATGTACCTGAGTTTACATACTGTCTTATATCGTTATGAATATCTAAAAATACAACAGGGTCTTGATTGACTTGTCCATTGTCTAATATTCCACCTTCAGCAACTTTATAACTTGTTAAGTCTAGTTCTGAAAATAATAAAGTACTATTGTCTTTACTAAATACGTGAAATTCTACCCTGTCATCTACATCAAAGGCTTTGCCAAAATCAGATAATATAGGCTTTGAAGGAATTAACCTTAAGTCTTCGTCTTTATATTTTGTGTTCCAAGCCATTTATCTTCCCTGTATTCTTGTGCTTCTACCTTTTGAACCATCTGGGTTTACACTTTGAACTGTTTTTTGTCTAGGTTGTACTGTTGTTTGTTGTTTAGATGGTAAAGGAGATTCTTCAGATGTTCTAGAAACAACTGATGTTTTTGTTGGAGTAACTACTCTTTCATCTGGTACTTCATCTTGTTTTGGCTCCGGTCCATATTTTGGTACTCTCCAAGGATTAAAGCCTCTATAATTATCTCTAACGTACCACTCTTCTCCAGCATTATCCCATTGTGTTCTTGTCCATTCTTCAGTTTCAACATCAAAGTCAAACCATCCGTCTGTTAATTTATACTGGTCGTTGTGTTGTGTATCTTCTATTAATTCTCCTGTTGGAGCTCCAAAACCTAAAAATTCTCCTGTCTCAGGATTTGTAATTTCTTCTCGCTCAATAATTATTCCACCAAAGCATAATATATAAACTTGTGAAGTTTCTATTTGGCCTTTACCATTTTTAATTCTGCAATGATAAAAACCTGTATCGAATTTTGTTCCATTCACTAATGAAAGTTTACGAGATCTACTAACAACCTTATTACTTATTCTTTTTCTAGTTTCTAGGCCGTGTTTTGCAGGATTATCAGAGTTAAATATCCACTCATATTCTAGTCCATCTTCTATTTCAATATCATCTTCACCAAGATAGTTATATGCATCAGCAACTAGTACCCTAGAATGATTTGCAGGAAACTGATATGCCGTTGTCGCTAATCCTTTATCTTCGTATACACTCCAACCATCAGATATTTTACCATCAATAGTTCCATGAGAAGGAAATATTATAATACCAGTAGTTTCTCCAGAGTTTGGATTTTCTCGTAATATTGGAGCTCCTGTAGGGCCGTAAACGACTGTTGGTAAAAGTTCACTAATAGTAGTATCAACAACAGAAATATAATTTTCTTTTTCTAAAACGTATCGCTGTGGTACTATTACAAAATCTTGGCCGATATCGTCACTGTTTGTTTGAGAAATTATTCTATTATTTGGATCTCTATGTGTTTTATCCGCTTCTGTTTCTAAATAATCTAGAGCTTCATTTATTTGAAAATCTTCAACGCTTTCTGCAACAATATGTGCACCTGCATCCCAAGGATAATAATCTTCTTGAACAGTTACAACTGAAACTGCACCATTATCCGGCTTTACTAACGTAGCATCTTTTCCTGCGTTTACGTCATTTCTAGGTTCTAATGGTTTATTAGAAACCTGTCTTTCTACCTTCTGTGTTCTATACCTTGGTTTTGCCATTATTAATCGATCACCTTAAATGTTAAATCATCATCAAAAACTTTAGTAATACTTCCACTCACAGTCTTAATGACAAACTTATATCTTCTATCAGTTTCAAACTGGTCCATCCATAGGTCAAAATAATTACCATCAGAGTCACAGCTTATTTTAGTATATGTACTATCAAAATCTATTACAACTTCGCCTGTTGTATAATCTTCTACAGACCAATATGAATTTGTTGGAAAATGCTTAATATCTAATTCTGCAGACGTGTTTGTATAAGATTTTGAAACAAACCTATTTCTTCCAACTATTCTGAATCTTTCTTGGCTTTCACGATGTATAGTATCTCTATTATTCTTAACATAAACAAAAACATCTGAGTTTATATCTAACTGAGATAGGCTTTCCGTTGCAGGTGTAAAATCATTCCATCCAAATTCTAATTTTGGTTGATATACAGTATGAGTTTCTTTAGAGAAAAATCGTATATCTCCAAAGTTTTTACCATTATACTCATCTGCATCTCCTCTCTTTATTATGAAACCTTCGTTATTTACTACTTGTCCTCCAAAAAAGCTTCCACTTAACCAAGCATTTACTATTTGTGTAACGTTTAAGTTAAGGTCACTAGATTGATATTCAAAAGATTGACTTGCAGCTGAACCAGTCCACCAAGATCCACCACCCGTTGTAGTTTGAGAAGCTAAACTTGCAGTAGTTCCTGTATCCAATGCTGCTGAAGCCGTTTCCCAAGTCGTACCTACACCTTCACCATCTCTATATTTCCAGCTAGCTCCTTCTGTTGTTTTAGGATTATGTGTTTCTCTACCTATTCCCATTTCCCATGATTCAGAAACTGCATATCCATATAATGTATATGAAAAAGGCAAAGATTCTGCTTGATGTGTATATAATTTAAGGTTTGCTCTAAATGCCGGTGTAATTTCACCTGAAAGTATAGAACTAGATATTCTACCTAAATTAAATTTGGTTAAAATTCTAGAGTTAAAAGTATTATTAGTGTTTGACTCAGATATTATCTTTTGAAGTTGTAGTACTTCGTCCAAGCCAGTATTTTTTGTATCAAACTGTTCATAAAGTGTTGTGTCTATTGATGAAGTTATACTATATATCATTATTATGCTCCAACTATTCTTGCTTCAATATCAGTATCCGGGAATCTAACCTCAAATATTGATGGATCCATTGAAGGATAAATAATATTATTTTTAGTAGCTTCGCCTATATCATAAAAGTTTGGAGAATATCCAGACGATGCATCAAATTTATTTACAACCGTTAAATTTAACACAGATTGTACTCCATCTACTTGGTCGAGAGTTGCTGATAGATCTGATACCGAGATTGGTTCGTTTATTTGCCATTTGTCTATCTCAAAATATTTCTTAGCTTCATCAATTACCTTAATCAATACCTCTTTGGAGATAGAATCAGGTCTAGCAATAATGTCAAACTTTACTCCTATATTAATTACATGAGCATTTCTTAAATTTATACCGTCAGTCAACATTCTATATTTACTTAGATAGGTTTTTAAATTTGTTTTAGTTGCCAAATTTGGTGCAATTAATTGTTTATTTGCATTATAAGATAGGCAATAAATGTTTATGGCCAAAGGATTAAAATCTGTACTTCCATCTGGCTGTAAGTTTTGTTCATCTCTTTCAACATATGCTTTTGCTATACTTCCATATTTTCCAGGTAAAGTATAAACTCTAGCAATATAATCTTCTTTAGTTACTGCTCTGTTTTGTGTTGAATATGAAGCAAGAGCGTTTTGTCTTATTTCTTCAATAGTTTCTTGTCCTCTACCTCCAGTTGCTCCAACAGGGTTTGTACAAGCTATAGACTTTCTGCAAAAATCTACAACAGTATCATCTAAACCATCTGTTCCTCCTAAAAATTCAGTATTAGTTATATCTGTTAGTGTTCTAGAAGAAACATTTGCTTGAATTCCACCACCAGTATAATATCTAACAATTAGTGTTGTATCTGATGGAGCTTTACCATATCCTGTAGTAAATAAAACATTTGTTGGGTCGTAAGAGTTGTCAAGGCCTGAGGTATTTCCATAGGGTAATTGCATTCCTACATTTATAGGATTAGGCAAAATAATTTCATCTGCATTTGCTGAAACTCCTGCTCCAAAGTGTAATTCTATTTGGTTATTTGAAGTTATTCTTTTAGTAAATCTTCTAGGTACTCGTCTAAGAGATAAAATATATGGTACAGAATCAGCATAAGGAGATAATAATGGATCTACAGCTTCTCCTTGTTTAACTTCAGTATAAACAGTATCTTGTGCCAAATAATCTACCTCATACCATCTATTTCCATTTATATCTTTACAATCAACAATATCAATAATATTATTTGGTGTAAGTCTAATTCTATCAAACTTTTTAGGCTCATTAAATGTAAAAGTTTCAGATTCTAATTTTCCAGAAATTGCCTTTACACTTTTTTGCAATAAATAATATTGAGGTACACCAGTCTGTTCATCTACTTTATATATAGAAACTTCGGTTGGATTTGTTGAACTTGAAACTGCAAAATCTATAACTTCTAAAGTTCTAAATTCTACTTCTTTATTTTCTGTAGACTTTACAGTCATTCCTTCTTGTATTTCTAATGCATAATTAAAGTCAGGTCGAACATTAACACCATTACCGATTGCTGGTACAAGATGGAAAACATCTAAAGTAGTTGTTGCAGCGGCTGAAGGATTAGGTTTATACCCAAGTGCCTGTGCAATATCATAGATATTTTGAGGTTCTTCTGCATGTAATAGCATTGACTCTCTAAGTTGATTATCTATGTATAGTGATAATACATCTCCAACATACGCAGTCATTTCAATGAACATCATTCCAGGAGAAGTTTCATTAAAGTCGGTATATGTATCTGGAAAATATGTTTTTGCAAAATTAACCAGCTTTTCTCTAAATTGAGAAAAATCTTTATTTAAGTATTTTACGTCTTTTTTAACTAATGCCATTATTCTACTCCGCCTATTTCAAGGACTATTGATTCTTCGTCAAACCTATTTCCTGCGAGTGTGAAACTTATGGCTATTCTTACTCCATTAAATCTATCACTAAAGCCATAAGTTTTATCTGATACTCCAACTACTAGGTCTGTTATTTGTACATAAGGTAGCCAAAATGCAACAGACTCGTTTATTTCTTCTTCTATTTTACCTAACATTTCATCTACATTTTGGTCAAATAAAGAGTCATAAATGCTAGTTCCTAAATTAGGATGAAATGGTCTTTCTCCCTTTCTAGTTAGAATTAAGTTTTTAAGATTTGCTGCTGCGGCCCTTATTGTTGTTCTCGTTTGTGGAAAAGGAGAATCATTGTGATCGCGTAAAGGCAAATCTATACCAACGGAAATTCTTTCATCTTCATCCGCTGGATTAATTCTAAATATTTTTCTAGGAGGTATTGCCATTGTTATTTACTACCTTTCTTTTTATTATCTATTGCTTTCATTAATTGAGAATAATCTCTTGTTAAAGCATTTGCAACATCATCACTAACATTAACATGTTGTCTGTCTTTAGGAAGCATTTGTTGAGTAGTTGGCTTTCCGCCAAACATTTGCTCAGGTGATTCCATTCCCATCATAGAAGCTAAGCCTGCTCTTCCATCTGTAAATGCTTGATTTCCCATAGTTGGCCAATCTTCATTTGCTGTTTCATTCAATACCTTATTAAGTACAGGATCTTTTGTAAAGTCAAAGTTTTTCTTCTTTCTAGGTGTTCCTTGTTCATAAGGATTCTTAGGAGAATTTAAAACATCCTGCAGGCTTAGGCCGTGCTGTATTGCTTCTTTAGTTAATTTAGGTTTAGCACCTAATTCTTCTTTAATTACAGCTCTAACCTCTTC
>Ga0115545_1001961_pt1 | contig 10260 bp, 18 predicted proteins | sample COGITO_mtgs_1003_FD_87188 | JGI IMG/M metagenome (GOLD analysis project Ga0115545, IMG submission 87188) | Pelagic marine microbial communities from North Sea - COGITO_mtgs_100330 | ecosystem: Environmental > Aquatic > Marine > Epipelagic | place: Germany:Helgoland, sampling site Kabeltonne...
AATGAAATAGCTAACAATCTAAATAACGGAAAAACTAACGAAGACGGAGACTTTGCGAGTGGATTTGACTACTTAGAAGACGCGTTGGACATTCAATACATTGTTAACGGTGATAAACAATTTTTAGGGGCAAGAATACTTGTTGCTTTTGGTGGCCCTAATATTTGGGTCAATACACAAACAAAAACCGTTGAAGGTTATTGGTGGGGTGAAAGTAAATTTGCCAGCTATCATAATGATGAAATGGACGTTGAAGGCGCGGTTCAAGAGTTATGGGATTGCATAGCATGACCTACCGTGAATTAATCCACCGCATCAAGCAAGTCTCACTATCCGACGTTCTAGGATGTGCTATTGTATTTGGTGCGGTTTATTTTGTATTATTATTTTAAAGAAGGGAAAGTATTATGGACATTCAAACACAATACGACATAGGCAGAACAGCCGCTTTTGATGCAATGGAAGATATAAGTTACAAAGCAGATATAAAAAATCCTGTTCCTTCGATTGCTGGATTTGTAACGGCAGCTTTACAGGCTTGCTTTGGCATGGCACCAAATGAAAAAGAAGCGAACAAACTTATCCAGTTTTGTATTAAGGATGCTCTTGAGAATGAAAGGGAAGTATTATGAGCAAAGTTAACATTGAAATAACAGATGAAGATTTCGGCTTTCTTTATGACGAGAGTTATAAAATAATTCAAGATAACCGTTTAAGTCTTTCTGACCATATTGAGCGCCTTGAGCATCATTTCGGCAAAAGATTTACTAGAGGTGATATAGAAATTTTAAAAAATCTTAATAAAGATCTCTATGCTTATTGTATAGATGGTCACGATAATAAGTTACAAGCTTTAGTAATTTATAAGCTTTTAAGTAAAAAATACGAATCTGGTTTGTTTTGGGATCAAACGCTAAAAAATGACAAATTTAATGAAGCATATGGTTGGGTTGTAATATCAACACGGCCAAATGACAGCGAAATGAAAGTGTAGATAAACCCAAACTAATCCCTCGCCATCTTAAAATAATCGCCTAACCCGTCCAGGCATAACCGCAAGGCCACAATCCCACCTTTAGGGTCGTGGCCTTTTTCCTTTGCCCAATCGTTCGCGCTCATGCCCTCTATAACGACCCACTGCGCGACCTTTGATAAATCAACTCCTACATACCGCAACGCCCTGATATACTCTGAGAACGCTTCTCCAGCGCCCTGAGAGTCACCAGAGCCGCCATCAACGATTACCGCCGCATAATTTGACGCTATTCTCTGGCTTTGCCCAGCTCTATACCAAATGCTATATAATAGCTTCCCAGCTTCATACTGCCGTCTATTTATCTGTTGCCTTGAGTAATACCTATCGAGCGGCATTTGATTAACAATCCGCAACCTTTTCTTTGCACCCAACTCTTTACCCGTCCGTTCAAACCGCGCGTCTTCAGCGTCGGCCTTCTTTAACCTTTCAGGCGTGCCAAAATCGGACGGCAAGTCTCTCGGCTGTCGTGGCTTTTTAGTCATCAGATAGCGCACCAGCAATAGAAGCATAACCAATCAAATCTATCAGGCTGTCCTGCTTCCAGCCCATGTCCAACCTGGCAAGCTTCAGCTCCATCAATAGCCGCGCTGCCTGGTACGGCGTTATCTCTTGACCCAGTGCTAAACTAAAACGTTTGGCTATTTGTTGGTGCAGCCTGTTAAAATCGCCGTATTCTTTCCCACGTTGCGCCAGGATTTTTTGCGTGATGTTTAAATAATCATCTACCTTCATGGTCTGACCTCCATCAACCAACGCCCATTACTCTCACCTACCTGGTCAACGATCTTTATTTTACGTAATACATTTTTGACAATCAGACTGTTTATCGTGTTCACCGCAACCGCATGAGTAATCCCCAAATCTTCAGCAATATTTTTACTTGTCGCAGCGCCTAACCGTTTAAACGCCTCAACAACAGCATCACCATTTTTCGGCCAGCTTGTGCGCGGCAATGGTTTAATATCGCAAGGCAATGTTGCGCGGTGTGTGCATGGTCGCATTCCATGCCGCAATTTTGCGCTGCTACGTTCATACTCCAGCATGACCTTTGACATAAGATCCTGGCCTTGGTGTTCCCATTCTGCCCAACTTAGTTTTACGTTCATTTTTTTATCTTTCTTTGTAGTTCGTATTTTCTGCTCAATATTAGTTTTCGCTGTTCATCGGAGTAGCGCTTGAGTTCAGGCGCGTTCAGCACCTTTCGACGGTTGGCTATTCCAGCAAGTTCAGACAAATCGTTTATCTCTTCCAGCATGTCGGAAAAATCTTTTAAATTTAATTCAGCATAATCTAATTCAAACCTTCGCACATCAGGTGGGACATCGGGCATGCCTATAGGCATTTGTCCCGTCCCGTCCCACCCTTCTGTTTTTGTCAGGTGGGACATTTTCATTTTGTCCCGCTTTGTCCCGCTTTGTCCCACCTGTCACTCACCCTTGTAAGTCTCTGATATTACACCATTATTTTGCATCAACACATCATCCTCCACCAAAGACCTAATGTCCCGATTGAATTTTCTCTTGGTGGATTCCTTATTTCCAGCGTCAAAGCGGTCAAAATACATATCTTTCAAAATGTCCCGTTCAACCTCCCCATTTTCGGCTAATTCACGGAATAATTTCAGCAAAACTGCCTGGCCTTTTGGCATGCCACTCCCCTTCGCCATCGGTTTTTCTGGGGTAAATTCGAGGACAATACTGTTGATCTCCTCCATGTCGTCCGTCATGATTTCCACGGGTAATTTCACGAACATCTTGGGTTCAGGCATCTTGTCTTCTTTTTGCTTGGTAAACGTCATTACAACCCGTGTTTCATCCCAGGCTTCAATCCTGAACTCATGGTCAAGTGCTGCGTTGATCTGTGAAGCACCACGGCCACGCTCTTTGTTTTGGTGTCCTGTATGGTGTACAATCATGATCGTGCAGCCGTATTGCTCTCGTATTTCATCGCACGCCACGATGAATAAATTGATGTCTTTCCCTGCGTTTTCATCCGCACCACCCAAGCTTCTCGCCAGTGTATCAATGACCACCAACTGCGGCTTGCCTGCCACCTCCACCAGCTTTGCCATCTCGTCCACCAACTCAGCAACGCTTTCTGGTTCACTCATAATGACCGCTTTATTACTCTTGTAAAACGCTGCTTCACCAGCTTCCACACCATAGGTTTGCTTCCATGCACCTGATCGCCTGGCAAAACCGCTATGCCCCTCCCCAGCAATGTAAAACACCGTGCCTTGCTTCACGTTATGCCCGTGATAATCCTTACCTGTCGCTATGCTGAGTGCCATATCTAGCACGGCAAATGTTTTACCTGATCCAGCCGCACCAAAACACATGGCCAACGTTTCGCGTTCTATTAGCCCATCTATAAGCCAATCTGGTTTGCTGATCCGTAATTCATCGAGATGGGTGAACAACGCCTTTGGCCTGACTACCCTGTTTAACCCTTGGCAAACGGCGTCCTTACCATCCCTGACCCAAACGTCGTTCCAATCATCGCCTTTATGCCGTGGCGTCGCGTATGGCCTACCGCTAGCCTTGACCGCTTTTATGCCTGCCTCGTCATTATCCGCTGCGATTACCAGCTCTAGCTTGGGAAATACTTGTTGCAGCGCATCACACACTTTGGGCAGGTTTCCAGCGTCCAGAGCAAACACAGTGTTCACCCCTGTTGCCATATGCACTGCGACACTGGTAGCCCAGCCTTCAGCCACATAGCACAGCCCTGGGGCGATCTTACCGCACACCCCGAATGCACCTTCTTTGTCTAACCCTGCGCTAAACTTCTTGCGTCCGTCTGGTGTAATGCGTTGCTCGCCGACACGTTCCTTCTGAGCGTTAAACAATGGCACCACGACCACGTTATTATCCAGTTTTGCACCGATGAGATCTATTTGTTTTGTTTTGTGGTACGGCTCAAACTTTACTGCAGTACCATTTAGTTCTGGCTCTGGTTGGCTAAAGTCGTCCATTCGCACTACGTTGGTTGGCTCAAACTTAGGCCATAGCCCATCATCTTGAAGGGCTTCTTGTATGGCTTGATAGTCATTGCATTGCCGACAGTGCACCCGAACCAGGCCATTGTGTTCTGCGATCCAAAACCTTGTGCTGGGCTTGTCATTATAGCCGCAATTCGGACATGCGCCGTGCCACTCACCTTTTGGCCCTTCTACAAGTTGGAGCCTTTCGATGATAGCACGGCTAAACTGCCCCCAATGAGGTTTTGGAAAGTCGTTCATCGTTTAACTTAAAACGGTATTTCGTCGTCAAAATCATTTGATGCACCAGTAGCAAACGGATCATCGCTTGCCACTGCCTTGCTTTCATCAGCAAATGGATCACCGCCGTCTAACCGCTCTCGCAATTCAACAACTTTAATAGCTGCTGGACGAAGTGTGACGCCCGATTTACCAGCGTAATTCCAGGGCTTTACCAAAAGCATCACATGGATTTTTGACCCTGTGGTCAACTGGAAGTCATCTGGGCATTTCGTACCGTCAAGCATGTACTGTGATGGTTTGCTGTTTGGATCGCTGTAGGTTTTCTTAACCGTTTTTACCTGCCAAACGCCGTCGTCTTTCTTAAAGATATCGTCCAAACCTTTTGGCGCCCATTCTTTCCAGCCTTTTTCCTTCTTGTTCTTAAACTCTTCCTTCATAGCTTTGGCGAGTTCTTTGGCCTGATTATCTGTGATCACCAAGTTAAGTTCATACTTGCCCTCTGGGTCTGTTGCTTCTGTGGGAACACTTCTGTTTTGCTCGGTTGACCATTTGTATGGTCTGTCGATTTTAGGCCACAGTGCCTCAACATTCATTAATTTGTGTTGCATTATCTTTCTCCTTTTTTTGTTGATAATTACTTGTCTTATACCCACTCTGGAGGGCTTATTATGTTGACCTTGGGCCAACCTGTTGGATAAACGCCTGTACCATTACAGTGCATCATTTCCTCAAGTGCGTGTTCGACTCTACTCATGCCCATCTCCATGTATTTCTTGTCTAAAATATGGGGCAAACACGCATAGGGCGGCTCTTTTTCCACGCAGAGAAATACGAACTTCTCAACGGGTAGCCCCTGACTTTCCATGACCTTTTTGTAAAACGCTGCTTGAATATAGTAACCGAGATTATGCAACTGCTTTGCGAAGCCCGAAGGCGATGCGTCCTGGCACGTCTTTACATCCACCACAATCTTTTTCTTCTGGATGTACAGGTCAGGCCGCGCCTTTATGATTTGCTTTGTTGTTTTATCTTTGCTGAACACGCTCGCTTCACAAATGCGATCCTTGTCGCCCAGCAAACTGGCGCACTCTGTGTTGGACATGATTGCATCTGCCATCGCCTTGCAGCGTGCAAAATCGCCAGACGTCAGCGGTGTTTTACCCAGGAATGCGGCTTGCTCTTTAAACTCAGTCCAAGCCTTGCCGCGCCTATTGTCTGGCCCTTCTAAAACTAGGTCTTTCTCTGGCTCAAGCACCATTGCGTGCAGCGCCGTGCCTATCTGTAATGTTGGGCTGTCAGGCCACTCTTTCTCTGCTGTTGCATGAGCTGGTGTTGTAGTAGCCCATCGCTTCACAAAGCTGGAAGATATACCTTCTGCGGCGTGATAGTCTTCATTTGTAATATCTAAATGTAATCCTGGTTTAATTGTCATCTTACTATTTCCTGTAGTTTGCTTTCGAGTAAATCACACAGAGCGATAATTTCGACTGCGCGTTGACCCATTGTGGCGCGTCTTGGCGCTCTCTCTGCGTCTAGTTTTAAGATTTCCGCTTTACGACGGATCGCCATCACGTAAATTTCTGGTTGCTCTCTTTCACTCATGTTTGCCTCCCTGCCATGATTTCTCGTGCGACAAAGCAGAACCCGATAAATGAGACGTCTGCCTCTTCTGCCTCGTCGCACGTACCACCAAAAGCTTCAGCAAGAGCCGAGTAGGGAAGACTCACTCTTGTGGTCTTTCGGTCGTATCTGTAAATTACTGCTGGAAATTTGCTTACGGCTTTGGCCGCTTTCTGGGCTTGCTCCACCCAGGCTGGACGCACCATGCACCCATTTGCGTATCGCTTACACTCTATTACAAATGGAAAGGCTGGGTCATCACATATAAGATCACCGTGGTCAGCTGCTCTGTATTGATCAAGATCGCGCTTGAAAGTCATACCCAACTGGTCAAACAGGTCGTGCGCTATTTCTCGCTCGTATGATGATCCTTTGTTGCGCCCATTAACCATCGAGTACCATGCCTGTATCAAAGCTATCAAAGTCCTCAACAACAGTCAGCCAATCTTCAGGCGTAACTTCGCCACGAGTTGCATCCTTTATTTTAACCGCTGTTATGACTGAAGGAATAGTTTGCCCGACTAGATAACGCGAAAGGGTAGGTTGACTAACGCCTATTTTCTCTGCAAATTGTGTTTGGGAAACGTCTCTCTGTATTAGGTACTCAAATAACTGCATTACTTTACTGCTCTTTTTTTTATATTTTCCCCTTCATATGTGAATAATATAGTCACGTCAACCAAAAAAAGAATATTATAAGCGTAAAAGATTAAATTAAGGTAAGTGGCTTGACATTATTCACAAATGAATATAGCAGAGGTAATGTAATCTTTAATTAGGGAGTTTAAAGTGAAACAATTATCTTTTAGAAGCATAGGAAACAGTGGTGATAACGATTCTGTCTACATTCATCCAAAGACAGCACCACCGTTAGTAAATAAATATATAGAATCTAGGGTTATTGATTTAACTATAGGTTTTATTGAAGGTAAAATAAAAAAGTTTGCACACTCATAGAGTGCTTTTAAGGGAAAAAAATGTATACCAAAATATATGACATCAGAACTAAATACCGAGTTAGCCAGCCAGAATTGGCAAGCCGCTCGGGTGTAAGTCAGAGTCAAATCAGCAAATATGAAAAGGGAGAAATAGCCAAGCCAAGCCATGACAAGCTTATTCGTATTGCCGAAGCTTTGAACTGTAGTGTTGAAGACATTACAGATGAGCTAGACGAAAAAATAAAACCTGCTTTTCAGTCTTTTAATTCACCAGGTGTAGCTATTTTTATCCCTCATTACCAAGAGGTACAACAAATGAATAAAGACTTTCCACAGGGGGATGGGGTTGTCATAAGATCAGAAGCAGCACAAGCGCAAATCAGGAAGCCCAGCTTCTTGGAATACTCAGATAAAGCTTACGCCGTCACAACGTACAGCGAGGCAATGCAGCCACGTTATAGCAATGGTGACATCCTATACGTTGACCCAACACTCACTGCAATGCAGGGCGATGATGCAATACTATTGTTTCAGCTCGATGGCCGACTTGTTGGTATTGTGCGTGAAGTTGTTGAGATGAACGAAATGCAAATCTCAGTGAAGGACGTAAAGTCCAACAAGACAGTTAAGTTTAGTCTTACTGAGCTTTACGAAACCCACGTCATCGTTGGCAGCCAAAGGCGAAGGGGTTAACACCCCCTAGCCCAGGCTAATCACATACTCATCTTTTAGCACGTCCTGCTGCTTTACTCGGCGGTAATGCTTTTCAGTAACATTTGAGCCTAGTTCATGTCCAACCAGCTTTTGCACATGGTTCAACATGATGTTTTGATCCAGCAGTTCATTGATGTAAAACCGACGCAACCCACGCCAAGCGAATGGCTTCACACCAGCGCGACGAATGGCTGGCTTTAGCACAGCAAGCAAAGCTTCACTACTGGCGAACAATCTGCCGTTCTCATTAGTGAAGATAAAGTCTAAATCAATAGCTTGACCTTTGCTTAACTTAATCTCAGCAAGTTGTGCGACTAATCTTGAACTCAGTTGTATTTTTCTGGTGGAGCTTTGTGTTTTGGTAAGATTAACCTTTTTGTCTACCGCTGACGTTTGCACGTAAATTATATTGCGATCCAAGTCACCCCAGGACAACGCCAATACTTCGCTGATCCGCATTCCTGTTTCAGCCGCAAGTCGCACCATTGCTTCTTTCCACGTTACATCAATAGCGTTTAGTACAGCTTCCACATCTTCCTTTGTTGGGATAGGTGCTTCTTTAGTCGTTTGACTTTTGATATGCTCTATGTCCTCACTGCTAAACGGCGTGTCGGGCGTTAGTCCAGCAAGATAGAAAAACCGTAGCATTCGACGCAAAGTTTGAATGACTGGCTTGATGCTTTGCCCTTTTAGATTTTCCTTTAACTTATGCTGCAACCGATTGGCTTCCACAGCTTTAATCTCGTCTATCCTCATTTCACCAAGGTGAGGCAAGATGTGAAGCTTAATGTGCGCTAGAACACTTGCACGACGCTTATGTCTAATTTTGGTGTCGGCTGTGTTTTTACCGTCAACATAATTCTGCACTTGTCTGTCGAGTTCTGCGTAATATTTCTCCACATTCTCGCACAGTTTCATGCCTGTCTGCTTGACGGGTGAGTAACCTCGCTCCAACAGTTCTTGCTGGAGCTTGGCATGTTCAACAGGATCTCGCCCTGCTGGTACTTTTCTGCGTATTATTTTGTTTGACCCTGGATCAACAAATTTAACAATCAATCCTCTGTTCGGGTCGTCTATTAGTTTCACATTCTTCAGCTTCAATACCACTGGCATCATATATCCCCTCTATAAAGTTTTGCTCGAAGGGTTTCATTATTTCGATAAACGCCTCTTGTATCATGTCGAACTTCTCCCTTCCAAATAAAGTTTCAAAATAACTGACCTCTTCAAACACTTTCCTGATGTTCGTCAGTTGCTGTAAATCTTGAAATCCATTGTTTGTTACGTTTAATTTAACATTACTACTCATCCAACTTTCCTATTCACTTTTATTCGCAGAAGCATTGTATAGTCAAGTATGTGCTTGGCTTTGTGCCTAGAATTTTACATATACTTGCTTACTTCTTGTTTCAAAAAAAGCCAAAATACTGGCGTAAATTGACTCAACTCATTGATTTTGTGGGGGTTTTTTGTAAAGCTCTTGGCTTTTACTTTAAAAGAACTTGAGTTCTCCTAAGAAGCAATGTTGTCAGCCCTCCAACTGGACGGGCGAGTTAATGTCAGACCCCATGATGGGCGTTCCGACTATGCATACTTAGGTATAACTTCCCACTCGATCAAGTAGGACGCTATAAAAACTTAAAATTATTGTCAAGCTCTAGGCACAAAAATATATTTGTGCTTGGTTTTGCTGTTACTTAGGCACAATGTTTAAGCTGTCTTTTACAGACTTGTGCATTTTTTCTAACGTAAATTGGTTTGGCGAAAACCGAACACCTTCACGCTTGCGTAGCCATTTGATCGGTTTCAGCAAAAAAAATTGTTTATCTAAAGAAACAAAACAGTAGAAGTCGCTGGTCTTTAGTGTTGAGGTTTGAAAGAAATACTTGTTTCTACCCCTTTGTATTGTATTGGCAGTTTTGACCTGGATCTTAACCAAACGCCCGTCTGGGAGCTTGCACCAAAGGTCATCGCCCGTTGTTGTTACAATCGAGCTTTCTATATTGTAGTGGTCAGACAGCAAGAACGCAGCAAGATATTCTCCCGTGCGCCCAGTTTGGAGCATTACCCGTCTTCACACATTGCGTTGGTCAAAGATATAGTTGCTACACGCATCCATTCGTATGCTAGCACAAAGTCTTTCATTTCCTCGGTGGTAGCCCAACGATCCACAGGAATATTACGGTTAGCCCGATCAACAACTTTGTCTGCGATTTTAAACATTTGCATAAGCTGTTGATCAGTGAAAGCTTTTCTCATCATTCCACCCTCATTAAACTCAGCGCTTGATCTTTTGTTTCATTGTTGCGACGTGTCCAGCCATTGCCAAACGTGCCAAACGTGGACAGAGAGCGGTAAAACTGATCTCGCACGTAATGCATTTGTTCTATTAAATCTTGCGCGTCATGGTTTGCCACAGCTTGCAGCGTCATTGGCCCAATACCACCGTCAGCCGTAACACCCACCATACGTTGTAGTGCTTTTGCTGATCTGCTTGTGCCTGAGTTTACACCCCAGTCCATCACAGACCAATCAACGCCAGACGGTAGGTCATCGCCACGTATGCGATCCCAGTAGTTCTGTTTGTACAGCGGTATAACATCGTCCTCAGTAAGACCTTTCATCTCACCGTCCATGACCTGGCGTCCAACGTACTGCTCATACACTGCACGAGTAACACCAAGGTTAGTTTCACCGCCTGGGTCTTTCGGGTGATCTACATAGCCACC
>Ga0115545_1001962_pt1 | contig 10258 bp, 10 predicted proteins | sample COGITO_mtgs_1003_FD_87188 | JGI IMG/M metagenome (GOLD analysis project Ga0115545, IMG submission 87188) | Pelagic marine microbial communities from North Sea - COGITO_mtgs_100330 | ecosystem: Environmental > Aquatic > Marine > Epipelagic | place: Germany:Helgoland, sampling site Kabeltonne...
AAATTATTCCTATGTACCAAGCGAATGAGAGTTCTGCTTTTAAACCCACGATGAGAAAAAGGCTAATCGCAGCAAATTGTAAAATTGCAATTACTAAAAAAGTTTTTGATCCCCACCATAGGGGAGTCGAATGGATGCCTAATTTTTTATCATCTTCTACATCACACAATCCATAGAAGGAGTCGAAAGCAATAGTTTTTGCCGCGATGGCAAAGTAGAGAAAAATCATCGTTGGATTATTTAACTCATTTGTCATTGCGTAGACAATAATTGTAGGGTTGAAAGTTAGGCCAAGAAAAATCTGAGGCCCAATAAAAAACCTCTTTGTCAGAGGATATAAAATTATCATCAATCCAAAGCAGATACTTATAAAAATAGTATTTGTATTGGTTAAGCTAAGTAACATCAAGCTAAAAACACCAAGCGCAACAAAAACAGCCCAACTTTCGGATATTGAGAGCTTTTTACTAGGTATTGGCCTTGTTTTTGTTCTTTCTACGTCTCCATCCAGGTCTTGATCCCAAATATCATTGATTACACAGCCTGCAGATCTCACTAAAATACTTCCAGTAATAACAATTAATAAATGTGAGTATTCAAAATTGCCGTTTGTACTAATTACTAAAGCTAATAATGCTGGCCAAAGTAATAGGTATATGCCGATTGGCTTATTAAGACGCATCAATTCGATAATGGCCATTATCTTATTCACGGCGACAAAAATACTTCCATAACGCTTAAGGGGTATCCTCGAACGAGATAATGTGTTCTTCTTCCCCAAACAATTTCTTTATCAGGAGTTTGAAATTGCGCAAACTCACGATGTGTTTTGATAAATAACTCGCTTTGAAATAGTAAATCGCCAAGTGGCTTTGATCCAATAGTCCCTAATCTAGGATATCCTTTTGATGAGGTTTGATTGGGGATAATGCTTCTTGCAAAGACAAGGGGCGCCAAGTCACCATATAGGATCACTTCTCTTATTCGAACTTTTTGAGAAGGGATGTTAAGAGCTAAATACTCTTCATCCTCTGCCATACCCAAATCATCACTTAATATTTCAAGTTTAAACTTGGAATCTGATGAAATTTTTGCAGTAATTGAACCTTCTTCATATAACCACTCGAGAATATCTTGTTTTTTTAAACAGCTTTTTAGCTGAGAGTCGCTCAGCCAATTATTAATTCTTTTTGCGTGCATGAATTTGATCTATAAAATCTGATATTATAGCCTGCTTAATTTTCATTAAATGAGACTTTTTAAGTCAGATTAAATACGAGAGAGAAAATGGAATATAAAAAATGGGAATGCATTGTATGTGGACTAATATATGATGAAGAATTAGGTTGGCCAGATGATGGCATTGCCCCAGGAACAGCCTGGGATGATGTTCCAGAGGATTGGTTATGCCCTGACTGTGGAGTAGGTAAAGAAGATTTTGAAATGACAGAAATTTAATGATTGATACGCCAAAAAACTTAACCAGAAACATACTTATTGGGTTGCTTCTAGGTTTTGTCGCTGGTTCTTTTCTTTTTTATACAGACTTCTTTTCAAGCTCAGTCGATGCTTTTGTAGAAAAATATATTTTTAAGATGGGCGGAGATATCTTCATGAATCTCCTTAAATTATTGGTTGTCCCTTTGGTTTTCTTTTCTTTGGTAACAGGCATCTCTTCGCTAGGAAGTTCTCAGTCTTTGGGCAAGATTACTTTTAAAACCGTAGGCTTTTATTTATTGACCACAGGCATCGCTGTTTCTTTGGCGCTTATAGCTGGCTCTTTCTTTAAGCCCGGCTCTAATTATTCATCCGATATAGCTATGGCTGCACCAAGTTCATTGCCTCAAGGGCAGGGAATCTACTCAACCATTGTTGGAATTTTTCCTTCAAACATTATTCAAGCAATGGCAGAAAATCAGATGCTGGCAATTGTATTTTTTAGCATTATTTTTGGTTTAGCTTTAAATAAAACGAACCATTTAACAGGAAATTTAAGCGATTCATTTGCTAAATTAAATACAGTATTTTTACAGCTGATAGTGATGATCATGAGCTTTGCTCCATTAGGAGTTTTTTGTTTAATTGGAAAATTTGTTATTGCTGATGGTCTTGATATTTTCCAAGACGTTTTAGCATATGTAGTATTGTTAATCGCTCTTCTTTTATTTCATGCAGCTTTTACCTACTCAATATTTTTAAAGTTTATCGGAGGATTAAATCCATTAACTTTTTTTAAAAAGATGAAAGATGTTGCTTTATTTGCATTTTCCACCTCATCAAGCGCAGCAACAATTCCAGTAACCCTCAAAACAGTAAATCAAGACTTGGGCGTCAATCAAAATGTCGCTTCTTTTGTAGTGCCTGTTGGCGCCACGATCAATATGGATGGGACTGCAATTATGCAAGGTTTAGCAACAGTGTTTATTGCTCAAATGTCTGGCATTGACTTAACGCTATTTCAATATATTCAAGTTGTGCTGTTAGCAGTAGCAACATCAATTGGAACTGCTGCTGTTCCATCTGCGGGAACCATTACCTTGATCATCATTTTGCAACAATTTAACTTACCACTTGAGGCAATAGGAATTATTCTTGCGGTTGATAGAGTGCTAGACATGCTCAGAACATCAGTCAATGTTACCGGTGATGCTGCAATTGCATGTATAGTTGCGAAAACTGAGAATCAATTGGATGAAAATATTTTCAATTCAAAGGCTTAATTACTAATTAAATTCAATTTTATTTGATAAAATCTAACGCTTGTTTATAGGAGAGAAAGAATGAATATATTAATTGCCCCAGCATTGGGTGTTTTTGGTTTGATTGCTGCTTTTGTGGTGTTCAGTTTAGTTATGCGTTATTCAGATGGAACTGATCAAGTCAAAAAGATTGGTGATGAAATTCATAAGGGCGCAATGAAGTTCATGAAAACAGAATATACCTATTTATTAATTTTTGTTGCCGTATTAGTTGTATTAGTTGCAACTTTTCTAACGATTCAATCAGCGATTGCAGTTGTAGTTGGTGCCGCCTGCTCATCTTTAGCAGGATTTATTGGGATGTATGCAGCTACAAAAGCAAATGTTAGAACTGCAACCGCAGCTCAACAAGATGGTGCAGCCGCAGCATTAAGCGTTTCATTTTATGGCGGCTCAGTGATGGGATTATGTGTGGCATCTCTTGGCTTGATTGGTTTAGGCGGGCTCTTCTATTTTTTCAGTGAATCACATGTTCATGCTCTAGAGGGATTTGGGATGGGCGCATCAGTTGTAGCGCTTTTCTCTCGTGTTGGAGGAGGTATTTTTACTAAGAGTGCAGATGTTGGAGCAGATCTGGTGGGTAAGATTGAAGCAGGAATTCCTGAGGATGATCCAAGAAATCCAGGAGTTATTGCAGACAATGTTGGTGATAACGTTGGCGATGTAGCGGGTATGGGCTCAGATATTTTTGAATCTTATTGTGGATCAATGATTGCTTCTATTGCTATAGCTTACCCCTTAGGCTCTAAAGAGATGATGATGTTTCCATTGGCTTTGACTTCAATAGGGTTAATAGCTTCTATTATTGGAATCGTAATAGTTAAATTACAGTCTGCTAAAGCGCCTGCAAGTGCCTTGCGCTCAGGAACTCTTTTAGCTCCTGCAATATTTATTGTGATGGCATATTTTTTAACAAACAGCATAGCTGGAGTTTCTATTAATGTTTGGTGGGCTGTGGTGTGCGGTGCAGTGGGCGGGGTCCTGATTGGATTAATTACTGAGTACTATACAGGTGGAGACCCTGTAAAAAAGATTGCTGAATCGGGTGAAACTGGACCTGCAACCGTTATGATTGCTGGCCTTTCGGTTGGCATGCAATCCGTTGTAATTCCTATATTAGTTTTAGCAACAATTATTTTAATTTCAACAACTCTTTCAGGGGTTTATGGAGTGGGTATTGCTGCTGTCGGAATGCTTTCAACAGTTGGGATAACTATGGCAATTGATGCGTATGGTCCTGTTGCAGATAACGCTGGTGGTATTGCTGAGATGGCTGGCATGGGAGAGGATGTAAGAGAGATTACAGATTCTTTAGATGAGCTTGGAAATACAACAGCAGCTATCGGTAAAGGATTCGCAATTGGAGCTGCAGCTTTAGCAGCACTTGCAATCATTTCTGCATTCTCTGCGGTTGTAAGTCTTAATTTCGGAGATGCATTTACTTTATCTCTTGGCCAACCAATTGTCTTGGTAGGAATGTTCATAGGAATTTGTATTCCATTCCTAATCTCTTCAATAACTATGACAGCAGTTGGAGATGCTGCATTTGAAATGATCAATGAAATTCGAAGACAGTTTAGAGAAATCGATGGTTTGATGGAGGGTACTGCTGACCCTGATTCAGAAAAATGTGTTGAGATAGCAACTAAAGCGGCTTTAAAGAAAATGATGTTACCAGGTGTTATTGCTGTAGCGATGCCAGCGGTTGTGGGATTTGGTTTGGGTGCAATGGCCCTGGGCGGAATGCTAGCAGGCGGATTATTGGGTTGTGTTGCACTTGCTTTATTTATGGCTAATGCAGGTGGAGCATGGGATAACGCTAAGAAGTACGTTGAGAAGGGCAACCTCGGCGGGAAAGGTTCGGATACTCATGCCGCAGTTGTCGTTGGAGATACAGTTGGCGATCCATTCAAAGATACTTCAGGACCTTCAATGAACATCTTAATCAATGTTATGGCGATTGTAAGTCTAGTTATAGCCCCTTTATTAACATTGAATGGAATGTTGTAAAAATTACTTTAACTAAAAATAAAAAACCCGCAATAGCGGGTTTTTTTATTTCTAATTTAGAGTTTTAGTATGATAATCTGATTTAGAGAGGTAAAAATATGAATCAAACAGCACTTTTGACACCAGTTCTAGCATTGGCGCTTTGGACTTTTACAATTTTCTTAGTGATGGCTTTTGGCAGGCTCAGATCTATGGACAATCCTCAGGATGCAGCTCATACAAAAGATCTAAAGGGAGCAATGCCTGCTTGGGTTGAAAGGACTGGAGATAACTATAATCATCTTTTTGAGCAGCCCGTTGCATTTTATGTGGTTACTTTATCAATTGCTTTAATTAATAATTTTGATTCTTTAATGGTTCAATTGGCATGGGTATTTGTGATCTTAAGAATTATTCATTCACTAGTTCAGTTAACGTTTAACATGGTTTTAGTGAGATTCTTATTGTTTGCTGCAGGATGGATAATTATTGCTTATATGGCCTTTTCTCAGCTTTTTGTTTAGATACCAAGCTGTTTTTATCTTTAAAAAGTTATATTTTGATGAAATATATTAATCATCTAGCTAAGCATCAGCAAAAGCTATAGAGCCTGAGATCCATCTTTCTATCAACTGATTAGCAAGCTCAGGCTCCTCGTTACATATTAATTCAGCGACTTTTTTGGTTTCCATTAGATACTGACTGTCTCTAACTAGATTTGTATATTTCATCGGCACAATACCTGTTTGTTGTGCACCCATAATTTCTCCGGGGCCTCTAATTACTAGATCTTCTTCAGCAATTTTAAAACCATCTTGAGAGTCAACTAACACTTGCAGTCTCTGCGATGAGACATCTTGAATCTTATCTTTGTGAAGAAGAATGCAAAAGCTTTCTTTAGTTCCTCTGCCTATTCTTCCTCTTAATTGATGTAATTGTGCTAAACCAAACCTTTCAGCATTTTCAATCACCATGATATCTGCATCAGGAATATCGACTCCAACCTCAACAACAGTCGTTGATACTAAGATTGAAGTTTTAGAATCTTTGAAAGCTTGAATCTGCTCTTGTTTTTTAATTGCAGATAATTTGCCATGCAGGCAACCAACTTTAGCTTGACCAAAATGCTCGGATAAATCTTCATGGGTTTCAATGACAGCATTTAAATCCAAGTTCTCAGATTCTTCAATTAAAGGACATATCCAATATACTTTGCTACCTTTTTTTGTAGCAATTGAGATTCTTTCAATGAGTTTATCTTTTCCACTTAGCGGCAAGCATGATGTTTGAATTGGTTTTCTACCAGGAGGCAATTCATCTATTACTGAAACATCCATGTTTGCATATACGCTCATCGAAAGAGTTCTTGGAATGGGGGTAGCTGTTAATGTGAGCTGATGAGGCGCTGATTTTTCAGAATCATTTTTTTTTCTTAAGGCTAGTCTTTGATTTACTCCAAACCTATGCTGCTCGTCGATGATAATGAGAGCAAGATTAGAAAACTCAACACTCTTTTGGAACAAAGCATGGGTTCCAACTAATAATTTGATCTTACTATCCTTAAGATCTTGTAAGACTTTTTTTCTCTGGCTTATAGAGGTACTACCAGTAAGAAGAGCTACTTTATCTGCCTGTTTCTTAAAAAAAGATTTAAAACTAATAAAATGTTGCTCTGCTAGTAGTGTGGTTGGCGCCATAAAAGCAACCTGAAACGATGAATCAAGAGCCAATGCTGCAGCTAATGCGCCCACCACTGTTTTTCCTGACCCTACATCTCCTTGGACCAATCGCATCATAGGAACTTCTTGTGATAGATCCTCTTTAATTTCACTTACAACTTTCGCTTGGGCTTTAGTTAATTCAAAAGGAAAATTTGATTTAACTTCTGCTGTCCATTCATCTTCTTTGGACAATGAATAGGCATGATGCCGTTTTTGTTTACGTTTTAAAAAAGCCATACCAGCTTGAAAAGCAATCATCTCTTCTTTTAATAGTCTTACTCTTGCTGGATGGGAGCCACCAGGCAGCATTTCATTAATATCAATATCTGCCTCAGGATTATGGATTATGTGTAGAGCATCAATAATTTTCATGTTTAAAGATGCGTCATATTTTTCAACATCAAGAAAGTCTTCTTCAAAATTTAATTTTGAAATTGCAGCTTGAATAAATCCTCTAATTTTTTTTTGTCCTATGCCCTTGGGTACTCTATACACAGGTGTTAATTTTTTGTCTTTTAACTCGTGATCATTTGAAATAACTTCATACTCTGGATGGATCATTTCTAACCCATATCTACTTAGGCTCACTTTTCCATAACATAAAAGCTCAGTTCCAGTTTTAAGTTGCTTAGTTTGGGCGGGATGGAAATAAAAAAAACGAATATTGATATTAGAATATGAATCAGCTGATTTAAGCACCATCATCTTTCTTGGTCTATATAGCACTTGTGTAGACAAAATCTTTACTTTAATTAATTTTTCATCTCCTGGTTGAAGGTCGCTTATATATGAAATTTTTGTTCTATCTTGATACCCAAAAGGAAGATGAAAGCAGAGATCTCTTAAGTTAAAAATTCCAATAAGATGAAGTTTTTCAACGATAGAGGGTCCGATACCCTTTAATTGAGTGAGTTCAATATTAGCCACTTAACGATAATACTTTTAATATAAGGACTTTAGAAACATATATATGAAAAAAGTTTTAATTATAGGCTACGGAGACATTGGCAGTCGGATAGTTGCAAGGCTTCCTATGCAAGAATTTATAGGCGTTTCTAGAAGTGCGTCTGCTGCTTTACCTAATCTTGAATTCATTCAGCATGATTGGATGAAGGAATCAAAATTGATTGTGCCTTCAATAGATTTCTCTACCATTGTGATGATATTAAAACCAACCTCACCAGACTCAGAGGGCTATCAGAGAGGATTCTTAGATGCGTCATATCAAATGATGAACTTTTTCAATAACAATATAAGTTATGAAAAATTACTGATTGTTACCTCAACTAGGGTTTATGGTTTGGGCAATGGAAGAAATATAACTGAAGCGATGACACCTTTGCCTGATGACGAGCAAGCAAGCATTATTTTAGAGTATGAAGACTTTGTGAGAGGTGAATCCAAAATAGAGCCTCTGATTTTACGTCCGTCAGGATTGTATGACGAACAAGCTCATTGGATGAAAAACTATGTAGATGCTTATGATGGAAAAAAATATCATCTACGCTTTACTGAAGCCAATATGTTTAGCAGGACCAATCTTTCTTTGGTAATAGCAAACTATATTTGCAACAAAGAATTATTCCATATATCTGGACCGCTGATTTGTAGTGAACCAGCCCAAAAGTACAGTGATATTTTTTCTCTTGTTTGTCCTGAACACTCTTTCGAAGATTTTTTTATAAGTTCAGATAATATTGGCAAGTCATTTAACCCGCAAAAGTTATTAGACAGTGGTTTAATGAGATAATAGTGAAAAGTATTTAGGAATCTTATGTTTTACAGCATGACAGGGTACGGAGCAGGACAAGTAACCTCAAAGGAGATGGAGGTTTTATGTGAAATTAAGTCAGTTAATAATAGGTTTGTAGATATATCTTTCAGAGGATACAGCTTGCCCAATGATTTGGAGGAATACATAAAAAACCAGATAAAGAAAAAGTTCCTTAGGGGATCTTTTGAGGTCAAAATTCATGATAATTTCCAATCCGATCATTCCTATGAACTTAATGAAGAAAGCATTAGGAATTTAAAGAGAACCTTAAAAACCAGCAAAGATTTTAAACATTTAAGTCTTAAATTAAGTGACCTTAGAGATATCCCAGGCTTGTTAACAGTCAGGACTTCAAAAAAAGATATTTCAATTTTAGGTAAGAAGGCACTAAATATTGCAATAAAGAACTTAGTAGAATCTAGGGCTAAAGAAGGCCAAAAAATACAAAAGATTATTTTTGCTAAGACGTTATTTTTAAAAAATGCTCATCAAAAATTATCAAAGTCAGCACCTTCATTGTTAAAACATAGAGTCAAAACTATCAAGAATAAGTTCATTCAAAAAAATATCGATATTAACAAAGATGAGATAGCCAATGAGCTTTCAAATTTGGCTTTAAAACATGATATAGCTGAGGAGCTTGAAAGAATTAGTTTTCATATTGATTCGCTTAATAAATTATTCAAAATAAAAAATGCGCACGGTAAAAAAATGGATTTTATTCTTCAAGAATTATTCAGAGAGGTGAATACTCTGTCAGTTAAGATAGAAAAACCAGATTTAAAAGATTTGGCACTAACCATGAAGTTAAAGGTAGAGGAGCTGCGTGAGCAAGCTCAAAATTTAGAGTGATGAGTGATCCAAAGCTTTTTTTGGTTTCGGCTCCCTCTGGTGCAGGTAAATCATCCTTAATTAATGCAGTTTTAGCCAAAGCAAATCAGTCTCATTTGCCTCTAGAATTGTCTATCTCTTATACAACCAGGTCCCCAAGAAAAGGCGAATCAAATGGTAAGCAATATTTCTTTATTTCTAAGGAAGATTTTCTAGATAAAAAAAATTCTAATTTTTTTCTTGAATATGCAGCGGTTCATGGAAATTGGTATGGTACCTCTTTAGATTTTGTCCAATCAAAACTGAGCGCAGGAGTGAATTTAATTTTAGAAATTGATGTGCAGGGGTTTAGGCAAATTAATGATTTGTCTCTTAATTATGATTCTATTTTTATCCTTCCCCCATCCATCCATTCTTTAGAGGAAAGAATTAAAGCGAGAGGGGATGAGGACTTAGAGTCCATTAATTTAAGATTAAAAAATGCAAAAGATGAATTAGCTTATGCAACTGAATATAATCATATTATTATTAATGATTCTTTTGATGATGCGAAGAACGAACTTTTCAATGTTATTGCTCAAGAAAATCAAATAAATAAGCGAAATATGGAAGAAGTTCAACAGTTTTTAGCTCAGCTATTGTCTTATTAGGCAAATAAACACTAAAATACGCCCTCGGAGAAAACATTATGGCAAGAATTACAGTAGAAGGTTGTTTGGATAAGGTTCAAAGCAGATTTGAGTTAATCTTACTAGCATCTGGTAGAGCAAGACAGCTTTCAACAACTAGTAGAGAACCATTGGTTGAGTGGGAAGATGATAAACCTACTATTGTCGCTTTGAGAGAAATCGAAGAAGGGCTCATCACAAAAGAAATTCTAGATAAAACTCTAGAAGAAGATCTGCTGCTGGATGAGTTTGCAATCGACAGAGAAAAGCCACGACAAGAATTTATCGGTTAATGTTAATCCTGGAGCTTCTAATTGAGTGACCGGGTAGTCTCCAATCAAGCTCTTTTAGACTTCTCTAACAGAAAGCTTCTTTCGCCAGTTCCAAAAAAACTTTACGAATCCGCCAAGGCCTACTTTTCTAAAAAAGACTTAGACCTTTTACAAACTGCATACAATGTTGCATTTGAGGCCCACAAGGACCAATTTCGCAAAGAAGGTTCAGCCTACATTACCC
>Ga0115545_1001985_pt1 | contig 10181 bp, 8 predicted proteins | sample COGITO_mtgs_1003_FD_87188 | JGI IMG/M metagenome (GOLD analysis project Ga0115545, IMG submission 87188) | Pelagic marine microbial communities from North Sea - COGITO_mtgs_100330 | ecosystem: Environmental > Aquatic > Marine > Epipelagic | place: Germany:Helgoland, sampling site Kabeltonne...
CAAAGAGATTTATGGTTGGTAAGTAACACATAGGGAGGACAATCTCTCCTCCCTCAGATATAACACTATCGAAACAGTTAGTGATAACAACTTGACAAATAACAGTCCTTATGTTATAATTAGCGATGAGCAGTTAATATGTCTAAGCGACAGTGTTTTTCGATTTTCGATGTTATCCTTATGGTCGCATAGTGGCCGCCCTTAAGAAAAAGCTGGCTTGCATAACCTACAACGACACTCGATCGGCCTTTATATATTTTGCGAATAAAAAAAAGTTTCTATATAAAAAAATCCCCCAGAGGTTCGCAGGCCGTATGAGTATATCGAAGTTGTATCACATATATTTGAAGGATGAATGTATTTTGCCTTCATTAGATCATGAGAAGTTTAAGTATAACTGGGAGTGTTTGAATATGATGGTAGGGTTTATGAAGACTGACTATGTAGCTGAGGATCTCTCATATGAGGTAGTGGAAATACTACATGGTAGAGAGGATATCAGTAATCTGTCAGATACATCAAACTAACCTGAAAGGTGAAGATAACCGAAGGTTATCTGAGGTTGACAGACACTAAATATCGAAGTATAATAAAAGTTGAACTGGAGTGACACTACAGCATGGCTAAGGGATTTACAGTCAAGGCATCAACACCAAAGGCAAAAGAACAAGGTCCTGAGTGGGACTATGATGCAATCAAGGAAAGAATGAGAGGGAAGGCAATTGTCTTTTGTCTACCTGGAAGGGGATGTAGTTATGCATTCATGAAGAATTTTGTACAGTTATGTTTTGATCTTGTACAAAACCAGATGAGTATACAGATTAGTCAGGATTACTCAAGCATGGTGAATTTCGCACGATGTAAGTGTCTCGGCGCAAATGTGTTGAGAGGGCCTGACCAAATTCCATGGGATGGAAAGTTAAAATATGATTATCAGTTATGGATTGACAGTGATATTGTGTTCAACACTGAAAAGTTTTGGCAATTATGTGATGTAGCATTAGATGCTGATGGGACGGAGAGACCTATTAGTGCAGGTTGGTATTCAACTGAAGATGGACGGACAACCTCTGTTGCACATTGGTTAGAGGAAGATGATTTCCGTAATAATGGTGGAGTGATGAATCATGAGATGGTTGATGGTATTTCGAAGCGTAAGAAGCCATTTACTGTTGACTATACTGGATTCGGATGGGTCTTAATTCAGAATGGTGTCTTTGAGAATAAGGGTATGACGTATCCATGGTTTGCTCCAAAGATGCAAGTCTTTGAAAGTGGTGCTGTTCAGGATATGTGTGGGGAGGATGTAAGTTTCTGTCTTGATGCTATTGAAGCTGGCTACGAAATTTGGTGCGACCCTCGTATTCGAGTAGGACATGAGAAGACAAGGGTTATCTAAGGTACGAATGGCAAATCAATTTAAAGTTGATCAATCAAAGGACTTTGCTTCAAAGATGACATTAATTACTGATGTAAGTAGTGAGAAGTATTTGAAGCAATACCGACAACATCTACAAAACCAAGTTCAATTAGAATCAATTTATAAGGAGCAACATTAAATTATGGCAAAGTTTCGAAAGTCTCTTATGGGACAAACGATGATTGAATCTCAACCAAAGAAAACACGACAAGGTTGTGGTGCTCATACTAAGTATGCCGCAAGTAGTCGTAATGGTAAAAGGAAACGTTATCGTGGACAAGGAAGAGGATAGATATAGTACAGAATATGAATGGGTATCAACTCATTCATATGATCTGTGGGTCTATAATAAGTTACAAGTGAGTCGGGTATTAGGATATGAGTGTGGGCCAGCTGGTCTAGCCGTACCTAGACCCGATTTTTATATTGTTCGACCATGTATTAATTTTATGGGTATGAGTCGTCATGCCCGTATTGAATATCTTGAAGGTGATACTGAGCATATACATCCAGCTGAGTTTTGGTGTGAAGTATTTGAAGGAGAACACATATCAGTTGATTATTACAAGGGACAACAAGAGTTAACTGTAAAGGGTGTGAGAGACCCTCAGGACCCTCTGTACAAGTGGAAGAAGTGGTATAAGGTAGATAGAGTGATACCATTACCCAAAGTGTTTGAAGAAGTTAGTCAGAGATATGATTGGTTAAATTGTGAGTATATTGATGGTAAGTTAATTGAGATACATTTAAGAGGTAATCCTAATTTTAATTATGGTGGTGAGTCAATTACTCCTGTATGGGAGGGAGATGATATATCTGACTACATAGAACAAAGTAACTATAAGAGATTGGGGTTTATTATAGATGGATAAGAATTTTCTAAGAGAGATTAATCACGATCAGAAGACACCAAAGAATACGAAGAAGGTTCGTGAGGATGGATTCTATGAAGCGAGTGAAACTGACTATAAAGACTTCTGGGAGAATGAAGATACCAAGCAAACATTGATTGATTAAAAGATTGGGTTTGGTGTAATAAATAACTCATAATTGTTGTGGAAACATTACGTGCCTGTCCAAAGAGTCAGTCAAGGTTTTAAAGATATCAGTGCATCATTCAAGATTAACCCATTAAATCTTGATTTAATTGCATTGAGAAATGAGAATGCCATTGCACGATCAATTCGTAACTTGGTTTTTACATTACCTGGTGAAAAGCCATTTCAACCTAATGTTGGTTGTAATGTGACTAAGTTACTATTTGAGAATTTAGATAGACTTACAGCCAGTTCAATTGAATCGGAAATTAGGAACACAGTGAATAACTTTGAACCTAGAGTTCGTTTAACTGCTGTGATCGTCAATCCAAACTTTGATGATAATATCTTTGAAGTTACTCTTAAGTATGACATCGTAGGTATCGATCTTCCTCGACAACAATTATCATTCGCATTACAGCCCACTAGGTAAATGCCCTTAGTCAATTTTAGCAACTTAGATTTTGATCAGATAAAGACTTCCATCAAGGATTATCTCCGTGTGAATTCAAATTTCACGGACTATGACTTTGAGGGATCTAATCTATCAACTATTCTTGATACGTTAGCTTACAACACGTATATAACCTCTTATAATGCCAATATGGTATCTAATGAGGTATTCATTGATAGTGCCACCTTAAGAGAGAATGTGGTATCTCTAGCACGCAATATAGGGTATGTACCAAGGTCAAAGAAAGCTTCTATCGCAACAGTTTCTTTTACAATCAACGTTTCAAACACCACAGCTGTAGCAGTCACACTTAAGGCTGGTGCAGTCATGGCATCTAGGTCAGTTGGTGTGAATAGTACGAAGAATTTTATATTCTCAATTCCAAACGATATTACAGTTCCAGTGAACTCTTCTGGATTTGCAGACTTCTATAATATCGAGATATACGAAGGAACATATATTACACAAACATTTACTGTTGATAGTGCTAATGTAAATCAGAAATTTGTATTACCTAACTCTGGTATTGATACTGACTTGTTATCTGTTGTCGTAAGAGATACGCAGGAATCAACTGTAACTCGAAAGTTCAAACTATTTAATAGTTTGTTTGATGTTACTGCATCGACTAGAGCATACTTTATTCAAGAGATTGGGCAAGAAAGATACGAACTATTATTTGGTGATGGTATATTTGGTGTCAAATTAGATAATAATAATGTTGTTGAAGCGAGTTATATTATTACTAATGGAGAATCTGCCAACAATATTAATAAATTTGCATTTATAGGTAATCTAAAATCTAGTTCTGGAGATACGATTAGTTCTGGTGTATCGATTGTAACTACGGAAGTATCTTCTGGTGGTGGTAAATCAATTGAATCTGTTAACTCGGTTAAAAAATATGCACCTCAAATTTATGCATCACAGAATAGAGCAGTCACCGCAGCTGACTATGAGGCATTGATTCCACAAATCTATCCTGAGGCCGAATCTGTTTCTGCGTATGGAGGTGAAGATTTGACTCCACCTTCTTATGGTAAGGTGTTTATAAGTGTCAAACCATATAATGGTGTATTATTGTCAAGTGGTATCAAACAAAATTTACAACAACGGTTGAGAAAATACTCCGTTGCGGGTATTTTGCCTGAGATTATTGATTTAAAGTATTTGTATGTTGAAGCAAAATGTAGTGTATATTATGATTCAAATCTTGCACCGACTGCATCATTCGTTCAAAATGTAGTTACAACTAATATTACTAACTATTCTGAATCATCGGATCTCAATAAGTTTGGAGGAAGATTTAAATATTCTAGGTTCCAAAAAGTAATTGACCAAAGTCACGAGTCAGTTACTTCCAACATTACCAATATTGATGTTAGAAGAGATATAAATGCTCGACTGAATACCTTTGTCGAGTATGAATTATGTTTTGGTAATCGATTCTATATAAAGAACCACGGACATGGAGCAAACTTCGACGGGAATCTCATTGGATATAATATTAAATCCTCTGGGTTTACTGTCAGTGGTATTAGTGGAATCGTATATCTCGGTGATAGTCCGGCCGGTAATTTAAGTAAAGGTACTGTTTTCTTATTCAAACTTAATTCTTCGTCAGAGCCTTATATTGTAAGACAAAATGTAGGTATCATTGATTATTTAAAGGGTGAGATTAGACTCAACCCAATTAACATTATCTCAACACTGTTAAATAGAGGGACTCCTCTAATAGAAGTTTCTGCATCTCCATACTCAAATGATGTAATTGGTCTTCAAGATCTCTATTTACAACTAGATGTAAATAATACAACAGTTGATGTTATCGCTGACAATATTTCTTCTGGAAATGATGTGTCGGGAACTAACTACATTGTCTCATCTAGTTATGGTTCTACTGATTTGGTTAGAGGTAACCCTATAGTTCAAACCAACACAGAATTTACCGTGGTAACATCACCTGATGTACCCAGAAACACAAACATCTCTACTGCAAGTAGAGGGACTAGATCATCATCTTACTAATAATAAGTCAGAATACAAATGACAGTAGATAGAGTAAAAATTCAAGAAATTGTTGAGAGTCAACTCCCTAGATATGTTAGAGAGGACTTTCCTTTACTAGGCGAGTTCATAAAGCAATATTATGTCTCTCAGGAATTTGAAAGTGGTCCTATTGATATTATTAATAATATTGATCAGTACGTAAAAGTAGATCAATTGTATAATATTGTGGATTCTACTGAACTAACGAAATCGTTAGATTCTGTTAATGATACTATTGAGGTACTTTCTACTGAAGGATTTTCTGATAATAATGGCATCATACAAATTGACAATGAAATTATATTTTACGAAACTAAAACTGATTCAAAGTTTGTAAATTGTTTTAGAGGTTTTAGTGGGATCACAACATATATTACTTCTGGTAAACCAGATGAACTAACATTTTCTTCAACAATTACAGATTCCCACACTGCAGGTGTGACTGTTAAAAATTTAAACGTACTTTTTCTTAAACAATTCCTCACTAAACTCAAAAGACAGGTAACACCAGGGTTTACTGATAGAAATTTTTATTCGGGATTAGACAAAAGAAACTTTATACTGAACTCTGACAGTTTCTATAAGTCAAAAGGCACTGAACAATCTTATGAAATTCTCTTTCGGGCACTTTATGGAGAAGATGTAGACCTCATTCGTCCTTCAAAATTTCTTTTTACTCCATCTAATGCAGAATATAAAGTTACAAAAGACTTTATTGTTGAACAACTTCAAGGTGATCCATTAAATTTAAAGAATCTTACAATATATCAAGACATAACGAATTCAAGAGGATCTGTAACTAACGTACAACAGATACCTTATGAAAACTTTCAGTACTATCAAATCAGTATTGACTCTAGTTTAAATGTGGATAGTGGTCCAGGTGGTTCAATTTACGGCCAATTTAAACCAAATCCTCTTACAAAGATTCTTAACGACGTAAGTATTGGTTCAAGTATTATTGATGTTGACTCTACGGTTGGATTTCCTGAGTATGGTGCTCTTAGTGTATTAGATATTGACAATAATGAAGTTGCAATTGCATATAGTGGCAAGACTTCGAATCAATTTTTTAATATAAGTGGAGTAGATAACCAACTTGCGAAGAAAACTGACATAACTTTGAATGCCTACTCCTATGCATATGTTGGTATTGACACTACTCAGCAGATAAGAGTCAGATTTACTGCAGCATTGACGAATTTTATCCCTAACGGACGTAATTATTACTATAAACCACAAGATACCATACAGTTAAAGTCACTAGGTTATGAATCTCAGACGAAAAGGGCAAATAATTACGTTTTAAACATAAAAACCAAATGGAATATTATAGAATCTAGTATTATTGACGCAGATGTATTCACATATGAGTTCACTTTTTCAAAAGAACACTTTTTGAAAGAAGGTTATCTGGTAAAATATGAAAATTTAGATGGAACTTACTCAATTTTTGGTACAGTTTCTAGAATTGCCTCTTCAAAAATAATTAGAGTAACTTTTTCACAGCAAATTAATCTTATTGGTCAATTTATAATAGAAAATCAGACCTTAAAGGGACAATCTCAACTATATCCTTATCTAAATCAGTACATTGCAAATGTTCAGAACACATACTCTAAGTATAGTGATGATGTAATCATTGCATCTAACTCTATCGCAAGATATAACAACATTGAAACCAATCCTTACGATAAAAAAATCACTTTTAGCACAAATCTTTTTTCTACAGATATTCTAACGTTACCAGTCAATCCCACAACAAGACCTGATCACGGTTTTTATACTGGTGATGCAGTTTATTTTACTTCTGGAGGTAATGGTTTCGAAGATATTTCTTCAGCATCGTATTTTGTTTTTAGAATTGACGAAAAAAGTATAAAACTTGCCAGAAGTAAGGCTGACCTCTTTAGGAAAATTTACCTCACTTTCAATGGTTCTGTCGTTAATGCATCTTTAGCTTATATAGATTTTTACAATAAGAATATAGAACCCCAAGGTGTATACAGACAAATATTAAAACCAATCAATGATTCTAACTCGTACACAACTAGGTCCGGTTTTATTGGCATGTTTGTCAATGGTGTTGAATTACTGAACTATAAAGATCAAAATAGTGTTTACTATGGAAAAATCAATAGTTTATCTATGAATGCTGGTGGTAATGGATATGACATCATTAACCCTCCACAACTATCAATTAAAGACGAAGTTGGATCTGGTGCCACTGGATTTTGTAATGTAAAGGGATCTCTCGTAAGACTTGATGTTACGGATCCTGGTCTTGGTTATTATGAGCCGCCCACGATCACTATTTTGGGTGGTAATGGTTTTGGGGCACAAGCGGAACCAAGAATGGTCTCAATTAAACATGAAAATTTATTTTTTGCGAATTTTAACACACAAGTTGATCTAGACAATAATACAATTACGTTCCCAGACGATCATAAATTTTCAGATGGTGAAAAAATAATATATGAACCAAGAGGGACAAAGGCTATCTCTGGTCTTACTACTGGTGGTTCATACTATGCGAATATTGCCACTAGAAATAGTATTAAACTTCATATTAATGAAGTCGATGCATTTGCTGGCATTAATACAGTTAATATTACGAAATACGGATCTGGTACCCAATATTTTGTGGCTGCTAATTTAAAACAAATTGTATCGACAGTTGTGGTCACTAATCCTGGACAAAATTATGAAAATAAGAGAAGAACTATTCCCCCAGTGGGAGTTAACACTGCAAATAATCAGATTGAAATTGTGAATCATGGGTATGAATCAAAGGAGATTGTAAGGTATACAAATCCAGAGATTGGTAATAAAATTATTGGTCTATCCCAAGACACTGATTACTATGTTGTTAAAGTTAACGATAATGCGTTTTCTCTAACAGAGATTGGAATTGGTTCCGTTGCAACAGACTATTATTTTGATAATGGTATTATCATTAACTTCACTAATGAAGGTTTAGGATCATTTAACTATCAACCAATCACAGTGGTGGTTGAAGGGGCTGCAGCTTCTTACGATAAGACATTTGTCGAAAATTTTGAAGAATTGTTTATTATCGAATCTCCTATTGAGGAGAATATTGTAACTCCAGTAGGTGTTCTTGCGTGGACAGACACCGAAGCTGAGATTACAACTAACGGAGTAGTACAAGATGAATTTTTTGTGCAGATAAGTGAGAGTACTCATTGGTTAATTAGTGACTATCCATTTATCGGTAATATTCTTTTGTATGGAGCCAAACTTCAACCAATTTTCAGAGGATCTATTGAAACTGTTGATTTAACTTCAAATGGTGTTGGTTATGGTGCTTCAGATATTATCGATTTTGTAAGACAACCAGAAATTACCTTTGAATCTGGTACTGGGGCAAAATTAACTCCTATTGTCAGTAATGGAAAAATAGTAGAAATTGTTATTAATAGTTCTGGTAGTGGTTATAACTCTCCACCAGAGTTACAAATTCTCAGCCAAACTGGTAATTATGCGGTGTTGATTCCAATTATCGAAAATGGTTCTATTGTCAATATAATTGTATCCAAAGGTGGTACTGGTTATCAGTCAGGAAAAACTGAGGTTAATGTGATATCGGCTGGTAATGGAGCTAGAGGAAATGCAAATATTCAATCTTGGAATATAGATTTATTTGCTAAAAACTTTAATAATATACTAAATGACGATGGTATTATTGAAGAGAATATTTCTAATCAGTCTCTGGAGTATTGTGCACTATATTTACCTAGAGCCCTTAGAAGAAGTTTGAATGTGGTGAACGGGTTTGACGAAAATAATGAGCTATATGGCACTTTTGATTTAAACTTTGATCCTCAGACTGGTGAAGAGACTAATAGTATCTACCACTCACCTATTGTTGGGTGGGCTTATGATGGTAATCCAATTTATGGTCCATATGGTTTTGAGAATATTGACGGGACTGGAAAAATATCTAACATGAAATCTGGATATAACTTGGCCAAAATTCAAAAAGGCAGACCTTCGTATGATTCATTTCCTAATGGGTTCTTTACAAACGATTACATCTTCACTAATGATGGAGATTTGGATATTCATAATGGAAGATTTTGCGTAACCCCAGATTATCCAAATGGAGTATACGCATATTTTTGCACTATATCAGAGAATTTAGACTCCATTGGTCCATTTAATAATTACAGAAGACCTATATTTCCATATGTAATCGGTGACACTTATAAGTCAACACCTATTGCGTTCAACTTCCTTTCAAGATCTAATCAGACCAATTATGACATCGAAGGTAAAGGTTGGTTCAGAAATACAAAATTCTATTACACTAACGGAGGGGAAAGTGGATATGATTATATCTTCAATTCAAATAATGTAAGGAAACAAAGTATTGATGTTACTTCCACATCCTTGGGAAATATTGATTATATCGATATAGTTGAGCCTGGTACTGACTACCGAGTTAATGATAGCGCAATATTTACTAATAAGGGAACTAGTGGCACTAATTTAAATGTCAAGGTGTCTCAAATTGTCGGGAAACAAATTGATAATGTAAGCCTTGCAACTACATCCATTAACGACGTTGAGATTTATTCCAATAATGTTTCTAGTGAATTTATTGGTCTGACTTCGACACCACACAATTTCCTTCCTGGCAATATTGTTTTTATTGATGGTCTTTCTCAGACATATAAAAATTTACAAGGTTCTTATACTGTTGGTGTAAGTAGTGATAGGTGGTATACAAATTTAGGTATTTCTACAGGATCAGTTACTGGTATTGTGACATATATCTATGTTTCTGGATCTCTTAATGAAAATATTATTGAACCAGATGATATTTTGAGGATTGAATCAGAAAAATTGAAAGTTTTGAATGTTGATAAAAGTTCAAGTAGAGTTAGAGTTTTAAGAGGTTATGATAATACTTTTGCGGTTAGTCATAGTCCAGGTATTCTAGTCAGAAACGATCCTAGAAAATTATCATTCAATGCTTCAGGCATTGTCACAACTAAAAATTTATCGAGAAATAGACAACTATATTTTAGTCCAAATGAAGCATTGGGTCTTGGCACTGCAGTCGTAGGTACTGCGACAACTTTGGTCTTTTCAAATCCTGGTATAGGTCAAACACAACTAAGGGTAAACCAACAACAAATTTATATTCCCGATCATAAATTGGGATTAAATACACCTATTGTCTATTATACCAATG
>Ga0115545_1001986_pt1 | contig 10176 bp, 8 predicted proteins | sample COGITO_mtgs_1003_FD_87188 | JGI IMG/M metagenome (GOLD analysis project Ga0115545, IMG submission 87188) | Pelagic marine microbial communities from North Sea - COGITO_mtgs_100330 | ecosystem: Environmental > Aquatic > Marine > Epipelagic | place: Germany:Helgoland, sampling site Kabeltonne...
AAAAAATTATGGTTTGTTGTCACTACAGCATTTCCTGTTCTCATCGCTTCTATATTTACTAAACCAAAAGATTCTGTTTTAAAAAACGTTGGGAAAACGAGTATATCACTGTTCACAAATAGGTTTGTTTTACTTTCACCTTCTACAACTCCATGATAATTAAATCGTTGAGGAAACCTCTTATCCAATTCACCAAATTTATTTTCAAATAATACTTTAGCTTCTTTTTCTGGCATAAGATCATCCGAACGAGGCTCCCCTGCAATATGAAAGGAAACATTCTTGTACTCTTTCGCAATAAGTTCAAATGCGTCTAACGCAATAAAAATACCTTTACTTTTCATTAAAAATGAGATGAAAAATATTTTTATATTTTTTTTGGGGATGGAAAAATCACGACTTACATTCTGTAATACAGGGTCGTAACAGTTAAGAAGAACAATTCTTCTCATCTTCACTAATGAAGCAGGCATTAGCTCCTTTTGTCGCTCAGTAACAAAAATTGTTGTGTCTATTTTCTGGTATGACCAAAGTATAATTTTAGAAAATAAATCTCCTGTAAAGAGATCCATTACTTCATTTCCATGAAGATGATTAATGACTTTAATCCTTCTTAGTTTACAGAGTAATAATAAAATAACATCCTTAATTGCTCCACTTTTACTACGTGTGCAAGTAAAGTAAACTAAATCGATTCTATAAAACATCAAATACCAAAAACACTTTACAATAGCTTTTAAATTATCTAAATATTGATTTTTAGTATTTGTATTTATTATAAATCGCGGCTGAATTATTTCAATAATTATTTTTGAAATTAAAGCTTGACCACCTACAGGAGGCGGAAGAGGACAAAAAAATAACGTTCTATTATTTTTCTTCATGTATTAAATATTAATATTTATTGGTCATTTTAGAATTTAATATACTAAAACAGATTTACGACTTATTTCTAAGAGCATCTCCTAAAACTTTAATATACCCTTTCCCGTGTTTTAAGTCTGGCTCCATATAGTTACCCTCACCCCATTCATTCCATGATTTTAAAAAAACAACTTTTCTTTTTTTATTTTTAACAATCTCAAGAGCTCTTAAAACATGCCTTTTAAATAGTTTAGGAGTCGAATTATGAAATACAACACCCTTTTTTCCACTTCTAGGAGTATGATCCCAATTTGGGATTATTGTTGGAATCAAGTCTTCCTCTTTATCAATATCTTGAATAAAATATTTAGAAATAAAAGAATAACTAATCTTAAGCGGTTTTTTGAGAACTTTAAACTTAAAAAGTTCGTAAGGTATTCTCTTTATTACCTCTTTATTAAAACGATACTCACCCGTTCTTACAATATTGACAGCATCAAATCCTAAACTTAATATTTTTGATTTCTCACTAATATTTAAAGTATGACCAACAAAGAAAAAACCATCTGAAACGTTATTTTCTACCGCTAATTTATTCCAAATTTTAATAAATTTATTTGCATCAGGTAACAAAAAAGGCTTATATATAACAAAAAGAGGTTTATTCTCGATTCTAATATATCTTTTGTCTTTTAAGGCAGGTAATATTGAATAAAAATGAGCTTCTATATCGTGTAAACCTGGGTGCACTTGTTCTATTAAAAGCTTGTCTTTAGTTGTGTCTTTTATATTCCATACTTTCGCTTTCCACGATTCATTTGCCCAACCTAAAGAAAACGGAAAATCTGGTTTTTTGGTGCTCAAAAGTTCCTTCATAGGCATATCCAACAATTGTTTCCCGTTTCCAAACCAATAGTGCCAATAGCAAAACCCTGTAACCCCTGCCTCAATTGCTAATTCAACCTGTTTTTCTCTAACTTCCGGAATTCGCAAATCATAATAACCCAAATCAGCAGGAACTTTAGGTTGGTTATGTCCTCTAAATAATTGTTTGGCTCTACCCACGTTTGTCCACTCTGTAAAACCTTCTCCCCACCACTCATTGTTCTCCTTAAAAGGGTAGTACTGGGGTAAAAAATATGCTATAACTTCCATTGTTTATTTTTAAAATAAAAAAACATTTCAACAAAAAACTAAATTAAACTTTCACTCTCTTCTAATTGTTTTAGTCTATTACTTCTCCCTATAGAGTACCAAAAAATGGGTGCAACTAGCTGGAATGAAAACATATCGGATCCCACTGCTTGCAAACAAACCATAATTATGACTCCTAATCCAATATAATTATTTTCAATGTAAGAAAGACCTTTATATAATGCTGAAACGATTATAAGGATAAAAATCGAAAAACCTATTATGCCAAGCTCATAAAACATTCTTAGATAATTACCATCTGGAATATGACTATCTGAATATGCCACAGCTTTGTGACCATATCTGCCAAGGCCATCTCCAAATACAAACCTTTGAATGTCAAGTACACCCCCAACACCAGAGGTCTTTCTGCTGCTTATAGCATCAGACAATGAAGTAAATCTTTCAAAAAGAAGATCAAATAATTCCGGATTTGAATCAAGCAACCAATAAAAAAAAACTATAAACACTAAAATTTCAAAAACAAAGAATTTTACCTTAGAGCCTTTTAATATAAAAAGAAATAAAAAATTCATATATAATAAGGCAAAAAAGCTAGTATATAAAGAAGCTCTTCTAAAAGTTAGAATTGAGGCTACAAAACAAACTAAAACAGCAATTTTGCCCCACTTAAAGTTGCTGTTTTGCAAAAGACCAAAGGAAAGTAAAACACAAAGCGCACTTAGAGCTCCTGTAGCAGTTAAACCCAAAAAAGATCGGTAATTAACTACATATGAAAGAGGATTGGTCCCAACACCATCGATTTTACTCATAAAATTCATGTAATTTACCGATGTTGTTGACTGCAAGTAAAACCCAACAACAAAACAAGCAAGCAAAGAATATAGGGTAATATTATAAAAGGATTTTTTACCAGGAAGTTTACCTAAAAAATAAAACGGTATGATTGGAAGAATGGAATTAGAAAACTCCATAAAGTAAACACTCTTTGGTAAACCTGAAAAACTAAAGAATAAAAAAGAAAAGAAATTATACAAAAGATAAAATAACACTAATAAATCGAGTCTATTTCGAAACGATATATTATTATAATTATATAAAATAATTATAGCTATTACCATTACTAGTGACATAGCTAATCCAACTCGAATGAAAGGAAGATATATAGCACTGAAATAGACTAGTACTGCAAGTAAGTAGTAGTAATTAATTAGATTATAATTGTATTTTCTAAGAAATTTCATGTGTAAAAAAGAGGTGTGAAAGATTAAATTAGCCGTTAAAATCTATCGAAAACTGCTGCATCTCTAGTCTTTAAATATAGCTTGCCGTATTTAAAGGCCTTAAACACCAGCTTCCTTTTATAAATTCCAACTGTCAATATTATCAAGATAGAAAAAAGGTGCCTTATATAAAAATACTCGTATAGACTCATTACAACAAGGGAAATAATTGCAGTTGAAATTGTAATAACCCATATGAATTTGTCATTAAAAACGGAAGCCTTTGATACTTTTTTATAAAAGTACAAATGTACTAGTGCCAGTATTAAATAACTCACAAGAGTTGTAAAAGCAGCAGCAATATATCCAAAAATAGGAATGAAAATGATATTTAATAAAAAGTTGACAATTCCTGCTACAATAGACCCCGCTGCAATATATATTGTTTTTTTATAATATAATTCAACCGTTGAATATGTGCTTGCTACATATTGAAATAATGCGCCAATTGCAATTGGTGCAACCACCCATTTAGCAGTCCAAAAATCTTTTGCTCCTAGAATTTTAATTGCCTCTGGAGCAAACATTATTATAAGTATGGTTAAGACGCACATACTCACCGCTATCATATTATTGACTTTTTTAATAGATTGAAATTTTTTCAGCTTGTAAGTGAGGTAAACCCATGGTTGAAAGGCTTGTAAAACAGCATTTGAAAACAGCATTAATAAAATTGCATATGAAAATCCAAAACTATAAATTCCTGCTTCAGAATTTCCAATATATTTAATAATCATTAGCCTGTCGATTTGTGTCAGCACAACCATAGCTAATGAGTGCGGTATCATTGGTAATGATATTTTTAACGCATAAGCCCAATATTTTTTAATGTTTTTGACCCAACCATTACGTAGTATTTTTATATAAAAAAAGACACCCATCAAGAATAAAGGGAAAATTAGTCCAATTATTCTGCCGTACGATCTTTGATCATCGAAAACATATAATATAAACACTAAGCAAAATACTATAGCTCCAATTGAACTAAATATTGATATATATATATTTTGCTTGTAGAGGAGTTTAAATTTGTATCTTTCTTGGGCAAAGATTAAAGAAGGTAAAAATAAAAGATGAATAAAAATTAAGACAACTAAAAATGAATCTAATTCCATAAAATCGGAAAGTTCTTCCTTAAATATTAACGCAAGACATAAAGCAGTTATAGCCAAAAGAGTACCCAAGGTTTGTATTGAAGCCAAATATTTGTCTGTTTTCGTGGGAAAATCCAAATTAGCATTTCCTATACTGTATGGGAGGCCCAATCCAATGCAAACTGAACCTATAGCTAGCCAAGCCATAAAATTACTTGCAATACCATAGTCTGAAGTCGTTAACAACCTCGTAAATAAAGGTGCCGTAATAATCGCACTTGATCTTATCAAGATATTCGCTAACATATAACCAGAACCTGATTTTACGGCAGTTGAGTTTAAATTTTTTGTTTTATTATCAGACAATTAATTTATGTTTTTAATTATTAAAGGAGTGTTTGTATTATGTGATAAGCCCACCTTTTAACTAACATATCTTTGATGCGCTTTCTCGAAAAACTCTTCCAATTCAGAAATTTGTTTTTCGTACTTAGTAGACGATTTTTTTATTCCCTTAATAATTTGCTCACCTTCATTCATTAAATACTTCAAATTTATTTCTGAGCCAATTGACTTTACTGATGCAATGTACGCAGCACAAGAGTGAATATTATCAATCATATCAAAACTAGAAATAAGCTTTGGAAGATCTTCATAACTGTGGGCTCGCGTAATTCCATCAATGTAATTAAATGAAACATCTCCAAATACTATTGACTTTTTACCCAATAATGCAGCTTCAAATGACGAAGATCCTGTAACGGTTATTACACCAATTGAATTTTGGATCCACGGTTTTGGATCCTTATAATAATTTGTATTAACCATTTTTACGTTAGGTATTTTATTCGCTCTTTTGTAAAATTCTAACGCCCGCTCACCCAACATCGATTGATGCTCCTTTACATATAACCAGCATCCCGCAGGTAAAGACTTAGAAATTTGTTCAATCGTGAACAATTCATTCGTGTAAAATGGACCAAGTACGCTTGTAGAGGATTCAGGAATTAAATGCAAAGGCATATATACATATCTTTCTCCTTTTACAGGATTATAGAAAAATTTATTACGGCCTAACAAATACCACCTTTTAATAAAAACTTTAACAAAAAACCAAAAAAATATTAAATTTGATGGGAATATAATATTATTCTTTTTTCGTAAGCTGATATTCTTACCTACAAAAGAAATATTAATCAAATATTTGAAAATCCCAAATAAAGATTTAATTATTTCATAGATTGGGGTTCTATCATAATTTGAAGTTATATCACCTTCAAAAACCTTTGACATTATTTTGTCTTGCTTTCTGAAGTTTTCTATGTAATCGTACTCAATTTTAAAATTAGTCGCAGGTAGTTTTTTATTTTCACTAAATACTGAATCAAAATATTCGTTTTTATACAAAGCAGAATATGAGGGGGTTTTAAACATTTCATATCTTGTATGATCAATACGTATATACGGTATGTTTCTAGATTGAGAAATTTCTGTAATAATTGATCTAGATAATTCTGCATTATCCAAATCCCATATTACATCAGGCGTATACTCATCAAAAATTTCAATTACTCTTTTATAATTTAATTCTAACCAATAGAGTTGTTGCTCATATGTTACTTCATCAAAAAAGAACCTATCATGGAAAACTTTAGAAAAAAACTGGGAAGTCAACACTTGAAGAGAGATGTTTTTATCTTTAGTGAAATTTTTCTCTACAAAATCTAAAAAATCCCAATCAATTGGTGGCGACTTCATATTACTAGTAAACACTTCTAAGATGTCATTATTATCATAGACTTTCAGGTCCTTTATTTCTTTATGAGCATAGTAGGTGTTTTCATTCATTAAACATTTTTCATATCCTGTCTCAATAGAATTAAAAAAATAACTCGCCACAATATTATCTTTTTCTAAAAGTTTTTTTGCCAAATGATAAAAAGGAAACGAAAAGGACTCTTTGCAAATAAGTAATATTCTTCTTTTTTTCATAACCTTTAAATTACTTTAATAATGTTTCGATTTCATCTGTACTTAGCAACGTTAAGTCAGTATTGAATATATTTTTATTGCTATTTAATTTTTCAGTATCCCAATGCCACCACTTTAGATCCTCTAATAGATTAATTAATTCATCTGAAAATCGTTTCTTCTTAACTTTTATAGGATTCCCTACTGCGATCGAGTATCTAGGAATGTCTATGTTCACTATAGATCCTGCTCCTATAATGGAACCTCGCCCAATTTTAACACCCGGAAGAATAACCGTATTTGAACCAATAAATACATCTTCTTCGATGATAATATTTTGACCAACAATATCCTTCACAAAGGTATCGTTGAAGACTAAGTGATTCAAAAAAGCAGAACTACATTTATTGATATTGTGATTAAAATCAACAATGCATACATTTTGCCCAATTGAAGTGAATGAACCAATTTGAATGGTATTGTTTAAGGCCTTTATAACGGTACCCGGTCCCGTAATCGTAACAAATCTTCCAAGGGTAACGTTACCATAAGTTTTTGTGTCTTGGACAACACACCCCTCATTAATTTCTGTAAAACTAACTGTTGAGTTTGTTATTTTACATTTGAAATTACTCTTACTTCCTTTGTTTAAAACACTTGAGTTTATATTTGAATTTGCTTTTAAAATAATTGATTTCCAAATTCGCAGATAGACTATTTTAATAATATGTTTAATCATAACTCTAGAAAAAATTAAGTTTTAAAAGGATAAGTTTTATTTTATCACGAAAGCGTGAATACCTTGAGAAAAAAAACGCATAAGCTTCTTTCAAAATTATTCTTTTATACTCATAGTAGAGACATAGAACGTCCTTATCATTACTAACACGAATTTGAATACAAAGATTTAAAATATTAGATAAATAAAATATTCTCGCTCTATTTTCTAAGCTAACATAATACTTGGATGCATAAGAACTCCAAAATTCACAAGCATTATAATATTGTTGAACCTTTTGTGAAGAATAGGAAGACCTTATAATACTATCCCCTTCTTGGTTATAATAATATAATTTTTCCCAACTAATAGATAGCTCTTTTGCTTTTGAAAACACCTGAGGAGCAAGAAACATATCTTCGTATAATATATTGATTGGAAATTTAATATTTTTAAATAATGAACTATCGTATAACTTTGCCCAGGGAGCGCATAATTCTTGATTTTCTAAAAGTAATTCAAATGCCTGGACATCATTAATTTTAACTGAATCTGATTTGAATTGGTTCTCATTATCATAAAAAGTGTTTTTATCTGTTTTATGATAACTACAGATGCTGATCAAAACATTATGTTTTTCAATTTCCGATTTTAAAAATTGTATATAGGATGGATGGATAAAATCATCTCTATCAACAAAAGCGATATATTTTCCACTTGCTGTTTCAATTCCTAAATTACGCGCAATTGATGGACCTTGATTTTTTTGATGAATTACCCGAATATTACTATATTCTGTAGCTAAATCATCACACATTTGGGGACAATTATCAGGAGAACCGTCATTGATTAGTATGATCTCAATCTCTTTATAAGACTGGTTTAGTATACTATTCACACATCTATTAAGGTATTTTTCGACCTTATAAACTGGTACAATTACACTTACTAAATCTTTCATGACTTCTAGATCTATTTATTGAAGATGAGAAAAGGAATACTTTCTTATTTTGTAATATAATCTAGTGATACAGGGGTTCCTTTATCGATATCCCTATTCACGAACTTACCTAATACATCTTTCAAGAATTTAGGATGAATTCCAAAACCGGGACGAACAGATCTAACGTTCTTTTCCGTAAGAACATCTCCTGCTTTTACATCTTCTGAAATAAAAAGAGATCTGCTAAATTCTCTACTTTTTTTCTTTTTGTCAGTCATTGAATAGTCGACTTTTCCCATCATGTCTTCTGTTAATCTAACAGCATCCACCATCGACTTAAAGTCCTTTTCATCCAATGAAAAATGAGCATCTGCCCCTCCAATCGATTTATCTAGAATAAAATGTTTTTCGATTACAGTTGCCCCCATTGCTACGGCAATCATTGGGGCTTCGATACCTAAAGTATGATCAGACAAGCCTGACTTAACTCCAAACCTACTTTTAATATCTTCTATCATTGAAAGGTTAGCGTCTTTTGGATCAGCTGGATAAGCTGAAGTACATTTCAAAATTGTAATGTCTTCATTTCCTTGCTTTTTACAAGCAGCTATCGCTAATTCAATGTCTATTTCTTCCGCTATTCCTGTAGAAATAATTACAGGTTTACCCTTCGATGCAACGTACTCAATTAGTGGGATATCAGTAATTTCAAATGAAGCAATTTTATAAACTGGACAGTCTAGTTCCTCTAAAAAATCAACTGCTGTAAAGTCAAAAGGAGATGAGAAACAAACCAATCCTTCTTCTTTTGCAAGTTCGAAAATAGGTTTGTGCCATTCCCAAGGTAAAGAAGCCCCCTTGTAAAGGTCATGTAAATACTGACCATCCCATGAAGTGCCCTGACTAATTTTGAAATGTTCTGTCTTTACATCTAATGTAATTGTATCAGCGGTATAGGTTTGCAATTTAATAGCATCTGCACCAGCTCTTTTTGCGGCCCTTACAGTTTCTTTTGCAATTTCTAATTTCCCTCCGTGATTTGCTGACAATTCAGCTATTATAAAACAATTATTCTTTGACATACTCTTTTTCCAATTTATAGGCAAAACTAAGATATTCTTTTATCATTTCATCTTTAACATACTTATAACCTGATTTTTTAAAAGATGCTTCTGATGCTTTATTCTCTTTCTTGATGTATGCTAATATAGGCTTATCGACCGTTTCAAAATAATACTTTGCAGATTGTTCAAGAAATTTCTTAGCCAATTTTTGTCCTCTAAATTCTTTAGCTACTACAATGCCAATCACTGAATGATTTTCTCCAACCTCAAAACGAACTATACCACCTGGCTTATCATTGACTAAAGCAATTAAAAATATACTATTAGGGTCTTTAATCTTCTTAAGAAACCACCTTGTATGATCTTCAAGTTTAATTGGATTTGAATCGTATGAGTTTACCCGAACATCTGGATCATTAGACCAATCGTAAACGTCCATAAGATCTTTTTCTTCCGCTCTTCTAAAAGACACACTCAACCTATTCACCAAAGCCAAAAAAAACTTCTTGCTTTCTCCAGTAAATAATTTTTGTTGGTTCTCAACATACTTGCTTATTTGATTTCCCTCAACAATTTGCTCTATTTGATTTTCGAAATCAGCAACCGAATAGTGTTCGAAATTTCCTCCTTGAACTATTACTTTATGATCAGATAATCCTTGATATATGTTCTTTTGATTCTCCACATAATAACCACTGAGAACCGGCATCTTAACAGAACATATTTCATACAAAATAGTACTAGAGGGCGCAATTGCTATGTGACATTGTTTCATCAACTGGCACAAACTTTTCTCGTCCAAATTTCTATGAATATTAATTTTTTTGCTTTCTGTTTGAATCGCATTAAGTGTAGTACTCTTATTCGCTCCTCCTAAAACAACATGGATCGTTTCAATTGATTCTATTCTCAACAATGCTTGCGCAGCCTTACTGGACAAGTCAAATTGATCAGCTCCTCCAAAACACACAAATGCATTTTTAATTTCTTTGATTTCCCGGGTTCGTTTTGCTGCCTAATTAAATAAAGGCCTTAATAATGCATATGATGTACCCATCGCAAATTCAGTATACTTTTCAGCCCT
>Ga0115545_1001990_pt1 | contig 10169 bp, 10 predicted proteins | sample COGITO_mtgs_1003_FD_87188 | JGI IMG/M metagenome (GOLD analysis project Ga0115545, IMG submission 87188) | Pelagic marine microbial communities from North Sea - COGITO_mtgs_100330 | ecosystem: Environmental > Aquatic > Marine > Epipelagic | place: Germany:Helgoland, sampling site Kabeltonne...
GTGCTAGATTTAACTTAGATCAGCTATCTGTTGGTCGTGATACTTTTGCTAGTATGCTTGCACAATCTGTAGAAGCACCAGTAGAAGCAGAAATTGTAGACGAAGAAGAGGCTGCATAAAAAATGAAGTTTGAGCAAGTCATTGGTGTTATTATAATTGGTATGTTAACATGGGGTTCACTCCAGATATACCAAATCAATGCCAAAGTCTTGCTCATGTCATATAAAGTAGACGAGAATCACAAGATGATTAAGCCTATGTGGGAAGACTTCTTGGTTCGCAGATCACAGGTAGCAAATAGATAATGGAAAACATGAAACTTCCTATAGCCTTAGTTATGGCAATGGCTGCACAACTTGCAGGTGGTGTCTGGTGGGTATCACAACAAGCTGCTACTATAGCATCACTAGAAGAAAACGTATCTCAGTTTGCTAGTCGTATGGCTGTAGAAGATACAGTAAATCTTAAACGTGACGTAGAAGAAAACAAATCAGACATAACAGAAATATGGGAAGACAGTGAAGAACTATGGGAAGAGTTGGCATCAATGCTTGCCTCATTTAGTTCTATTAACGATCTCAAACAAAGAATAGCTTTACTGGAAACAGAGCTAAAGTACATGAACCGTGACCATAACAGAATGATAATAAACGATGATGGAATGTAGATATGGACCCCATAACAATATTATCTGGCATAAAGTTAGGTCTAAGCACGGGCCGTAGCGTAGCTGCACTATCTAAAGAGATAGGTAAATTCTTTGATGCAACTGATCAAGCGAAGAAACAGCTACAGAAAAAAGGTATCTCAAGTAAAAGCGTTAATGCAACAGCACTAGATCGTTGGGCTAAAGTACGTCAAGCTGCAGAAGCTGAATCTGAGTTACAAGAGTGGATCACTCAATCTTACGGAAGATCAAAATGGTTAGAGCTTTTAAAAATACGCAAAGAAGTCTTACAAGAAAAACGTGAGGCAGAAGCTCAAGCAAGGCGTGAGGCTATGGCAAGACAAGAAATATATGTTACTATAGCAGGTATTCTTTTTATTATCACAGCTTCTGCTATTGGCTCTACAGCCTATCTACATCATATGGGATGGGTAGACATAAAAGATTATTGGCCTTGGTAGTACTGAGGAACTTGGTAAATAGGAATAAACAATGATACAATTTAGAGGATTTAAACCTGAAGCAGAAGAAAAACTAGCACGAACTATGGGTTATTCAGGTGACATGTCACAATTTGCTACCTTCCTATCTCAAAATCCTGAAAAACAAGACTTAATGAACCAGTACAAAGACATGGCAATTGGCATGTTGAAAGGTGGGGTAGTACCTAAAAAGAAACCTGCATTTACAGACGGTGGTACACCTAAAGTACAAGATGAAGTAGCAAATCGTGCATATAATACTGCACTACCTACAGGTGGTAAAGTTGTAGCTTCTGGTATAGGCGTTACTAGCAATCAAATAATTCCTACAACTTCTGGTCAAGTATCTACAACAGCACCAACTGCAGGTACTACGACTGCAGGTACATCTACAGCAGCAGGTGTAACTAAAACGGATGCAGCAACAGTTGACCCTGATATGGTTACCGCTAAAGCAAAAGATGCGTTATCAGGCGTTGATCCTGTAACGGGTGAGGTTAGTGCAGGGGCTATGGTAGACCCAGCTACAGGATCAGAAACATCTGTATCAGGTCTAACTGCAGCAAAGGGTACAGGTATTCTTATGAATAACCCTGCCCAACGTAAACTAGAACAAGGTGAGCTTGTGTCTGGTGTTGCCAACGCAGCTACAGCAGCTAAGTTTACAGAACAAATACAAGCTGCAACTGCTACACCAACTAAGAAAGCTACAGTACAAGGTCAGCTTGAAGGCTTAATGGATGACTTTGAGGGTGGTACTACACCTGCATGGGCTGCAGGAGCTATGAGAGCAGCTACCAGTGCAATGGCTGCACGTGGGCTAGGTGCATCTAGTTTAGCAGGACAGGCTGTTGTACAAGCAGCTATGGAGTCTGCCTTACCTATTGCACAATCAGATGCTGCAACACAAGCAGCCTTTGAAGCACAGAATTTATCTAACCGTCAAGAACGGGCAATGCTGTCTGCACAACAACGGGCAGCATTTATTGGTATGGAGTTTGACCAAGCATTTCAATCAAGAGTTATGAATGCATCTAAGGTTAGTGATATAGCCAGTATGAATTTTTCTGCTGAACAACAGGTAGGATTAGAAAACTCTCGTATTGCCAATACAGTAAATCTCCAAAACTTAAACAATAGTCAAGCCCTTGTAATGGCAGAGGCAGCAGCCCTGTCACAAATGGATATGGCTAACCTGTCTAACCGCCAACAAGCTGCAGTAATGAATGCTCAAAACTTTATGGCAATGGACATGAAGAACTTAGACAATGCACAACAAACTAATATGTTTAAGGCACAAGCAATTCAACAATCATTGTTTACAGATCAAGCAGCAACTAATGCAGCTAAACAATTTAATGCTACAAGTCAAATGCAAGTTGATCAGTTCTTTGCTAACCTACAAACACAAACACAACAGTTTAATGCATCACAAGAAAATGCACAGAACCAGTTTAATGCAGGTGAAGAGAATGCACAAGGACGGTTTAACTCTGAATTAAAAAACCAACGTGAGCAATTTAATGCAAAAAATCGTTTAGTTATTGATCAAAATAATGTACAATGGCGTAGAGAAGTTGCAACGGCTAACACTCAGGCTATCAACAGGGCAAATGAATTAAACGCTAAGTCTGTACTAGACATGAATGAAACAGCTATGAATAACTTGTGGCAGTATTACTCAGACAGTATGGAATATGCATGGCAATCTGCTGAGAATGAGCGTGACCGTGGTAACAAACTTGCACAGATTAAACTACAAGCGGATGCAAGTTTAACTCTTGCTGCTGTAAAAGATGATTACAATTCATCGTTGGCTTTTGGTAACTTAATTGGTAACTTCTTAACTGCAGGATTAGCTGACGTAACAGGACTTGGTGACTACTTTAAAATACCAGGAACATAATAAGGTAACACAACATGTATAAACAATCAGAAACTGCATACGCAAAAATAAATGCTTTGTTAGAAAGTGAAAAGCCAGAAGAGACTACTCCGTTTAAAGGTTTGTTGGCTAGGGTAAAACCACAAAAGGTAGAACCTAAAGAAGAGACACCGCAACAAGTAGTTATTAATATGGTTAAAGAATTACGTGAAGCAAGAATGGGGTTTAAGAATGGCGAGTCCTAGAAAACAATTAGTAGATGGTCCAGTAGCAGGTATGGGTTTAACCCATGAACTTGGTGGTAGACCGTGGCAAAAGCCATCTCAATACAACACTGTTGAGGAAGCGTTGCAGTACTATGTTCCTCGTTTTTCTAACCCAAAGGTTACAGAAGATTTATTTGATGTAATGGAATTAGGTATTCCCCTAACTGTAATTGCAGACACAATGCAATCTGGTGCAACAATGGAAGGGGTACACACTGTTGATGTAGGGTTACTTGTAATCCCTGTCCTTATAGAGATGATGGCATATATTGCAGATGAAGCAGGTGTTGAATACGATCTTGGATTAGAACAACGTATAGATGATGATAAAATATCAGATACTAAAATTGCTCTGGCACTCAAGAAACTAAAAGAAAAAATGCCAGAAGATACTGAAAGAACAGAAGACAAAGAAGTAGAAACAACTGAAGAAGTAGAGGAAGAAACTCCTGAACTTGGTGGACTAATGGCAAGGAGAACATAATGGCTTTTAATTTAGGTGGTTTTATAGCAGGTGCATCCGATGCCGTTGTAAACCGTATGGAAAAAGTTGAAGATGAAAAGATACGTATAGCCAGAGAAGAACGTTCTATTGGTACACAACAACGCATGGCACGTGAAGCTGAACGTAGAAAAAAACAAGCTGTTGTTGATGAGTACACAGGAATGTTAAAGATGTTTGGCATGAAAGAGGATACCATCGGTCAAGTAGCTGGATATGGTGTAGGTGCATTACAAACTGCAGCAGGTCATGCTGAGACTGTGTTTAAAAAGGGTGGTGATATTAATACTATCTACCGTTTTAGTCCTACAAATGATCCTAAGTCAACTACAACAGAAGAACTTGTTGATAGCGTAAATGCTACTTTGACTGCACTACCTGCAGAGCCAGAGGCATTGACAGAAGGTGAGATGAAAAAACCTGCAGGTGAAAGTATTCGTACAGCAGGTTTAACTATTGATGTAGATGCTATGCAGCAGTTTTTTCCAACTGAACCTGAGTTTAGTAGCGTAGGTGCTATGGAAGCAGGTTTGTTAAATCTTAAATTTAGAGCAGAAAAAAAGGGCGATGACTCAAAGGCTGCTGAGTATGAAGCACAACTACAGTCTTTGATAGATTATAAAGCAGAAGTGCAAGCTGCAAAAAATGCAGATGGTAAAAGTCCTGAGTTTCATACTGCATCCTCTGCTACTTCTTTATATAACACATTACAAAGAGTAGCAAATCAAAGTTTGGGTATTGTAAAAGATTCTCAAGGTAGAATTGTAAGTAAGTTTCAGGGAGATGAAATAACTGCTCCCCTTGCAGATTATATTGCTACTACTAATATGCTTAACACTGCTCAAGGTGATCAGGCTGTAGCAAATTTAGCAACTGGTATAAACAATTCATCTACACAGTTACTTAGAAATGCTGCTCAAGGTAGACTAAATGTTTTCCAAAGATCAGAACAATACGCTAAAAAAAGTAGTGATAATAAAACAGGTAAAACAGCAACAAATGGAGTTAAGTATTTTAACATGGGGCAATTTGATGCCTCTACATTAACGCCAACTAGTATTGATCCTAAGATGCAAGGTAACTTTAAACAAGGTGACGTTTTATTTTTTGAGGATGACTCAAACGTAACAAAGATAATGATGTACACAGGCGTAAACAATCCATTACTAGACAATACCCCATATATTATAATTCAATAGGTAGGTAACGTGAATCAACTTAGTAACCAAACAGAAGTTCACCCTTTCTTTTCGCAACAAAAGATAGAGGAAGATGAACAGGAGAATACACAACAAGATTCTACTCAACCTTCAAGTATGAGTGATGATGATGTACATCCATTCTTTTCCCAGACAGAAGATTCATCTGTAATTGATTTACCAGATGAGGAAAAACGTGGTAATGATGTTGAAAGAATAATTACCAACAATACTGTAGACCCATTTACTGATGCAGTAGAAAATGAAGAAGCGTTTGAACCCACTTCTGAAAACGATGTGGGTTTTTTGAGTGCGGCATCTTCTGATGTAGGTCGTTTTGTAACAACTGGTGATGTAGTCTATCGTCCATTAGAGGGTGCAGTAAAAGCTGTTGGTGAGATTGCTGAGACTTTTGATAGTTTTGGTGAGTACCTGCAAGACGTAACAGGCGTTGGTGGATTTCAGGTTGGGTTTGATCCTGAACAAGATAATAAATTTGTATTTAGATATTTAGATGTTAAGGAATGGCGTGACCAAGGATTAAAAGATTCTCTTGTTCGTCTGTCAATAGAGGTTGCAGATGCAGCAGAAGAAGCAATACCTGATGCTCAAACAACTACTGGTGTAATCGTAGAAAGTATCTCTCAGTTTGCTACAGGTTTTGTACTAGCACGTAAGGTTACAGGTTTTACTGGTATCAAAGGCACGATGATAAACTCAGCTATTGCTGACGCTACTGCGTTTGATCCATACGAACAAAACATTTCTGCAATGCTACAAGAGAATGCATGGATGCGTAATTCTTTTACAGAGGCATTAGCTACAGATGAGAACTCCAATGAGTTTGTAAATAGACTACGTAATGCAGGTGAGGGTTTAATTGTAGGTGGTGCGCTTGAACTGGCTGCAGGTATGTATAAAGCTGCACGTGCTACACGTAAAGCAAAAGAAGAGTTTATTAAAACTGGTAAAGTTACAGATGACACTGCTTCTGAGTTTGATAGTGCGACTGATGAACTAGAAGCAATGACTGAAAAGCTACAGAAAGAAGCAGATGAGTTTGTGTCTGGCAGTGTACCAAGTGAAGAGGTCACACAACGTGCTCGTCAAGAGTATTCAAAGAAGTATGACATTGAAGCTGCTAAAGCAAACACTGCAGCAGAGGCTGCTGAACAGAAAGAATTGTCATCTAAGATTGCTGCACGTAACCAAGACATTGCACGTGAGTTAATTGAGTCATTTGAACTTAGGTTAGCTAGTGATCCAGACATGACTGTTACAAAAGTTTCACGTGAAATAGATGGTAAGTTAGAGATTGATCCAGAGCTTGCACGTGCCGCATCAAAAGAAAAGATGAGTAAACTTGTAAATGTAAAAGAACGTAGAGCACAAGATATTCTTTTTGGTACACGTGAGTTAGAGGTGGATGAAGCTATTAACCTATCTATGTCAGAGGGTGACATGTTCTCTGCTGTACTAAAGCCTGAAAAGTTTGATGCTGTTGTATCCATTGCAGCAGAATATAAAGGTAGGTTTGGTAAAGATTGGGATGAAGCAGGTGATACTGTAATTGATAAGTTATTTAATTTAACAGTAGATAAGAAGCTAGTTGGTGGTGAAGATTTACTTACTGATCTAGCTAAGTATGGTCTTAGTTTTGAAGATTATATTATGACTGTTGTAGGCTCTGGCTCAGAGGCAGGTAGAACACTACAGAAACTGTCTGCAATCAAACGTCAAAGACCACTAACATCACAAGAAGAATTGAAACAAAAAGAATTACTAGAACAACAAGACACAATACGTAAAACATTTATGCGTGTTGAAAACATTAGACGTGGGCTTATGGTTTCTCAGGTTGCTACTGCTGCACGTAACTTACAGTCTACACTTGTACGTGCTCCTATGGAAACATTAGGTAACGTGATGGACGACTCCTTAGTTGCATTTGCTGAAGGTGGCTTTGGTGGATTTACAAGAACGTTTAGTTCTCGTGATACTTGGAAGCGTTCATTCCAACACATGGACTTGATGTTTAGAAATCGTAAGACTGCAGAAGAGTACAGCCAACTGTTCTTAAAACAGCCAGAACTTATAGACAGGTTTGATAACTTCTATAATGCAATGGCAGACATGCAATTAAAGATGGGTAGAGGTCAGGCAAATACAAACGCAGGTAAAGTTGTGGATGCTACTCTGTCTATGGCAGAAGACACTACTGCATTTCTAAACACTGCAAACAGATGGCAAGAATTTATGACACGTAACTCTGTGTTTCTTGCAGACATGGAGCGTTTGGTTGCTCGTGATTGGGGCATTGATCTTATTGATCAAGTAAACAAAGGTAAGATACGTGACATCATGGGTGATGCTTCTACTGTAAGACCAGAGGGAGCTAGATCATTTATAGATATTGCAGATGAAGCTATCTATAACGCTATGGATGTTACATATGCTGCAGGACCACAGCTACGTGTCTTTAATGACTTAAATAATTTTATTGTACGTAATGGTCTGACCACAGTGTTACCGTTTCCACGCTTTATGTTTAAGTCTATGGAGCTACTTGGCAAGTATGGTGCAGGGGCATCTGTTCCTGTAACACGTATGGCAATGCGCTATGCAAAGAAAGGACTTGGTAGACAAGTAACTGAGATAGTTGATGGTGAAGAAGTAACACGTGCCATGACAGGTACGGATGTTAGATCACTAACACGTGGTGAAAGAGATGCCATAGGTAAAAACATGCAGGGGCTTGCATTTGTAGGTGCAGCAATATGGTATCGTTCACAGGAAGATGTGCCAGAAGAATATTATTTAATGAATGCTGACGATGGGTTTACCCTAGATACATCTGCTATCTTTCCACTACGTCCACTTCTTCTGATTGGCGAGATAGTACAACAAGTAAAACAAGGAACAGAAAAAACGTTCTTTGAAAATAATCCAAAAGAGATAGCAGAAGTTTTAACTGGACAAAACTTTAGGGCTGGACCTGCAAACTTTATACTAGAAGATATTGTAAGTTCAGTGTTTGGAACTAGTGAGGTAACTGAAGGTAGTGTAAAACGTGCAGGTGCTGCATTGGGTAACTACTTCTCTACATTCTTAGTGCCCTATGGTCAGCTTATTGACTCAGCAAGATCACTAGGGTTAGCTAACAATGAATACAAAGACCAAGCAAATGAGCCTAGCTTAAATAGAAACACTACATTCTATGATAACTTTGAACGCCCATTTAGATCAAGGTATAACACTGGTGCAGAAAATCCCAATCGTGAAATGGTTTTACAAGAAGACATGGAACGTAAGCGTATGGGTGCAAAAGTATTGTTGGGTCTTAACTTCAAAGCTGCTGACCCAGAGTACGCAGATTATTTAAAGGGCAAGGGATATACTGAATTTATTCTAGGAAGTAACTCTAAGTCACCAGAACAAAGACGTGAAGAGAACGTGTATATACGTGAGTACTTAAAGGCTGTATCACCTGTACTAAAAGAAGTAGAAGATGAGTTCAGAACTGAATGGAATTACATGGATGATTTCCAGAAAGAAGGACTCACATTTGACCAAGCATTTAGTGCAAGATACCTGAATGAGTTTGAGAAAGATTTACGTGAAACAAAGAATATGCTACGGCAGTCAACTGGTGCAGAACTATCAGATGAAGTACGTGCATACCTAGAATATAATAAGCTACCTCGTAAGATAAAAAGAAATGCGAGGGTAGAGTACCAAATTAACATGGGCAAAAAGCCAGACATGACTGATCCTGAGACTGTCTTAGCTGTTACAGAAATAGGAAAAGAAATACGATAAAATTAAGGGGCCATTACAGCCCCTTTTTTTCTAGCTCCTCTATAAATTGTTTTAACAGTTCTATTAGCTCTTGCCTCAGTTCATCGGGGCTTGTTACCTTATCACGCAGAAACTGTTTGGCTTCGTCCTCTAGCTTCACGTTCCTTTACCCTCTTTAGGTTTTCAAAATAGGCATTGTTAAAACCCCTATTCCACTCACGATACTGCATTGTATCCTTATTGAAAGGGCTGTTAACCCTTCCACGTTTAAAGTCCGAATACCCTTGTTCGTACTGGAACTTTAATGGCGCATCATACTTGCCTAGTCCACGTTCTTTTCTTGTTCTCTTGTGTGCTTGTGCCATATGAATATCTCCTTATGATATGTTGATTAACTCTGCTTCTTGGTATGGAATGTGAAAGAAGTACTCATGCCGCCTAGCATTGGCTAACCATATCTCCTTTGCACAATCTTTGGTAAGTTGAAAGTCTTTAATTCTCCATGCCTTTTCACAGTCATTGCGTATGACATAGAAATTACAAAACGTTCTGTTACCCTGCATCTCTTTGTACTTATTAATTAGTTTATACTTTCGGTATGGTATGCGTATCTCAGTCCAACTAGGATTCCAATCACCTCTCCATTGGTTCTTCATTTCTACCTCAGAGTAATACATATCCCCATTCTTCTCACTCTTTATGTCAAAAGAAAAGTCTTCCTTTGTATCAAGAATTGTATGACCATTACTTACTAAGTATTTTGTAATTGATGACTTAGCCTTACTGTCATTCTCTTCATATGACAGAGGTTGAAACTTCCTATAGTATGAATTTTGAATTGGCTGTAACATGAACTCTCCTTATGTTAAATCTACAATTTCACAAACGTCACCTGAACAGGCCATCGTTTGCATAGCGACAGTATTATCTTCTTGCTCATAGTCTGATAGTGCTTCCCAATTAATTGACTTTGGCATTGACTTGAGTAGTACCTTATATTCTTCCTTAGTGCAATCCTGATATGGTGCTTGCTGATAAGTATGATCTGAGTGTGGCAAGAATGACACACCTGACATCTCATCAAAATATTTATACACGAATGCTCCCACCTCTAGCCATTCATCCTCACGCACTGAGATAGTCACGCTAGGTTTGTGTTCACACCAATGCCGTTGATAGATAAGCCACATCTCTAGTTGTTCAATGGCAGTCATATCATTACGTGTTATAGCATTGCTTGGTGACTTCTGTGGGAAACTAAACACAGTAGTCGTGTCACCCTTGAATACACATGGCTCGTTAGGTATTCCCTGATCCATCATAAACTGTGTCAACGGGTCTTTGTTATCGCCTCTAACGGTTCTGATATA
>Ga0115545_1001992_pt1 | contig 10162 bp, 14 predicted proteins | sample COGITO_mtgs_1003_FD_87188 | JGI IMG/M metagenome (GOLD analysis project Ga0115545, IMG submission 87188) | Pelagic marine microbial communities from North Sea - COGITO_mtgs_100330 | ecosystem: Environmental > Aquatic > Marine > Epipelagic | place: Germany:Helgoland, sampling site Kabeltonne...
CGAAGAAGCAAAAAGAAATATGCCGAATTTAAGCTTACGTGATATGCTTAGTATAGTTTTTGGAAAATAATTTAAATCTATGATCGTATAAGAGTATAGTTACTAATAGGAGGTAGCTATGCTCTTTTTATATTTTTTATTAACGTTTGCGCTAGGACAAGAACCAGAAATACAGGTTGAAGCTGACGAAACTATGGTTGTCGAGGCACATAGCGATTTAGAACTATATGTTGCGCCAATAACAATGGAAATGCATTCAACTGAAGTTGAGGCGATTATTAATAAACAATCGACTTTTAGATATGCTTCCACTTACTGGCGAAATGCTAAGTTTAAGAATGAAAGAGGTATATACGATCCGGTTACAATGCACTCAGACATAAAAGTATACAACATCGATACTATCGAGTACGTTTGGGATAATTGCAATTATAAACGCGATGCTAAAAAGTGTGCATACTTAAACAACCACATGCTGCTTGAAACGCACATAACAGTCGATGATCATCAAATAGTTGTTAACATGATGTTGTATCGGTCAGACTTGACTGTGATAAGTGCTTCAACATATACTAGCCAATCAAAGATTAGATGGATCAAACAACAAGAGCAAACTGTTACTATGCAATCTGGACTGATGGGTAATCAAACTATAGTGCACACACCAAAAGAAGAATTGCCTCTTAAGTGGTTAATCCCCACAAACTTAATGGAAAAACATATTTCTCAGGCAGCAATAAGAATATTTGCAGGCGCAAAACTTAATTAATATATTGACGCCAAGCATGTCGCGCTCTTTTAATAAGATAGTTTTCATCATACATTTTTTCATATGCTTCTTGTTCAAATGGAATATTCATATAAGCTTCGTCGTTGGTCATTCCTTTAACTTTGGCTATTAGCCAATACCATACATAGAGAACGTAGAAAAATATCACCAGGAGCTCCCTTTGCTGCTCTATGTGGATCTTTTCATGGTTGATCGTAATATCAGACATTTCATTACGTGATATTATGAAAGGAAATAGTGTAATTGCGCTAATACTAATGAATATTGATAGATAAGCTGGGATTTTGCTATTTTGAATTATGATGGGTTTCATTGTATATTCTCCTTTAAACTTTGTGTTAGTATTGTATAATTATAACGAATCATACTAATATATGGAGGGAATGATGTCAAATAGAAAAAATGCTAGCTCGAAGTCAGCAGCAAAACCAGCAGCAAAACCAGTAGCAAAACCAGTAGTTAGTAATGAAGTTTTGCGTGAAGAAATCAAAGAATTAAAAAAACAGGTAGAAGCGTTAAGTGGCCAATGTCATAGTTGCTGTGCAGATTTAAAACAAATTAAAGATAAAACGCAAGACGATTCAGCGTCAGCTTTGTCTAATTTATTAGCTAATTCAACAAGTTTTGCCCAGTTTAAACACTTTGCAAAAAAATTAGCAAAATAATTGAAAAAATAACGTTATTTCGTTAATATGTATGCATAGGCCCGGCACAATAGCATAAAGGCGACCCTACCGTCGTGTCGGAATCTTGTAGACAAAAAACTCAAAGGAGAAAATTATGCCAAAAGTAATTCACACCAATGCGAAAGGATTGGTTCAATCAACAGGAACTGGTTTTCCGTATCTTGATTTTGTTTCAAGTAATCAAAATAATCTGGCTACCGGAGTAACTATTACCGACGCTCAGGCAGAAACTGCAGCCCATGGTGGAACTCCAACAGCTGGGGCAATTCTTGCAGCAACACTAACGACAAATGCAATTAACACATGTGAAATTGATGGCGCTGGCGGTGTAGGTAGCGTTTATTTACCTGCAGCAACAGCTGGGGCCCACGTGGTTTGCAACTTGAACACCAACGGTGCCGGTACCAATGCACAGACTTTTGTTGCTTCAGACGGTACCAATGAATCAGCTGCAGAAGCTGCACGTCAGGCAGCAGGCGGAACAGCTGCTGTTTTTGCTAAGGGTTATGTATCTGGTGGGCAAAATAACGTGAGCACACTTTCAGATGGTGCAGACACAAAACTTAACCTCACCTTACATGGGACAAATAGTTCTTGCGCTGCTGGTTCAACATTCGCTTTCTATTGTGTAGAAGACGGTGTGTGGCTAGTTGCTCGATACGGCGCTGTCCACGGTACTGGAGCAGCAATGACTTTCGGTTAATCGCAGATTTGATTAATAATATTACATTATAATAAAAATATAAAGGCACTCCTTGTGGGTGTCTTTTTTATTTTATAACAAAGCAAATCTTGCAATTAATTTAAGTACAAAAAGCCTACTTATATACATCTCTCGGAGATCGATATGAAGATTATTTTTGCCATAATACTTTTGTTTGCATGCCACATATTAGCATGGCTTCAAGTAAACGGTCCAATCTTTAATGACTGGTGGAAAGACAATGTGTTGATTAGCGCATTTATAGTCTCACCAATAATATTTTGGTGCAGTATAACATATTGGACAATAACATACGAATGGTTACAGGCTGTATGGTCGGTAAAATTTATTGCTTACGGCGTAAATATTTTAGTTTTTTCAATTTGTTCGTACTATTTCCTCGGTGAATCGTTATTTACTATTAGGAACGTTGTTAGTATTGTGTTTGCAACGTTAATGATCTTATCCCAAGCATATTTACCAAAAACGAGCATATTTGATGCAAAAAAAGAAACAAAAGATACCGTCTTTGCTAGTGATAGTAATAGTGACAATCATTAGTGTTTGGTTAGCTTACGAATTTTTAAAATATGATATAGAATATTACACTAGAAAATACAAAATAGACAAGATAATTAATGGTATCTATAATAAAGGAGTAAAGTTATGTCGTCGGTTAATAGAAACAAAATCAGAAAATTAATTCTTAAAGAATTCAAAATGATGGGCATGCAACCTATGCACAGTATGGGCAAGATAGGTGCATTTTCTCAAAACTCACAAGGCTGTGATGCATGTGGTATGTCACCTTGCGGTTGCGATGAGTACAATGATATGGGTGAAGACGCATTAATGCCTCAACACTCAATGCAACAATCTATGGGTCATTCTCAAAAAGGCAACGTTTCTCGAGAAGACTGCTGTGCTGCTGTAATGTGTCTTATTGAATGTTGTGAATGTCCTGTTACCAAACAAGAACTTATGGCATGTTGTGAAGATATCTTGTCCGGACAACACGATCGCTAATGAAGATAACGCGTCGCCAGCTTAACTCTTTAATAAGCGAATCGCTGCTTTTAGAATCGAAGTACGATCAACTTATGACAGCACTTCCAGAATTATCCTTATCAGTTTCAGGTGAAGGTGTTGCTGGTGGTGTTGCATTAGATCTGTATGATGGGAGTTACTTAATTGCTTCTGCAATATTAAGGGAATTGTCATCCTCGGGCAACCCTTGCATTCCTAATACAATGTCAATTAGTACTATTCACGTTGATGCATCACATCAAAAATTAGGAATAGGCGAGTTTTTGTTTGACTTAATCTTTTATTATGCTAGTACATTGGACGGTGGGGAAGGTTATGGGATCACAACTGACTTTGAAGGTGGTAACACACCAATAATCAACTATATGATTCAGCGAGCATTACAAGACCCCGCATATTACAAGCAACGCACGTCTGCTGGAAATGACAAGATGGATTTTTTTGGAAAAACTGTCGACCCAGATGATGATTGTTACGCAGAAGTTTTTGACGACGCTGGTGTATACGAATTCATTAATGACATGGGTTATAGCGAAGAAGAAGCTTATAAAGAAGCTGGGTTTACTGGCAGTGATTTTCCTCTGGGGACAACTAGTTCATGGAGAAAAAGAGGTATTGAGTCTATGAAGCCGGTGTGGGAGATGCTTACACAAAAACAAAGTCCTGTCACACAGACCCATCCGAGAACTAGGATGAAGCAGTTTAGACAAGCTTTTGATGACACACCCACAGCAGAAGAAATACAAGACTTTCAAAAAAAAAGATTAAAAGAACGTAAAGAACCAAGTAGCGGAAGATAAATGAAAATAACTAGAAAACAGTTAAGAATACTATTGGAACAAGAAGTCGAAAAGCTTTCTGATGAAGAAAAAGCAGCAGCAGAGAGCAAAATAGAGGCCGAAGGCGGTGCTTTAGGAAAAGATGATTTTGTAAAAACAGTTAATGACGTCAACCCAGATGTGAGTTATAGCGAAGAAGAGGCGTTACGTCGAGCACAAGCTTCGATTGAAGATTTTAAACTTCATAAGGCTACAGATGTATACACCGATAGGCCAAAAGAAATTAATGAAACTTTTTTAAGTCGATTAGTAAAAGAAGAATTAGAAAAAATTGGTTTTTATAAAAAATATAGTTATGGGCTAGATGATATACCAAATCAAACAAAAGCACATGATGATATTATAGGTCATACATGACTGACTCACGTTAAGCGGAAGGATTCTGCTTTAAATGAGATTGGTGAAGTGCTTTGGCATAGTTTAGATGAAAGCGGTCATATTGCTTTTTACGATGTCGAGTGGCCAGAATGTTATATTGAAACTAACATACCTGCTATTTTGTTAGAAAAAGTTAAAGATAGTGACGATTTAGGTGAAGCACAAGCACATGAGGCACATGGTGTAGAAGGTCATAGGCTAGACTCATCAATTAGTGAAAGAAAATATAAGAAAAAGTAAAAATTGATTAATAATTAATATATAGATTAAAAGGAGTTGACGTGGAACTTAATAGAAACAAATTGCGTAGAATTATAAGTGAAAGCATTACGACAAATCCGCGCAGTGTGGTGAAAATAAAAACAGAATTTCTGTCATCTTATGATCGTTCGTATATTGCACAAGCATATGTGTTGTGTGATTCCTTAGATCTTGACTTTGTACAGCTGGTAAAAGAAATATTGAGCGAGAAGATTGATAGTGTAGCGTTTCAGAATCACGTTCATGGATGGGTTAACGAGTTGTTAGGAGTTTTTCATGTTGATAAGCAAAGCGAATTTTACATTGAGGATGAAAGTTTAGAAACAGATATTCAAATGGAATTTGCATTTAAAACTGTCGCTGACATAACTAAGAATCTAGAAGAATATTATGTTAACATGTTTGTAGCGATAGGAAAAGGATTATAAAAATAACTAGAAGAAAATATTTTTTCAAGAAGATATATGTAAGTGTCCAGTAAAGTTGTAGTTGAGTTAGCCTATATATAAATAAATAGCGAGGTAAAACGTGGCCACATTTGCGAATACAACATTTCCGACGCCTTTCGGTATATACGATAATGAGTCTAACTTTAAGACTGAAGCTGATAACATGATTACATTTGTTAAACGCAAGTTAGGTGACGATATATTGTCAGTTGAGTTAACTAAAAAACAAATTTGGGGCAACTTTGAAGAAGCAACGCTAGAATACAGCGCAATACTCAATCAATACCAAGCAAAATCGCAGTTAGTTAACTTTTTAGGTTTTGCCACCGGTAGTATTATGAGTGGAAGTGAAGAAAAGTATGTTAGAGAGAACTTAGAGTTCTTAAATCGTGCTGCTGAACCTTATGCCATGGAGGCAGGAATTGGAGGCTCTTATAATTCCTTAACAGGCTCGATACAACTTGAAGTAGGGCGTCAAGATTACGACATATACACAGAGCTTTCTGGGGCTAACGGTGGGCTTTTTGACAATACCCGAGGAAAGCTTAAGATTGATGAAGTGTATCATTACAATTCTTCTGCTGCATACCGGTTTTTCGACACAACATCTGCAATCAATTATTTAAATAATGAATTTAGTTTTGAATCTTTTACACCTGAATCGGTCTTTTACATCTTACCTGTTTACGAAGATTTACTTCGCGGAGGTCAACTAGATTTATCTAACCGTGTAAGGCGCTCGAATGTTTCCTATAAGATTACAGGAACAAACTTTAGAATATTTCCAATACCAACATTCGCATCAAAACTTTTTCTAAGAATTAGACAATATCCAGATCCAACGCAACCTTCGTATCGTGATGATACAATTCATGGTGTGTCAAATATGAACAGCTTGCCTTTTGGTAATGTCCAGTATAACCGCATTAATAGCATAGGTCAACAGTGGATTAGAAGTTACACTCTAGCTATTTCAATGGAACAACTAGGTTATATTAGGGGTAAATTTGGAAGTATTCCTGTACCTAATTCTGATGTCACGCTTAACAGTTCTGACTTAATAACTAATGGCCGCAGTGATCGTGACGCGCTTAAAGAAAAACTCAGAGAATTATTAGATTCAATGACCTACGACAAACTAATGGAGATTCAATCAACACGAGCAGAATTAATTCAAAAACAACTTAAATATGTGCCTGTACCAAACGGCAAAGCAATCACTGTATTTTAACCAGCAAGGATTATAATCATGGCTAGACTTTTTATCACACCAAGAGAAATGAATTTTATTAACGATATCGCTAAAGAAGTGATCAAAGATGTTGTTGGACAAAAAATATACTTATTTCAAATTTCAGAAATTAAATCAAAAGTACACGACATATACGAAGAAAGCCCGGATAAGGTTTTTGAATCACCAATTGAACTAGATTGTTTGGTAAAATATAATGAACAAGAAATTAGAACAAATCGATTTGGGTCAGAAGAATACTACACAATTGAGGCCTATATTCAATCTCGTGACTTGCTAGACAAAGGTATAGAAATATTAGAAGGTGACTTCTTTTCATATGGAAGTACTTTTTTTGAAGTAATTAAAGCACCTTTGTCAAACACAATATTTGGACAAATTGAGCATAAGCGCTTTATTACGATATCAGGTCGTCAAGCAAGAAAAGACCAGTTTCTATCTAAAGTCTTCGGGCCGACGTCAGAAGAATACACAGATAGTGATGCCGTACAGGATACCTTTGTTCAACAGCGAGGATATAAGGAAAATAGATTAGGGGCAACGGGTGATGTAAGAGACTTAAGAAAAAATGGTGTATTAGAAGAACCATTATCAGGCCCGCAAGAAGTTTCACCTAAAGGCGATTCAACAAAAGTCGGCTCTTCATTTTATAGTGACAAATAATTATGGCTAAAACAAAGATCCCACCAAAACAAATCTTAATTAAAGCTTTTGACGGTAAAAATGTGCCTAAAGATTTTGAATTTCCGTCTATTGGTATTGAAAATATTGACCGGGCAATATTTGATTTATTTAATGAAACACTCAACTTTCAAGTAACTTCAAAAGATCAAGTTAAAAATGTGCCTGTTATTTTTGCAACAGGTGAAAGATTTGCGCTCACACGAAGAAAAAACCCAATTAGAGATAAAAACAATACAAATATCCTGCCTTTAATATCAATTGTCAGACAAAACTTAGATATCGGCCCTAGTCAAGGTGGTAAGAAAACCGCAATTGCACTAAGAGCACAACCAAATTACACAATTAAAAATAGATTATCAGAAAAAGATAGAAATTTTCAAAATATTATCAATAAACCGGGTTTGCGTAATCAAGATAATGTAGCTACAAATAATAATTTTATAGATGCAAGTAGTAATCTAGGCGCAAAAGAAGGGAAACTTGCGTCTAGAAGAGAAAAAAGTAACTTACAATTCTCAAAAACAGCAAAAGTTAATTTAAATAGTGACTTGGGTGCGAATATATTCGAAATTATTCAAGTACCTTACCCATACTTTATTACTATGACGTATAATATAACTTTTTGGTGTCAATATATGCAGCAAGGAAATCAAATGATTGAATACTTGCTAAATAAAATTGATGTTCCGGGTGGCGAATTTGCAATTAAAACAAAGGAAGGTTTTGAGCTAGTTGCATTCATTGGGGATACAATCAACTTTGATAATAATTTTGACAGTATGACTGATGATGAAAGAATAATTAAATATGGTTTTGATCTGACACTACCTGGCTATATTTTAAACTCAAAAGTTCCTGGTCTACCAAATCAAGTAAGGTCTTATCTTTCTGCGCCAATAATTGATTTTACCTATTATGATACTAGTAGCCCTATAAAGTTAGATTATCAACCCGAGACTAATAAAGAGGAAATAGAGCGTCATGTTATGACTGACTTAACTAGCAAAGAAATGTTAAAAACCCGAAGGGGAGAGAGTAATGAAAGTCTAGAGTCGTATGTCCCTAACCCCTTTGGCGACGATAGTAAAACAGAGTTCTTAAGAGTAAGAAATGTCAATTCTAGAGCAGGAGAGTCTGTTGTGTCTGCTAGAATAATTAAAGAAATCGATAGGCAATATGAATAATTTAAAAAAGATATTACAAACACAAATGAATACTTATATAAGTAATTTTAGGAGAGATTAATGGCAGAGCAAACATTTAGATCTCCGGGTTTTTTCGAAAGAGAAATTGATTTAACTCAGAGAACAGTAGAAATCGAAGGTGTACCTGCAGGGATAATTGGGACAGCAACCCATGGTCCTGCATTTGTTCCTGTCACTCTAGGGTCGTTCGTTGATTTTGAGAGAAAATTTGGAACCCTTAATAGAGCACAGTTTGGTCCTTACGCAGTGAGCGAATGGCTAAAAAATAGAACAGCAGTTACATATGTCAGGGTGCTTGGAGCAGGAGCTGCAAACAGTACCGGTGACATTCAAACAACTTTAAGTCAAGGCACAGTTAAAAACGCCGGCTTTAGAATTAAAGGAACCACAGCAGATGCACAAACACCAAATCCTTTAGCAGCTGAGAATAGACATGCAGGTGCTGTCCAATTTATTGTTGCGTCTCATGATGTCAACACCTTTGAAGCAGCTGGGTATCCTTTATTTACAGACAGTGACTCATTTGACACTTCTACCTCTGTTCGTTTAGTTAGAGGTATGATATTGACTGCAACTGGATCAAGAATCCAACTCTTGGATCATGATCAGTCATATAGTGTTACAAATACTGCTGATGATCTGGCTAAGATATCCAGTTATACAGGTGGCAGTGAAGATGGAACGTTTAAATTAGTACTTTCTAGTGCAATAGGCTCTACTTTTGGTAATGATGAAAGTAAAACAGGTATTAGGATATACACTGCTTCTTTAAATCCAACCAGTAAACATTATATAGGTAAGTTTTTAAACAGCAACCCAAGTAAATTCCAAGAAGAACAGCATCTCTTTTACGGTGATTTTGCTGTTGAGGATGAATTAGCACGTGTCACGTACAATGGGTCTTACGGTACTGTTGGTATTACTTCTGGCTCAGCCGGTGCTAGCGCATCGTCCGGAGATACATCACAATCTTTTAGGGATGCTTTTGGAAGATTTGATACGAGATATCGATCAGCAAAAACAACTTCATTTATTTCCCAACCTTTCGGGAATAAAGAATATGATTTATTTCACTTCGAATCATTAGATGATGGTGCAGTTGGTAATACAAGAACAAAAGTATCAATAACCAATTTAAAAAGATCAACAAATAAAAAGAAAAAGTTCGGAACGTTCACAGTTTTAGTTAGACACTATAGTGATACAGATACTAATCTTAAGATATTAGAACAATTTCCACTTTGTACTTTAGACCCTAAAGATGAAAATTATGTCGCTAATAAAATTGGAGACATGAAAGTATATTATAACTTTGATGCTGAAACAGAATCAGAAAGAAGAATTAACGTTGACGGTAAACGACCTAATCGTTCACAATATGTTAGAATTCATATGAATAGAGCAGTTGAAGACGGATTAATTCCTAATGACACCCTGCCGTTTGGTTTTAGAGGATTACCGGTAATCAAAACAAATGATAACTTTACTGATGATGACAGTGTTTTAGCGGGTGGTGCCTTAAGACAAAGATTATCAGCAGTTCAAGGAAGTGCTGCTGTTGATGGGGAACACTTAACTGGATCGATTTTACCTCCTGTACCATTTAGATTTAAAGCAACACGAGGTGCACTTGAAAAAGATTCAACCCCTAGCTTTACCGGTCAGCCAGGTGCATTAGAATTAGCAGACAATAGATTCTTTTGGGGCGTTAAAATGGAAGCGCTTCCGTTGACAGGTGCTATTGGTGACGCTATCTTGCAAGCAAATGCTTCTTCAAGGATCAATCCTTTGGTTCAGAGCTATGGTAAATTCCTAGGCTTAGAAAAACTTGCTACTTTAGTAACTGGTTCGGGTGCTGATACCTTTAA
>Ga0115545_1001994_pt1 | contig 10157 bp, 15 predicted proteins | sample COGITO_mtgs_1003_FD_87188 | JGI IMG/M metagenome (GOLD analysis project Ga0115545, IMG submission 87188) | Pelagic marine microbial communities from North Sea - COGITO_mtgs_100330 | ecosystem: Environmental > Aquatic > Marine > Epipelagic | place: Germany:Helgoland, sampling site Kabeltonne...
TAACATCTGAGATAACTCTTTTAATAAGAGCGTTTGCAATAGATTTGCCCCTTGAACCTACTCCCAATGAAGCCATAGTCATTTTTGAAGCCTTCCAATCAGGTCTTGCCGCAACAAAACCTAATATTTTGTCTCTTTCACTTAAGGCAATATATAAGGGATGGTTTTTCTTGTTTAAGAATGTAGCATAGTATTGATAATTCTGCTGGCTTTTAAACATTTTGTTGTGAAGATTGACAATTCTGCCTATCATAGCCCTATTCGGCTGATACAAAGAATACTTAATAGCCTCAGCCATATGAAACCTTTGGTGTTTCCGCTATTTAAAATTACCTATTCATTAGCAATTCTTTCAATAGCCGTTTTAAAAGCATCACAAATATCTACAAGGGCCTTAGCCCCTTCATACCCCTTAGCATCAAAACTCTGAGATATATTCTCAAAAAGCATCAATATGTGGTCGGGCGAAAGATACACAGGAAGTTTATCACTCATATTTCGTGATAAGGTGTATTACTATTTAAAACATCATGCCTGAACCCAAATAGGAATAAAAGCAGTTTCCGCCCCCACCGCCGTTGTTTGAACCCTTGCCCAACCATAACTGATATATCCCGCATCATCAGGAGGAGGTCCTGAAAATCCTTCAGGCCCTACGGGGGCAGGAGGGCTCCTCGTAGCCGAAATGGTATCATATAATAAGTCAATGATTCCTGCCCCTGTAATTGGACCTCCTGCGAGGTTGAGTCCCGTATCTACAGAAGTTACTGTTCCACTTCCTCCTCCGCTTGCCGCAATTGTAATTGAACCTGCTCCATTCGTAATGGTAATGCCTGTTCCTGCGGTAAGGTTAGCAACAGTAGGGTCGCCCGTTCCATCACCAATCAACAATTGACCGTTGGTTGGTTGAGGTGTGACCGTGACAGCCCCCAATCCCGAACCGATAAGTATTCCACCATCGGTTAATGTGGTAGCCCCTGTGCCTCCTTGAGAGGGTGATAAAGCAGTTGTTAATCCTGATAATTTGGTAATGTCGGAGTTATCGCCAGAAGCCGCCGCACCTAATGCGGTTCTTGCATTAGAAGCAGTTGTTGCTCCTGTGCCTCCGTTGGCAATTGCTAAAGTTCCTGCAATTGTGATGGTCCCGCTGGTTGTGATTGGAGAGCCAGTTACAGTTAATCCCGTAGTTCCACCACTTAATGCAACAGAAGTAACTGTCCCACTACCACCTCCACCACCTCCGGTGGTAATTGTTACTGAACCTGCTCCATCATCTGTCAAAGTTCCGTTTGAAACGATGATTTTAGAAACACCAAATACATTTGGCGAACCATCTACTTCAGTTATATTCAAACCTGCTTGACCTGCATCGGAACCTGTGTATGTGTTAGCCATAGGTTTTATACTGCGTTTTTACTACTTAAGGATTACGATTATGCCTTATCTTCAGCAATTTGAAAATAAATTGTAATAGCAGTATCGTCTTTACTAACCTCAATAACTCTAAAAACAATATCGGTTTTTGGAGGGAATTTGAAAGGGAATAAAAATGAATAAGTATTTGTTGAAGACCCTGTTGAGTTAAGAGAGAATCTAAATATGTCTCTAAAAACACCTCCTTCAAACCTAACTCTCATTTGAATTAGGGCAGAAGCGTCTGCGTTTCCTGCATTGTAGATGTTGGCTATGATGGATGGGATATAGCCGTTTATATCATCAGGAATCGTATAGATAGCCATTTGTGTTTGTTGAGCATCCGTTTCAATGACACCTCTCAAAAAAGAAGAGGTTGGGACTCCCGCAACAGGAGTGGTATCCTCATAAATATAGACCCTTCCTGCGAATTCAGTAGCATCGGAGTTTAAAGCCCTGCCAATCCTCATCCATGTCCCTGCGATGGGAGTTTTTGTTTGACCGACCAAAGTTACTGTTTGAGTTTGTGGAAGCCAATTTTCATCCAATCCTGAAACGGTGATGATTTGTGTATCTGTGTTATCACTACTTGAAATGAAAAGAGGAACAGGAGATGATATAAATGTGTAAAGGCCACCATAACTCCAAACATCTTCGGGGTCTGTCGCAGTATCAATTTCACCATTGAATCCAAAGTTATTTATAAGATTTAGATTTGAAACTCCGATAGAATCTAATAAGGCAGGGGTTTTTGGCTTCGGTGAAGAACCGCTAAAAACACCAGCCATGAGTCGCTCACCTTCAGTTGTTCTCTAATTGTTGGTAAGCAACATCAACATATCCTGAAAGTTGTTCCGACCAACCGTTGAAACAAATTTCCATATCTCCTGTATTAAGAGTTTGACCTGTTTGGTTGATAACTCTGAAAACAACTTGTTCAGTAACAGTCAATGGTTGGGTGAAATTCCATTGAGATTGCAAAGGAGTAACAGGAGACCATTGGAAATTCTGCCATTCCATGAATAGGACTCCATCAACCCAAATCTGATATCTAAGTGGGTCTGCCGCCGTGAAACCACCGCCTGTGCTTTGATTAGACTGTGATACTTCTGAATGCCCAAAAGACTTAATTTTGTAAATTTCACCGGGGGCTCCAATGTTTACGCTTCCAGAAACGCCCGTAATGGTGTTCCCTCCTTGATTCGGGAACGAAGGGTTGCCTGTGCCTGTTTGAGAACCACTTGCAAATCTCTTAGTCAAGTTTGCAGGGCTTGGAACAGGGCCGGGGATTGCAGTAGGGGTTGTAGTGTTGCTACCAGAAACATCTGCTACATTGAGAACTAAAACATCCATGTATTCATTATCTGCAATAGTATCATCAGAACCTCCTGAACCCGACTTATCAGTAAAATCATACTTAGCCCTTGAAATTACATTCGCTGAATCACCTTTAGGATATAAGTGCCAAGGAAATCTTGCAGTATCTACGGCTCTGGCAAAATCAAGATGCTCTACTGCAGGTCTCACATCAGTCATATAGGTGTGAGGGTCAAGCCCCTTTCTAAATGGAGATGTTTGTGAATGCGAGGGGGTAGAATAAGTATGCTCTGGAGCAGGAACATTATCAACATTGTCCTTAACGACGCTCATATTAGTTTGAAAAGCCTTCTTTCTATAGGCTCTCTTGATGTCTCTTCTCTTGTCATTAAACGAACTCATATTTAAACTAAGTTCGTGCTACTATTTAAAATTTTGCAATTATGCTTCTCTGATATACATCTCTGAAATCAAAGTAATCACAAAAGTTAAATTCGCTGAAGGTGCAGAGCCTCCAGTCCATTCAAGAGAAACTTGAAGAGGTTGTCTGTGCAAAACAAGCACAGGAGATGAAAAAGCAAGGGTCTTATCTTCAGCCCTAATAATCCTTCCACCATCCATTGCAGTAGAGGGAATTCTATTAGGACCTGCTTGAATAGAAATTTCAAAATTCCTAACATCTGCAGAACCTGCATAATTCAATTCATTTCCGTTTACATCTACTGCAGTAACCATTAAACCGTAAATTCTAACTTCTTCATTAAAAGATTGGTTCGTATAGATTTGAACAGCCTTTACTGAGCCAGTAGTATCAGTAGTTGCGAATGCGTGTCTTGTAGTATAAAACTCAGGTTGCGGATTTTGATTTACCATTTTCTATCACCTCTTTAAAATACAAGTTTCACCAATCAATCTTACAATAACATCGTAATTTGTAGCACCTGCCGAAGTAGATACATTCTCAACCTTAACTTGTAAAGGTTGCTTGAAATTCAATAAGACAGGACAAGACAAAGCGACAATTCTTTCTCTGGAACTCATAATAAATCCTCCGTCAAAAGAACTCGTAGGGATGTTGTTAGGCCCTGCAGAAATAGTGATGTCAAAATCTACGAAATTAGGTGTGGAATCATTATCGCCATTATCCACCACATCAAAACCAATAGCATAAAGTCTAAATTGTTCATTATGGCCTTGTAATGTGTAAACAGTATTTTGCAATATATTCGTGTTGTTTACATTTATTGCAGTAAACACAGTATCAAAAACTTCTGGTTGAGGGTCTTGATTTACCATTAGACAGACCTCCTTGGAATTGCTTGGTCAATTTCTTTTGGGAATCCCATTTGACCATTTGGAAGGCAAACTTCTGCAAGAGAAAGTTCTGCATTAAGGCTTACCTTAACATCGGTAGCAGGGTCAAGAGTTGTTGCTTGACCTGTTCCACCTTTCCAATTTACTTCAACAGAAATTGGTTGTTGGAAAAGAACTAAAATAGGAGTGGGGAATGTTAGAGCCCTATCATCTCTGGCTTGAACGACCCCTAAATCAAATTCTTGGAAAGGAACATAAGAGTTTCCAATTTTAATCCTTACAGAAAAATCAGTAGCCGTTGAAGCGGCTCCCGTTCCTGAATTTACACAATTTACTGAAAGAGAGTAAATTCTGACTTCTTCAGAAGAACTCTGATTAGTATAGATAGTTTTAATGTTTTGTGTCCCTGCGGCTACTCCCGAAGCAAAACTGTGCCTCGTTGTGTAAATCTCAGGTTGTGGATTTTGATTAGCCATTTATTACACTCCTATAATTCCTGTTGCTCTTCCTACTATTTAAAACTTTACTCTGCATTATTCTTTTTCCTAAACCACAGATAAGCAAAAAATCCCAAAATACCTAAATCAATAGCAATAGCATATGAACCGAATTTTGAACCTTGTCTAATAGCGTCTTCAGGAGTATACGGCCATTGAGAAATAATATATAAGGTTGAAATAAAAACTAAAACCATGAAGAATAGCAACATATCAAAAAGATTGCTTAATTTATGTTTCATATATTACCCTCAGAAAACGACTATTTAAATCTATTCAAACAATTCTTCAACTGTTTCATATTCAACAGGAATCTTTTCTATGGTTTCTACTTGATAAGACTTATGTTGAGAATAAGTAGCAAGATACCCTCTAATAACATCATACATATCATCCCCTAAATCCTCAATTTCCTGTCTTAGTGTTTTTCCATCCTCTTCTGCCTTTTCAGCCATTTTTCTTTTAAGGCTTGTCATCATATGAAAGGTATGATAAAAATCTGCAGTAAATGCGGCTGAGGTTTTATTAGAAATTTCCTCAGCAGACATTTGAGCCTTAATTGCCAAAAGAACCGCCCCTAAATTAGTAGCAATAATAAATCCTAAAGCATTCCAAATCAAAAGGTTTGAGGGAGTAATCATTAAAGAAATAGATTGAACAATAATTGCTATTAAAACAATATAAAAGGTCATAGATTTTGCCGAAACAAATCTGGTTCCATCATCAACCATTGAATTCCAATATTCCACATCATCCTTGGACAAAGAGATAGTTATCCCCCCTAATAGTCATCCATTCAATAATGTCAAATCCGTAAGTATTCATGATTTCCTCTACCTTTTTCCTCCACTTTCTCTGAGGGTCAATAAGGAATACTTTGTCTCTAAATATTCCTTGATTGAAAAGCATAATAAAATCTTCAATTGGATATATATAATAAGAATTCTCAGAGTCTACTTCTTCTTTATTATGAGGCATCATTTGATGAATTTCCTCAAGCAATTTATCCTTATCTTGAAAAAAATCTTCACCATACAAAGATAAAATTTCTTCAGAAACTCCTATACCAGCATTCATCCTTTCTTCAATGATAGCCCACTCTCTTTCAAAAATAGAATCCCATTGATTAGGGCTATTAAAATAATCCAATCCTAAAGAGGTTTGCCTGTCCAGCAAATAATTCTGTCTTGAAGCAAGGAGGTATTGTTGCCAATCATCCAACATTTCCCAAGCCCTATCTCTTTGAACCCAATCTTCAATCTCCAAATCAGTATACTTCTCTTGAAAATCCTTTTTGGATTCTTGAGTCATACCTTTCTCTTAATTTTTTACCTACTTAAATGTTGGTAAAGAGTTTAAATAATCTCTCTTTTTCTAAGATAATAAACAGTAAAATAATTTGAAGCAATATTGGCTAAAGTCCCTCCGATGAAGCCCACCATTAAAGGATACCACATAGTCATTTTAACCTCCTTCCTCGTTAAGGTTGCATCTTCAATTTCAATATCAATATCAATGGATTCAGCCGCCATTTCTCTTTGGAAATCTGCAGGAAATTCACCGAATAAATCTAAGATAAAGTCATATCCATATATCATACCCATATAATAATGTTCCATTTCTTCATTGTTTGCTTGATAGGCTCTTTCGCCTAATTCTTCAGCCTTGGGACTTAATACCCATGATATTTCTTCTAAGACTAATTCTCCAGAGGTTATTTTGATTCCGTTAAGCAAGTCTTGATAGGATTTTAATTGTCCTCTAAGGAAATTTTCATTAAACATATCAATTTGAGGTTTTCTTAAATCTTCGGTGATAATCTCAATACCTGCTTGAATAGTTTTAACTTTGTGTTGCGGAAGATTTGTCTTGATTTCCTCTGCCGACCATGATTCAGCATTCATGGTTGCCGAGAGTTTCTTAGCCCAATCCACCCCTGAAGTTCCACCCCAAAGCAACCATGCAATAGTTCCTGCGGTTGGACCCCCATCAGGTTTCTTTTTAGAAGGATTGTAATTTTTCCTATGCCTGTTGAAAGCCGACATTCTTCTTACATCGTGCCTTGAAACAGAACCACTTGCAATCTTTTTAGCCCTTGTAACGCCAGAATCAATGCCTTGCTTTTTGGCTTCAGCAGGACTTAAGCCTCCTCTACCCCATTTTTCTCTTAATTTTAAACCTCTTTTCGCATTATTTACGGCGGCTTGAGGCGGTTTATATGCTTCAAAAACTTCGGATGCTTTAATTTCTTTTGTAGGTAATCCAGAAATGTCTAATGGCTTATACCACTTATCTTGACCTTCTATTTCTAATATATCTAAAGGACTTCCTTTGATGATTCTAATTTCGTTTTCATGCTCCCAATCGGAAGAATTTAATAGAATAGTTAAAGCCCAATCTATTTCATCAAAATCTGCCAATGCATAAATCCTGTAATCTCTAATATATTTCGCCCTTTGAGATTCATGGAAATAGTTTTTTGCTTGTTTTTTATCAAAACTCCAATAAATTCCCAGACCTCTATTCATAATAGAATTCTTTTTAGTGGGTTTATCAAGCCAATCCTTTTTAGCAGTTAAAGCCCTGTAAATTTTAACCTTGTTTCCTTCTGTTTCAATACCTTTAATCAATTTCTTTTTAGCAGGATTAATATCCTTTTTGTAAATTTTAAATTGTGTTCCTACAGTTTCATCAAAATTTTCCATTAAGATAGTTTCATCATCTACAATTTTACTTAAATAATTCCACACCTCTTCCCCATACATTTCCCTTATTTGTTCTTTAGGAATTTTTATATCCTTGCCGCAATCATAACAATAATTCCAATATACGGTTTTCGGGGTTTTCTTAAAATAGTTTTTAATAGTCCATATAAAATCACCCAACTCGTAATCATCTAATTCTTCAAAAAATTGGTATTCTAATTTAGTTTTACCATACCCTTCTTTTATACAATTGGGACAATTTATTTTAGTTGATTTTGCAGTAATGCCCTTTTGCTTTAGATATTTTTTTAATAATGTCGGATAAAAAGATTGTTCACCGCCTGAAATATTAAAATCTCCTTCTTTATTACCCTGTTGGTTTATTTCTCTTAAAAACTCATAGTATTTTTTTTGCAAATCTTCAAAAGTAATTGAATTGACAATTTCCTTGATTGATTGAGGAGAAGATTCAGACTCAAAACCTCTTGATGTCCATTTATCAGCAGAGCCTAATCCTAAACTTTCAGGCAATCCTTGTTCTTCAAGGATTTTTAACCACTCTTGAGGTTTGTTTTTCCTCATCCAAAAAAACTGTTCTCTGGATTTGAAACTTCTGTCAAGATACTCTTGAGGATTAATTTTCATCCACTTAGATTTAGAACCGACTCCTAATCCTCTAACCCCGTATTTAGCGACCCATTCCTTCCAAATATCTGGATGCTCTCTCATCAAGTAGTAAAATTGCTTCCTTGATTTAAAAGGCATGGCTTTAATTTATTGAAACGACTATTTAATATTTATGTTATTCTTTAATTATTTTTTCAGTTATTTTTTGAATTACTATATCATTAATATAAGGTCCATCATCATAATCCCATTTATTATAAATAGAAAATTTTTCCGTTTCCCAATCAATCGTGATTCCTACATAAACCCAAAAATCAAATTCAGAACCTCCTATCTGAATTTTTAATCCTTCTGGAAATTCTCTTCTTACATCATTCCAATCTTTACAATTTTGTAAAATTCTAATATATCCTAAATTTAATTCATATTCAGCATCGTCTGGCTCTGGGTCGGTATCTTTAATCTCTCTAATATATTCAATTGAATCCGCCAAATACATTCTAAAATAATTCATAAATCTGGGAAGGGTTTTGTAAAAATAAGGTCCGTAAGTATCTACAGAAGAATATTCTAATTGAGTTCTTAACATATAATAAACTCCTTCCAAATTTAAAGAAGGTTTGTTTTCGTGCCAATTCATAAATGCTGGTTGTTTTGTCATCGTATCACCTTTTTATAATTGTAAGAGATTTAAAAGAAAAATATTCATCGTATTCTTGAACATCTTCCCACCACCCAATTGAACTAAAAAATCTAACAAAACCTTCCTTATTCAAAAATGCTTCATATGGGGATAATGGAGTGAAGTCTACTCCTATATATGCTTCCCTTATAGGAGCATTCCAAGGCAATTCATCATTTTGAAAATTAATTCCTGCATAATTAGAATTAAATTTGGTTAAATCTTCATATGATTTAATTTTATCCATATCATCTATAATCTGTAAAAAATCTTTAAAGGTTTCGTTAGCATCAATCGCTATAATCGGAAGTTTTAAAGCATTTCTTGAAGCAAAGAACCATTGAACCAGCCATTCTTTAATACCTTCTTTCAAAGATTCTTCGTCTTCATAACTGTAAATTGCAGTTCTTGGCTCAATGTCTCTTAAAACTTTTTTAGAAGAAATTACATAATATCCCTTAGAAGACGAAAGATTCCAATTTAAAAATGTAGGTAGATTAGCCATCAACCATCACCCCTTCTGCACCTTCAGTATCTCCGTTCTCTACTTCTTCAAAAACTGCTAAACCGATGACTGCAAAAGGAATTGCCATTAAAATGTAATCGCTTCTTTTAAATGCATTAGAAGGCCAGCCATGTTTTTTATAATTTCTAATAACATTGACTACTAAGGAGGCAAAAAAGGCAATAGAACCTACTGCAGGAACAAGCATACTTCTCCAAGCATCTCTTCCTGCTTTTTCCTCTGCAGAATAATTACCCATAACCTTTTTAAAGAGGTTTTGCTATTTAAAGATTAAGTCTGGAAATAACTACGGTCAATGCCCCATCTTGCGAATCCCAATCATCAAATGTTTCGGAAATAGAAAAATGAATAAAATTCTTTGTAGTTCTAAGGTGTGCTTGAAAATAATCATCCGCCCTCGCCTCGTTATAACCTGTTCCTATTTTTACATAATTCTCTTCCGCAACCCATTTAGATAAATTTGTAAATAACTCTTCTATTTTTATATAAAATTCTTGAATATTTGGAATCTCTAACATTTCTAAATGCCCTTCAACAGTTTTTAATAACTTAATATAATTATAATAATAATAACTTGAAATTAATCCCTCCTTTCTATTGTATTTAGGATTTCCAAAAGAATTTAATAATTCTTCCTTTGTTAAAACATTTATTGTAGTATTTATCTCGGAGGGGACTTCACCCGTTTCCAAATAAGAGACTGTGTATAAAAACAATTCTTTATCTTGAGGTGCAAAACCCCAATTCATGAATGAAGGAGTTTCTTTCAAGAAATCACTTCCTGTATTTCTTAATCAACTCTCTGATTTGATTCGGTGCAAGCAAAGCAGTTCCTACGCCGATGCCTAAAAGACCCCAAATCATTTTCTTAGAATTAGGTTTGTTGTAAGTTTCCATCTTGTTTCTAAATCCTTCTGCTTGTAGCCTATCTAATTCACCTGAATCGTTTGCATATTCAAGATAATCTGCTAAGTTATCGGTTTGGTCTGTAGCAACACTTAGTTTTGACTTCCACCACTCAGGATATTTCTTAGAAGGGTCTGCAAGTTCTTCCAACTTATCTGTAGCCTTGCTTA
>Ga0115545_1001996_pt1 | contig 10148 bp, 6 predicted proteins | sample COGITO_mtgs_1003_FD_87188 | JGI IMG/M metagenome (GOLD analysis project Ga0115545, IMG submission 87188) | Pelagic marine microbial communities from North Sea - COGITO_mtgs_100330 | ecosystem: Environmental > Aquatic > Marine > Epipelagic | place: Germany:Helgoland, sampling site Kabeltonne...
CAGAAGATTTAATTCTAACAGCAGTTGCAAGTGGAAGTTTAGCCGCAGGGCAATGTCAATTAACAGCAACAGATTCAGATGGTGACACATACAACGTAAGTAAAATTTCATCACGTTATGTTACACTAACTCCTGTTGATGGCACACAGTTCACAACAGGACAACGTGCATTATGGGTAGCAAGCGGAAGCGAAGAATCAGGCGTTTCAGTTAGCATTCCATTAGCATAATAGTTAATACTTTTTTAACTACCGAAGGCTACAGTGATAATTACATTGTAGCCTTTTTTTTTTATGACACCAATAGCATTTATTATCGGAAACGGACGCAGTAGATTAGACTTAGACTTAGAAAGTCTAAGAGGTCGAGGCATGATCTACGGGTGTAATGCACTATACAGAGACTTTACACCAGACGTATTAATAGCAACAGACAACGGTATTGCAAAAGAAATACAAGAGTCTGGATATGCTAAAACTAACAGATTTTATACACGTAGACCAATGGAAGGGCTAGGCGCAAAATCAATAGAATATAATTACGGTTGGTCAAGTGGTCAGGTCGCACTAAGTTATGCGGCACATGCCAAACATAGTTATTTGTATATGATAGGATTCGATCTAGCAGGACTTAATGAGCATACTAAGTTTAACAATGTTTACGCAGATTCTCATCACTATAAAAGATCAGAGGAGAGACCTACCTTTTACGGAAACTGGTTAAAACAAATACACCAAACAGTAACAGAGTTTAAGAATACTAGGTTTGTGAGGGTAATTTCAGAATCTGGCTACAAGCCACCTGAACTGGAACCTGTAAAAAACCTACAACACATGTCTACAAATGAATTTAAAACTGTGCTAAATACATTGAAATAGGTAAAAAAGATGGCAACAACCAAAAGAGTCTCCGGTGATTACAACATAAGTTCAGTAGATGCAAGTAATGATAATGTTATTGTTACTACGCACACAGTTACGGTTAACGGCAACTTAACTGTTACAGGTACGACAACATCTGTAGAAACAACTAATACTGAAATTTCAGACAACACTATTACGTTAAACAATGGCGAGTCTGGTGCAGGAGTAACATCTGGAACAAGTGGTATAGAAGTTGATCGTGGTAGTGAAACAAATGTAGAGTTGCGTTGGAACGAATCGAGTAGTTATTGGGAATTGACCAACGATGGTTCTTCCTACACTCAGATCACAACGTCATCAGGTGCTGGTATTAGTAATGTTGTAGAAGATACAACACCACAACTTGGTGGTGATTTAGATATAAACGGATTTAATATTACCAGTGCAAGGTCAAACGAAGACATAGTTATTGATCCTAACGGCACTGGTAAACTAGAAGTTGCGAGCGAATTAAAGTTGTTAGAAGTTGGCAGTGATCCTACAGCAGTGTCTACACATACCTATGTGTATGCAAAAGATCCTGGTGCAGGTGAGACAGGCCTATATGTAGCAAATGCTACAAGAACAGACGAAGTAGCCTCAAACAAGAGAGCTAGATTATACGGATTTATTTTTTAATAGGATTTCAAGATGGCATTAGCAAACATAGCAGTAGGAAATACCGATACCGACATTTATACATCAAGTGGAGAGACTTGTATTGTTACTATGTATTTTTGTAATTACAGTGGCTCAACAATCACACTAAGCATCCATGCTGTAGAAAACGGTGGATCTGTTGCAGATGGATCACTAATTGCAAAAGACATTTCAGTTGTAGCGGCAGACACTTACGTGCTGAGCACTGACAGATTAGTTTTAGCGAACGGTGACAAAATTAGTGCTATTGCAAGTGCAGGAAGCGCAGTAACAGCAACAGTTAGCTATGCAGGTGTATAATGAAAGTAGGTAGATTACTTAAAAACGACACATTAGAAACAGGATCAAGTGCTATTGTTGTCCCTACTGGCACAACAGGCGAACGTCCTACAACTCCTGCAAACGGTCAGATAAGATATAACAGTTCAGACAACGTTATGGAGATGTACGTTAACAGTGCTTGGGTGACCATTGCAAAGGTTGGATTAGTTAGCATTGTTAAAGATACCTTTACTGCTGACGGATCTACAACAGCATACACAGCAAGTCAGAGTATTGCAAACGAGCAAGATGTTATTGTGCATGTTGGAAACGTACATCAGAATCCAGGAGTTGCATACACAGTAAGTGGAACAACAATCACATTTACAAGTCCTCCACCAGATACACATACAATTATAGTACAGCACGGGTATAACAGCTCAGAAGCGGCATAAAGGGTAAGACATGGCAATTGGTAGAATATCAGGACCCATGCTTAAATCTAACCTAGAACGCTTAGGTACAGATTTAGCAGTTGAAACTGATTTATTATATTTAGATGTTACTAACAATCGTATTGGTATCAACGAATCTACTCCTACCAAAAGCCTACAAGTTGATAATGTAACCATAGAAGGCAGTCAAGTACGTAGTGTTTCAGGAGCACTGGACTTAGGTGCTAATTCAGATATCTCTGTTACAGGTGGATCTAACGGACAAGTCTTAACAACTGACGGAAGCGGCAACTTAACCTGGACGACTGTTAGCTCTGACGGTCAGTCTTTACAGTTAGGCACCCCAGATGATAGTTCATGGTACGATGGAGCAATTAACACCTGGTCCGAATCTACACTACTGTCTAATGCAATGGACGACACTAACGAGTGTATGCTTAATATTATTAACAACACTGCCGTTGCAAACATGGACTTCACTGCTGACACAACATCAGGTGGTGCAGGTACAGTAGTAACATTAACTATCACAGCAGACGGTAACCCAAACAGATACGATATTACCTGGGGCGATGGCGACACTACTAGTAATACTGCTGACAGCACTCCAACACATACATACGCTACTAACACAGGTTCGCCTTTCGATGTAACTGTTAGAGCGTACAATAACGGTGGTAGCGGTACGTGTAGTGAGACAAGTAAAACTAGAACAAGTTATATCATTATCTACACAGCAGATCCTGTTGTAAGTTTTGCGGCTTATGCGGCAAGTTCAGGTGGCAGTGCAATTACACAGTGGGACGATGGCGATACAATTTACTTTGAGAACACAACAACTAATACTAGTGGTGCAACAGTTCAGTACACATGGGACTGGGGCGATGGTAGTAGTGATGATGTAGTATCTAGTGATGCATCAGCAGGTGGGGTAGGTGGTGGTAGACTTGCACATACATTTACCGCAAGTACCGAACAAGAACAAACAAGAACAGTTACACTTACACTAGACAGTCATAGTACAGCATTACCTAGTGCTGTGCCTACAAGTGACAATACTGACCATAAGATTTATGATACACATACACCGACTGTTACATTAGATGACAACAGTGGTGTTAACGAAGAAGGGACATCGGGACACGTTGTTACCTTTACTAACTCAACTGAAAACACTATTGGTAGTTACGCTACTTATGGAATACAATATCAATACCAGTGGGGCGACGGTACAAGCAATAACACAGTAAATGTTGGATCTGGTGCAAGTGGTGATACAGGAGGCACAATTAGTCATACGTTTGCTCTTAGTACTAGTGACCAAGCAAACGGCGTTGCACAAGACTTTACAGGCAACATTAGAGTTATTAGCAACCACACAAGCTCACCGTTTATCAGCAGTGACTTTTCAGTACACGTTGAGCCAGACGTTAGAGCGAACATAGCGGCAACAGCCGTAACCACAAGTGATAGGTCAGGTGATAACCAATATGACTTATACGACTTTACAGATTTAAGTGGCAACAATCGTGCATTAGTACGTGCAACCAACACGTCACAAAATGCAGATGACTACGTATATGACTGGTCAGACGGAAGCACAAACGACACAGTAACAGAAGATGGTTCATCAGCAGGATCTATTGGTGCAACACTAGACCATGACTATGCTGGAGAATCAACAGGTAACTATAACTTAGACTTTACCGCAAACGGCACTCCAGACATAACTGCACAAACAGACAACGACACTAGCATAACATTCACAATTAACGCAACTCCTAGTGCTCCTAATAACTTAAGTGCATTTAGTATTACACTAGCAGATGCCTTCCAAGGCACAAGCCCTAGACTGTGTGCAGGTTTTGCAGACAACTCGGACAGTAACCCGTTAACTGCTGGCACAAGTCTGCAAACAACAACGGCAAGAAGATATACAAGTGGCACTATCGATACAAGTACTGTTAACAATGCATACAATGGTGCATCAGGAACGCTCAGTGCAGTTATCAATGGTTCTACCTCAGGCAGTAAAACATTTACAACTGCAACAGGAGAAAACGGAACATTTACAAGTTTAGTTGTTAGCGGACAACTTGATGCACACGACAGCATTAGCTCAAGCACATACCCTACTGACTTTTACCAAACCTTTGATGCTAAAATTACGCAGGCACTTGCAAGTTACACAGTAGGCGTAAACGATGAAAGACTAGAACACGATGCAACAGGCAATACAAACTATGTTGCAGTTGTATATGATGACATAACATCAAGTCCTAGCATTTCAAGTGCGGGAACATTATCAGAAGGTACTGGCGGAACTAAACGTTACATATCAGGTATCCCATATTACAATTCAGGATCACCTACACTAACTTGGTCAGGCGTTGAAATTAGTAACTTAACTGGTCAAGCATACACCGATCAAAGTAATATTGTTGAAGTAGACAACGGCACTAACCAAGAAGGCACAAGTTCTGCAGGTACAACAAATACAGATTATAGTTATAGTGACATAGATGGTGCAAGCTCGATGCTTACACTAGGTGTACCAAATGTAGACACTGGTGTTAGTAGTGCGTATGCAATAGGAGATTTAAGTGTTCCTATTACATCAAGCACAGTAAGAACTATTGATAGAGTTAAAATTAGAGCTAGAAATACAAACGGCGTAAGTTCTTACACAGAAAATACAACAGCAATACAAGTACACAAGTCATCACAAAGCGGTATTAGTGAAATTGCTATTGCAGTATCAGATAGTTTGGGTGCAGGATTTGACGACGATGGCGTAAGAATATTTGATTTTAATGCCGCAACTACAGACAATCCAAGTTACACTGGTAGCACAAACTTCTACACAAACAGCCCTTACACAGAAGCAAGTGATCCTGGTGTAGAAGGCACAAAAGAAGCAACTATTAGATTGGGTGTTTTGAAGTATGATGTTACAGATTATAGTTCAGGATATCTTCCAGTAGGCCCAGATAGAAGCAGTGACACAGGCACACAATACTTTACGTTTGCATTCCGTAGAACAACAATGTCTAACTTTGATATTAACATTACATCAAGTGGTATTGCAGGTTTGTGGATTGCGGCGCCAGGCACTGGCATTGATAACGCTTCAGGATTAAACGGTTGGCTAGATGCAAGTACAACATACGGTGGTTCAGGTGTTCCTGGATCAGACACTGGTAACGGTGGTAACGGTAGTAACGGATGTGCATTTACTTCAGGTGACAGGATTGCTACTAGCACATCACTTAGTAGTGGCTATACAATGACACTGGGTAGTGAAAACGGCACAAATGCAACAGGCAATGTTGTGTTGGTAAGAATAGCATTAACAAGTGGACAAAGTGTTACTGCTCTTAGCGTAGGAGTAGCGAGCTAATGGCAATTCAAGACTCACAAAAAGTTGATTACCTCTGGAAAAAACTAGGTTACTCTGCTACAAAAACAGATACTAATGCTAACAAGAAAGCACCTAACGAAGCAATAGCAAGTCCTCTACTAATGCGTTTTGATACCATGTGGTCTCAGAGTGCAAGCATTCCTAGTACGTTGCCATCTAGTAGTGAAGGAGTAGTTACTGTTTACCCAACTAGCAGTCCACTTGAAACTACATTAGACGGCACTGCCACAGCAAATAGAACATGGAAAACAGGACAACTAAACTGGATTAGTCCAGAGTTTGGATCAACTTATCAAGTAAAAGTTTATATCCATACTGCAAGTGATGCCTCTGGTGCAAGTGGTGGCGATCAAGTATTTGCAACTGGATCAGGCAATGACGACGAATGGTTCTTTGACTATCAGTCTGGGGTATTGCACTTTATTGGTGACAATCTACCTAACGGCATAAGTTTTACTGGTAAGAGTGTATACATAAGTGGTGGCAGGTATACAGGCAACATAGGTACAGGTTTATCAGCAACAGATTTTGGTGACTTTACCACAAGTGGTGATCCTCAAACAACGTTAACTAGTGCTGTTACAAATGCTGATATAGGTTTAGATCCTAACGGAACTGGTCAAGTGATAATCACAGGCACTAATGCACTAACTGTGCCTTCTGGAACTACTGCCCAGAGACCTAGCGGTAGCACAGGCGATATACGTGTTAATACTTCTACTGGATATTTAGAATATTACAACGGAAGTGGCTGGCAAGACTTGGCACCTTCAGCAGTTAGCTCTACACTAGATACGTTTGCAGGTGACGATAGCACAACAGTGTTTACATTAAGTACCTCAACATCAACTAATGATGTTATTATCACACACAACGGTGTCGTGCAGATAGCAACAACAGCATACAGTATTTCTGGTACAACATTAACATATACTGAAGCACCTAAGACAGGCGATGTAATTGAAGTACGTTACATCAGTACTGCTTACAGTCCAGGCAGTGTTATTAGAGATGCTGATAACGACACAAAAATACAAACAGAAGAATCATCAGATGGTGACGTAATACGTTTTGATGCCGCAGGTACTGAAGTAGCAACAATGACAGATACTGTCACTACATTTGCTACAGCAGTAAAAGTTGCTAATATGAATACTACAGCGAGGAACGCATTAAGTCCTGCAAATGGTTGGGTAATATACAACACAACAGATAATAAATTCCAAGGATATGCTAACGGTTCTTGGGTAGATTTTCACTAACTAACTAAATAATAATGTTAGAGTGCAATGCTCTAATCTAGTCTTAAAGAGTTATTTTCCCATAATACTATACTATTTGCTAATTGGCGGAAGTCGAACCAGTTTGGGCAGATTTTGGTAAATAGTATTACTGTTACAAACAGTAGCAGTTTTTTTAGCTAAAAAAGATACAGGGAGAAAAAGAATGGCAGTAACAAGAATTAAGGCGAATCAGCTTAGTGATGACGCCGTTTCATCAGCCAAAATAGCAGCCAACAGTGTCACTGCTGGCAAGCTGGAAGACAATCTCACCTACGGTTCTAACCTTACTATTAGTGGTAACTTAACAGTTAACGGTACAACGACCACAGTAGATTCAACTACAACACAGGTTGCAGACCCATTATTGTTGCTTTCACGAGGAGCAACAGGATCTGGAGCAGTTGACGGTGGTTTAGTTATTGAACGTGGGGATGATGACAACGTAGCAGTTATGTGGGATGAATCCGCAGACGAGTTCGTAGTAGCAGTCACATCAAGTGAAGATGGCACAACAGCAGGAAACGTAACAATATCAAGTTACGCAAACTTTCAAGCAGGTACAGTTACAGCATCAGCAATAGACTTAACTGGCACATTTGATATCGACAATATTAGAATTGATGGAAACACAGTTTCATCAACAGACACAAATGGCGACATTAACCTAACACCAAATGGCACAGGTGAAGTTGTTGCCGCAACTGCCACAGTTAGTGACCTAACAAGTGGTAGAGTTGTAACAGCAGGAACAAGTGGTGCCTTACAAGATCATGCTTCATTACTCTGGGACGGTACAGACCTAACAGCAGGTAGTGCGATCATTAGCGATCTAACAGATAACAGAATTGTTATTGCTGGAACTTCAGGTGCGTTAGAAGATGACGCAAATCTTACTTGGGACGGCAGTGACATGGGCGTTACTGGTGGCTTAAATGTTACTGGTGATTTAGCAGTTGATAACATTGCAATCAATGGCAATACTGTTTCATCAACAGATACAAACGGCGCAATTAACTTAACACCTAACGGAACTGGTGAAGTTGTTGCCGCATCTTTAACGGTTAGTGACTTAACAGATAACAGAGTCGTTATTGCTGGTTCGAGTGGAGCAATAGAAGGTGATGCTAACTTTACATATGATGGTACTGACTTAACAGTTAATAGTGCTATTGTTGGTGACCTGACAGATAACCGTGTTGTATTAGCAGGCACAAGTGGTGCATTAGAAGATGATGCTAACTTTACATTTGATGGCACAACAATGGCTATTACTGCCGCAGTTGATATTACAGGTGACCTAGATGTTGATAATGTTAACATTAACGGCAACGTAATTAGTGCAACTGACACAAACGGCAACATTTCAATTACTCCAAATGGTACAGGTGAAGTTGTTATTGGAACTGGATCAGCTGCCGCAACATTAACAACTAGCGGTGCGCACGATTTAGTATTAGACACAAACAGTGGTACTAACTCAGGCACAATTACAATTACTGACGGAACAGATGGCAACATTGCTATTACACCAAACGGTGATGGAGTACTTGTTCTTGATGGACTTAACTGGCCAATTGCTGATGGAACTAACGGACACGTTCTTACAACAGACGGGTCAGGACAACTAAGTTTTACTGACTCAGCAACTGAACTTGTTCAGGATACAACACCTCAGTTAGGTGGCGATTTAGACACTAACGGGTTTAAGATCACAAGTGCAAGATCAAACGAAGACATTGAAATCGAACCAAATGGTACTGGTGAAGTTGTATTAGCAACAGCAGTTGTAAGTGATCTTACAAATAATAGAGTTGTTATTGCTGGCACAAACGGTGAGTTGGAAGATGATTCAAACTTTACATATGATGGTACTGACTTAACAGTAAACTCAGCAATTGTTGGTGACTTAACAGACAATCGTGTTGTTATTGCTGGCACTTCAGGTGCACTAGAAGATGATTCAAACTTCACATACGATGGCACAGACTTAACAGTTAACAGTGCAATTGTTAGTGACTTAACCGACAATCGTGTTGTTATTGCTGGTTCAAGTGGTGCGTTAGAAGATGACGCTAACTTTACATTTAATGGCTCAATATTAGCATTAACAGGTGCTATGGATATTACAGGCGATTTAGACGTCGATAATATCAACATTAATGGTAACACAATCGTTAGTACTGATACAAATGGCGACGTTAATATTACACCTAACGGAACTGGTGATGTTGTTGTTAGCACAATTGAAGTTAGTGACTTAACAAGTGGCAGAATTGTAACTGCTGGTACATCAGGTGCGTTAGAAGATAGTAGTACATTACTCTGGGACGGAACTGACTTAACAGCAGGCTCTGCTATTATTTCTGACCTAACAGACAATAGAGTTGTTATTGCAGGTACAAGTGGTGCGTTAGAAGATGACGCTAACTTTACATTTAATGGCTCAATATTAGCATTAACAGCCGCTATGGACATTACAGGTGACCTAGATGTTGATAACATCAACATTAACGGCAATGCTATTACATCAACAGACACAAACGGTGCAGTAACAGTTACACCAAATGGCACAGGTACAATTGATCTTGGTGCCGCAGCCACAGTTGTTAACGTTAATGGTACAACAGGTTCGTCAGGTACAGGACTTGGTGCTTTAGTTGTTGACGGTGGTGTAGGAATTGCTCAAAACTTAAACGTTGGCGGTAACATTGTTGTTGCTGGTAACTTGACAGTTGAAGGTACTACAACTACAGTTGATTCAGTTACAACACAAGTGGTTGATCCAATCTTCCAGATTGGTGGTGGTGCAGGTGGTGCGGAACTTACAGCAGACGACGATAAAGACAGAGGTATGTCTGCCAAGTATCACACAGGTTCTGCAGAACAGACTGCTTTCTGGGGTTTCGATGATTCAACAGGAAAATGGACTTTTGTACCAGATGCTACAATCACTAGTGAGGTTGTAAGTGGTTCAGTTGGTGCAATAGACGTTGGTGAGATTTATAGCTCAAACGTTACAGACAACAGAATACTGATTGCTGGCGCAAGTGGAGTTATTGAAGATGATGCGAACTTAACATTTAATGGTTCAATATTGGCAACTACTGCCGCTGTTGATATCACAGGTGACTTAGACGTAGACAACATCAACATTAATGGTAACACA
>Ga0115545_1002000_pt1 | contig 10144 bp, 9 predicted proteins | sample COGITO_mtgs_1003_FD_87188 | JGI IMG/M metagenome (GOLD analysis project Ga0115545, IMG submission 87188) | Pelagic marine microbial communities from North Sea - COGITO_mtgs_100330 | ecosystem: Environmental > Aquatic > Marine > Epipelagic | place: Germany:Helgoland, sampling site Kabeltonne...
CGCGGCTTGCATCGGATGCAGATCCTCCGGCGTACCCAGCCCCTCGATCGTCGTGACTTCCTCGCCATCGTGCATCGCGGCAAGCGTCAGGCAACTGTTGATCCGCCGGCCCTCGACGATCACGGTACACGCACCGCATTGGCCGTGATCGCAGCCCTTCTTCGTCCCCGTCAGCGACAGATGCTCGCGCAATGCATCGAGCAACGTCGTGCGCGGATCGAGGTCCATCTTGCGGGTCTTGCCATTGATCTTGATCGAGACCGGCATCGTCGCGGAAGGCGTCGGCGACGGCATTTCCGCCTCCGCGCTCACCGGCACCGTAGAAAGGGTCGCCGCGGCGCTCGCGGCGGCGGTCGTCGCCAGCAGCCCCCGGCGCGTTACCTGTGTTGCCGGACCCGGCGTGTCGTCTGTCATATGGTGCTCCCGTCGCGCGATGCCCCGTCGCGCCAGTGACATAACAAGGCAGCGCGCGATCGGTTCAATTTCGAAACCAATCTGTACGCGGCGCGTCCCGCTGCCTACAAGTCCCCAAACAATCGACAGGAGAGCCCCCGATGACCGGTCCCACCACAGCCCCCACGACGGGCCAGCAGTTGCAATCGCGCGTGACATCGGGGGGCAAGCTCGAACTATGGCTGGCGGACGTCCCGGTCGCCGCACCCGGTGACGGTGAAATCGTCGTCCGAATGGAAGCGACGCCGATCAATCCGTCCGACCTCGGGCTGCTCCTCGGTCCCGCCGATCCCGCCAGCTTTCGCGTCGAAGGCGACAAGACCGTCGGTGACATTCCGCCCGCCCGCCTCGCCTCGATGGGCGCACGGATGGATCAGGCGCTGCCGGTCGGCAACGAAGGCGCTGGCACCGTCGTTGCGGCGGGTGCCGGCGCGGAAGAGATGATCGGCAAGACCGTTTCGCTGATCGGTGGTGCAATGTATGCGGAATATCGGACCGTTCGCGCCCGCGACGCGGTGCCCGTCCCCGACGGCGCTACAGCGGCCGACGCCGCCTCGGTCTTCGTCAATCCGCTGACCGCGCTCGGCATGACCGAAACGATGAAGCTCGAAGGCCATGGCGCGCTCGTCCACACCGCCGCCGCGTCGAATCTGGGTCAGATGCTCAACAAGATCTGCCTCGCCGACGGTATCGGGCTGGTCAACATCGTCCGCAGCGACGAACAGGCGACGATCCTGCGCGACATCGGCGCGACGCATATCGTCGATTCGAGCAAGGACGGGTTCGAGGATGCGCTGGTCGATGCGCTCGCCGATACCGGCGCGACGCTTGCCTTCGACGCGATCGGCGGCGGTGATCTGGCGGGCCGCATCCTCGTCGCGATGGAGGCCGCCGCGAACCGCAAGGCCGACGGCTACAGCCGCTATGGTTCGACGACGCACAAGCAGGTTTATATCTACGGCCGCCTCGACATGCGGCCGACGACGATCGGCGCGGGGGTCGGCATGGCCTGGGGCGTCGGTGGCTGGCTGCTCACCCCCTTTCTCGGCCGGATCGGCGCAGAGGGCATCGCGCGACTGCGTTCGCGGGTGTCGACCGAACTTACCACGACCTTCGCGAGCAACTATACCGCAACGATTTCGCTCGCGGAAGCGTTGCAGCCGGACAGGATAATCGCTTATGCTCGCCGGGCGACCGGGGAAAAATATTTGATCGATCCCGCGCGCGCGCCAAATGGCGACCAGTGATCGACGAATCGAGGTTTCATGACCCAAGGTATTGAGAGCGACCATCGCATCGAACAGCTTACGACGATGGTGACGGAGGCCGTGCGCCTCGCTGACGAACTAGCGTTGATGCCGGTTGCGGTGCGGCTGGAACAGGCTCGAATATTGCTGCTCAATCAACCCGATTGAGCAACGGCAACGTGGTGGCCTGCATCGTCAACTGCCGTTCGATTTTCGTATAGCCATCGTTGGTCAACTGAATGGCGAACGCCACTTTGACCACCGGTTCGATCAGGTTCGAAGCCTCGAACGCCATCAGCCATCGCCAGATTGTGGCAACCGGTTCGCGCATCGTCGCGGCGATGTCGTCGGGGCGGATCAATCGACCTTCCGATTCGGCCAGATAGATTTCGAGCAGGATTTCCCAACCCTGGTCGCTGAACAGCGCCAGTCCGAACTGCTGCGCGCGCATCCGGGTTTCGGACAGATTCCGCTGGGCGGATTCCTGCAATCGCATCGCATGCGTGGGCACGCGCACCGGCTCGACAGCGAAGATCGTGCCGATCAATCTATGTTCGCCATCACGTGACATCAGCCGCGATACCTGAAGACTTGCATCGACTGGCGAAGCACCGGGGCGAAGATAGCGTTTGCGAACCAGCATCGGCCCTGCACGGCTCGACAGGTCGTTGACCATCTTTACATTGGCGGCAACATCGTCGGGATGCGTCAGATCGGCGAAATTGCGCCCGATGATGTCGTCAAGACGACGATGGATGAAATCGGCGACCGCTTGATCCATCGTTAGGATCGTACCGTCGCCATCGGACACCGAGTGCCCGATAAATCTGTTTGGCATGATCGACAGGCCCAGCCTTGTTCAAATGTAAGCGGTTAGCATAGATCAATTTAGCCATCGACGGAACTCTACTCGGCAAAGAGCAGTAACATTTGTCACTGATTCGGTGCGCTTGCGCGGTTAACGCCCGGATTTCCGCCAAATCGCCGCCAGCGCCGTGCCGATCGTCGCCGCGCCACCGGGGCGGATCAACAGCCAATCGCGGATGGCTGGCCCGGGAGACGCGCCGATTACCTGTTTATACCCGCTGTCACCCGCTCCCCAGTCGACCTCAGTCATCCCGCGGTCGATCGCATCGGTCAGGTTACGATAATAAAGCAGCTTGCCGGGCGAATGCTTGGCATAGGCGGGGTCGTAACTGTTCGCGATCGCGTATTTGAGCGTCCCTGCGTCGAGATCGAACGAAAATGCCGACGCCTTGCCGTCGATTCGCAGCACGGCCGCACGCAACATCGACGCAATGACCGGATCGCTCGCCGCCGCGCGCCAGAACGCACCATGCCCCACATCCGTAAACTTGGCGTCGGAGCCATCGGTCTTGGCCGCGATCCAGCTCGCCTCTTCTATCGCCGCCAGTTCGTCGAACGCGCCGGCCAATCCCGCTCCAGTGACGAAATCCCAATCGAGTGCCCCATGCGCGCCAAGATGTTTTTCGTGGAAGCGATTTTTGCGCAACGTCGAATTGCGCGGCCACGTCCCCTGCTCGCGCTCCGCCGCCATATCGAGCAGCCAGCTGTGCGCGACGAACCGGTCAAGCACCGCCCACCCGCTCTCGCGCGCCGCGACGAGCAGCGGCTCTACCGCATAATCGCCATCGTAGACCGGCCCGATCCTCAGCGCGCGGATGTCGGTCGCCAGCGTCGACAGCGCCATCGGAATCGCTGCGGGGTCCGCGATCTGATCGACACAGAACCCCCGGAACGGCCAGTAACAGCCGGGAATCGACGCAAGTCCCAGCCCCCTCGGTCCCTTGGCGACGAACGGCAGTGTCAACGTGGGCACGCCGTCTTCTTCGACGACCAGCGTCCGCGCGGTTCCACCATAAGCCTCAAGCGCCGCGGCATACCAGCCGTGGCGCAGGAACCGATGCGTTGGTGCAGCGCGCGCCGCGACCGTATCGATCGCGGTCGACAGGCCCTCGCACACATGGCCACGCACGATGGGCGTCAGCCGGGGGAAATCGTCGAGTAGCATCGGTCTGGTCACCGACAACCTGCTATAGCCGCCAAGTTACGAATAGGTGCACGCGCCGCTTGGCGTCCATCAATCCGCGGATTACATCGCGCCTTATGCCATCCACGCTCGCCCTCACGACGATCGCCGAGACGATCCAGCTCTCGCTCAGCCCCGTCTTCATGCTCGCGGGCATCGGCGCGCTGCTCAACGTGCTGGCGGGCCGCCTGTCCCGCGTCGTCGACCGCGCGCGGGCGCTGGAGGCACTGCATCCGCGCACGACCGGGCCGGAGCATGACCATCACGTCTGGGAACTGCGCCTGCTCGATCGACGGATGTCGATCATCAACCTCGCGCTGTTTCTCGCGGTATCGAGCGCGGTGATGACCTGCCTCGTCGTCGCGCTCCTGTTCGTCGCCGAACTCGCCAAGCTGCATTTCGGCACGATCGTCGCGCTCGCCTTCATCCTCGCGATGGTCCTGCTGATCGCCGGGCTGATTTCCTTCATGATCGAAGTCCGCGTCTCGCTGAAATCGATCCACATCCGCCCGGAACTGCTCGAACGCGACTGAACCAGCCTAGCCTAGCGCACGCCCGCCAGCCCCGGCCCCACATCCGCGCTCGGCAGATACCGCGGCGCAACCCGCGCCTTGGCGCGCTGCTCATAGGCATAGCCCGCGCCGAGCACCGTCGCCTCGCCGAACTTCGTCGCGATAAACGACATCCCCACCGGCAACCCGCCAACCAGCCCCATTGGCACCGTCAGATTGGGATAGCCCGCGACCGCCGGCAGTTCGCTCGCGCTCGGACCATTATACTGGTCGCCATAGACGGGATCGCTCAGCCATGCAGCGCCATAGCTCGGCTCGACCAGTATCTGCGCATTCGCGGTCTTGAGCATCGCGTCGATCCCCTCGACCCCGGCCAGCCGCAGCGATTTCGCGCGCGCCGCCTTGTAGTCGGGATCGGCGAGCCCCTTGGTCGTCATCGCGTCCTCAAAGATTTCCTGTTGAAAAAACGGCATTTCTTCCGCCGCATGTTCCTTGTCGAACGCGATCACGTCGGCGAGAGTGCGCGTCTTTACCGCGGGCGGCGTGGTCGCGAGATAGCTATTCAGATCCGCCTTCAGCTCGGTCTTGAGCACCGTAAATTCCGCATCGCCCAGCCCGTCGAGCGTGGGCGGCGTCACCTCGACCAGTACCGCCCCCGCCGCCTTCATTACCGATAGCGCCGCGTCGAATGTTGCCGTCAGCGCCGCGTTCATCGCCTTTGGCCGGATCACCCCGACCCGCATTCCCGACAGCGCACTCGTCGAAAGTCCCGCGGCATAATCTTTCGTCACCGCCCCCGCCGTCACCGGATCGGCAGGGTCACTTGCGACCATCGCCGACAGCAGCGTCGCGACGTCGCGCACGCTGCGCGCCATCGGCCCCGGCGTATCCTGGCTATGGCTGATCGGAACGACATGCGTCCGGCTGACCAGCCCGATCGACGGCTTCAGCCCGACGATGCCGTTGATCGCGGCGGGACAGGTCACCGAACCGTCGGTTTCGGTCCCCAGCGCGGCGGCGGCGAAGCTAGCCGCGACCGCCGCGCCCGATCCACTCGACGATCCGCATGCCGTCCGGTCGAGCGCGTGGGGGTTCCTGACCAGCCCGCCGACCGCGCTCCACCCGCTCATCGACTGCGTCGATCGGATATTCGCCCATTCGGACAGGTTGGTCTTGCCGAGGATCACCGCGCCCTGCTCGCGCAACGCCGCGACGACGGGGGCATCGCGCCGCGTCATATTATCCTTCAGCGCCAGGCTGCCCGCAGTCGTGGGCATCGCATCGGCGGTCTCGATATTATCCTTGATCAGGATCGGCACGCCATGCAGCGGCCCGCGCACCCGACCCGCTTTGCGTTCGGCGTCGAGCGCTTTCGCCTGCGCGATCGCATCGGGATTGAGTGCGATGATCGAGCGCAGCGTCGGACCCCCGCCTTCGACCGGGCGGTCCATCGCCGCGATCCGCGCCAGATACGCCTTGACCAGATCGACGCTCGACGCCCGCCCCGCGCGCATCATCATCTGCAGTTCGGAGATCGATCGTTCCTCCACCGTGACGGTCTTCGCTGCGGCGGCAACGGGCGCGACAACGGACAACGCAGTCGCCATCAACAGTCCGGTGATCAAGTGCCGCATATTGTCCCCTTTTTTTATCGTGCCACGATAGTGCGTTGCGCAGTCCGTGACCGCAAGCGTGATTACCGGCTCGGTCGCACGCTGAACCGAAGGCGCTACGCTGCGTTGGTTGCCCTGACGCTGTGACGAAGGAATCGTGTGACCAGCATTTTGAAGATCATCGGCGCGACGATACTGTTGCTCGTCATCCTGTTCGCGCTGGCGGTGACGATCGTGCCGCGCTTTCTCGACCGCGTCTATTATCGCGGCCCCGTCACCGATCATTTCGATGGCGAGCATTTCTTCAACCCGGGCGGGAACGACGACACGCTGCGACCACCGGGCGGCGGCGGACGTGCCAGCTTCATCTGGAAATATCTGACGGGCACCGATGGTCGCCCGGCATGGCCCGACCATGTCCCCGTCACCCCCACCAAACCCGCCGCGCGGATCGAGGGTGAGCGCATGGTCGTCACCTGGATCGGCCACGCCACTGTCCTGATCCAGACGCAGGGGCTCAATATCCTCACCGATCCCGTGTGGAGCGACAGGGCTGGCCCCTTCGACCGGCTTGGCCCGACACGCGTTGCCCGGCCCGGCGTCCGCTTCGACGATTTGCCCAAGATCGACGTCGTCCTCGTCAGCCACAATCATTACGACCATCTCGACAAGACGACGCTGAAACGCCTGTGGCGACGCGACCACCCGCGCATTGTCACCAGCCTCGGCAACGACAGTGTAATCGGGCAGACGGGCGCACAAGCCACCGCGCTTGATTGGGGTCAGCGCGTGACGTTGCGCCCCGGTATCGACGTCATCGTCACCCGCAATCATCATTGGGGCAGCCGCTGGGGCACCGACCGCAACCGCGCGCTCTGGTCGAGCTTCGTCATAACCTTCCCGGCGGGGGGCAATGTGTTCTTCGCGGGCGACACCGGCATCGGCGATGGCCAATGGCCCGCCGAGGCCGCCGCCTACGGCCCCATCCGCCTCGCGCTCATCCCGATCGGCGCCTTCCGCTTCGTCGCCGGCCAGATGGCGTCGGGCAGTCATATCGGCCCGATGGACGCGGTGAAGGTCTTCGCGCGCTTGGGCGCGTCGCGAGCGATCCCGATCCACTGGGGCACCTTCCGCCTCAGCTATGAAGGCTATGACACGCCGCCCAGGATGCTCGACGCCCTGATGCGCTGCACCGGCGGCGACCCCGCCAGCTTCACCGCCGCGCAGATCGGGCAGCCGGTGATGGTCCCCGTCTTTTCATCGCCGATCAAGCCCGATGAGAGGAAAATCGCCGCATGCATGAAAACGCCGGAAATTACCTCGCTCCCCTAACGCGCGCCCGCAAACGTCTTCGACAGCCCATGATACAGCTTTTCACGGCATACGCCTTGGCTCGCCCAGTCCGCGATGAACGCGGTCGCGAACATGGGGAGCAGCAGCCCACGGCTCGCGGTCGTTTCGGACAGGATAATCACCGCCGTAAGCGGCGCGCGCACGACGCCCGCGAAATAGGCGCACATCCCCAGGATCACGACTGCTCCTGCCGGCTCGCCCGGAAACACCGCGTGGAGCATATTGCCGACGCCCGCGCCCACCGCGAGGCTCGGCGCGAAGATACCGCCGGGTAGTCCAGCCACCGCGGTCGCGATCGTCGTCGCGAATTTCGCCGGGCCGAACCACAATGGTGCATCGGTCCCGACGATCATCGCCCGCGCCGCGCCATAGCCGGTGCCCCAGGTAAGACCGCCGAACACCCCGATGACCGCAACGACGATGCCGCACATCCCGGCAAACATGATCGGGTTCGCCTTCACCCAGTCGGTGGAGCGATGGCGCCCCGTCGCCAGCGCCAGCACGATCCGCGAAAAAAAGCCGCCCGACGCGCCACCGACGATCCCCGCGACCGGCACGACGAACAACGCGGTGCCGATCGACATATGTGCGCCGATCGCGCCGAAATAGACGTAATCCCCGGACAAGGACTGCGCGACCATGCCCGCGATGACGATCGACGACAGCACCAGCAACGTCACGCGCTGCTCATAGGCCGCCGACAGTTCCTCGATCGCGAACAAGACGCCGGCGAGCGGTGTATTGAACGCCGCGGCGACACCTGCCGCACCGCCCGCGATCACGACCGATGCACGCAAGGGGACCCGCATGACCTTGTGCGCGATCCCCATTACCGATGCCGCAAGCTGCACGGTCGGCCCTTCACGCCCGACGCTCGCTCCGCACATGATCGCACCCAGCGTCAGCGCTGATTTAGCGGTTACCGTCTTGGGCGAAATCAGTTCGCTCGACGCCGCATCGGGGTCGTCACGCACCGCGATCACCTGCGGAATCCCCGACCCACGCGCCATCGGCGTGAACCGCCGCGTCAGCCAGACAAGCGCCATGAACCCCAACGGGGTCGTCAGCAGCGGCAGCCAGTGCCATTGTTCCGCATAGTTATCGAACAAGTCACCGAAGAAATCGGCGAGCTCGGCAAACAGCACCGCGACGATCCCCACCGCGATCGCTCCCGTCAGAATCGCGATCCGCCGCCGGAACCGGATCGACGTCGGTCCCTGCGCCCGCAGCAGCGCGCGGAATCGCGCGGGCGTCCAGCGCTTGATCGAACGGGGGAGCGGCAGGCGGTCGAGCATAGCGCGAGGCTGTAGCAATTACGGCACTGCAGCGTAACCCGTCGAGGCGCCCTTATCGTGGGATAAAATGCGCTTCAGCCCTGCGGTGCCAACAGGTCGAGCACCGCCGCGGTCATCGCGGTCGCGCCCGTCGTGATGACCGGTTCGGGCGCGATCTTGAACAGGGGCGAATGATGCGACGGGATCGGCGGTCCACCAGCGGCGGCGGCATCGAACGCGGCCTGCGGCGTGCCCCCGACCGAGAAATAATAGCCTTTCACCCCCGTATCCGCCGCGACGAGATACGAGAAATCCTCCGCTCCCATCCCCTTCTGCTCGAACGGGATCACGCGGTTCGCGCCGAGCGTCTTCACCATCACCGTATTCAGCCGCCGCGCGGTTGCAGGGTCGTTATTGGTCACCCCCGTCCCCTCGATCACGCTGACGACGGGCATCTTGTCGTCGGGCATCCCGTTCATCACGCCGACGCCGCGCGCGACACGCTTGATCCCCGCGAGCAGTTTCGCGCGCGTCGCCTCGTCATTCGCACGCACCGTCACCTGCAATTTCGCTTCGTCCGAAATGATGTTGTGCTTGAGCCCCGCATGAAAGCTGCCGACGGTGATGACCCCCGGATCGAGCGGCATCCGTTCGCGGCTGATCAGACCCTGCAGAGCCACCACGAGTTGCGACGCCATATAGACCGGGTCCTTGCCCATATGCGGGCTCGCACCATGCGCACCGATGCCGGGGACGGTGATATCGACCGAATCCGACGAGCTATATTGAATAGCTTCCGACGCGGAGACGGTGCCCGCCAGCCCTTCGGAATTGCTGTGCAGCGCCAGCGCGTAATCGGGTTTGGGGAAGCGCGTGTAGAGTCCGTCCTTCAGCATCGCTTCCGCCCCGCCGACACGTTCCTCCGCCGGCTGGGCGATGAAAACGACCGTGCCCTTCCAGCGGTCCGTCATCGCCGCCAGCCGCCGTGCAGTCGCCAGCATGGCGACGATATGCGTATCGTGCCCACACGCATGCATCACCGGCGTCTCGACCCCGTCGACTCCGACCTGACGATCGTGGCTGGCATTGGCGAGCCCCGATTTCTCCTCGACGGGCAGGCCATCCATATCCGCCCGGATCAGCGCCACCGGCCCCGCCCCGTTTTTCAACACGCCGACGACCCCGGTCTGGCCGACCTTCTCGGTCACCGTCATCCCTGCGATCTTGCGCAATTCCGCCGCCATGATCGCAGACGTCTTGTATTCGCGGAACGACAATTCGGGATGGCGATGGAAATTGTCCCACAGCTTGCCCAGATCCTTGTCATAATCCGCCTTGATCGCGGCGGCATAGTCCGGCTCGGCAAGCGCGGGCGTCGCGACGAGCATCGTGGCGGCAAGCAAAACAGTACGAATCAAGGCACTTCCCCCAAAGCTGATCCGCACAGTCTGGCCGAAACGCGCGCGCTGACAACCCCTTCCCGGATTGCGCTCCCGCCCCCATATTCGCACCCGATGGCCATTCAGATCCGCACCAACCTGTCCGAACCCGAAACCGGCGAGACCTTCGTCCCCCACCGCCCCGCGCGGCCCGACAAGGTGGAAGGCGGCAAGCACTTCACGCTCGTCAGCGATTACGAACC
>Ga0115545_1002001_pt1 | contig 10144 bp, 8 predicted proteins | sample COGITO_mtgs_1003_FD_87188 | JGI IMG/M metagenome (GOLD analysis project Ga0115545, IMG submission 87188) | Pelagic marine microbial communities from North Sea - COGITO_mtgs_100330 | ecosystem: Environmental > Aquatic > Marine > Epipelagic | place: Germany:Helgoland, sampling site Kabeltonne...
AGAGGTGTCTACTTTCGCGACCTGTCCGGAGGCAATGTGCTTGTGCGGGTTGAAGAGGGCGGTGATATAACCTTTTCTCTAATTGATACGGCACGAGCGCGCTTTGCCAACCAGCGCTTCTCCCGCAGTAAGCGCATTGCTGACCTTAAGCGCCTCGTAATTAAGCTCGACCCGGAGCGGCAGGCATACGTTATGCGGGCCTATCTCAAAAGGGAGCGCGCCCAGTTCACCGGTTGGCATCGATTCACGTTCCGGCTCTACGCCTTGAAAGCATCACTCAAACGCATGAAGCGCAAAATGCGTAAACGTCTTTCGTCAAAATGAGGATACTAGTTTTACAGAAGACTACCGATGCGCAAGGGGGCTCGAAAGCTAGCTTGCGCAACACGTTGCAAGCCTTGTCAGCTGAGGCCGGACTGGATGTCGAAGTCTGCGGAGAAGCCCCGGGAGCGCTTAGCGAGTTTGCCGAATCCCTGGATATCCCCTTCAAAATAGTACCCTTTCCTCGCTGGCGAAATTTTGCGGATCGACTCCGTTTTAAAAAGACAATTAGGCGAGCGGCCGATTCGCTTCCCTCTTTTGATTGGATCATTAGCAACGAAATGTGGTGGGCGCCCCATGCGGTCGAGTTGGCAAAACACTGCGGTGCCCTTACGGCAGCTATCGTGCGTGATGAGATTGCCGATCTTAAGAAGGCACGACAGTACAAGTTCGGTGATTTGGATAAAGTGATCACCGTATCTGAAGATTTGCGTGTACAATTTAAAGACGACGTGCGACTTTACGAACGCACCCGCACGATTTACAATATTGTCGAACGCCCTATGGCTGAGGCTGGAAGTGAGGCGGCTTTGGCTGCCTGCTGTGCGGCCTGTCCTAAAGTGGAAAGGTGGGTGCTATCGGCTGGTACGCTATGTCCACGCAAGGATCAAATATTGCTGGTAAAGGCTGTGGCCGAATTGGCAAAACGGAACGACCAGCGGACTGGTATACTTTTTGTCGGTGGGGATTCGGGTGGCTACGAAGTGCAGTTGAAGCAAGCAGTGCACGATTCTGGATTGGATGCGCGCGTTATCTTCGCCGGACAACTGCCCAGTATCGGTGCCGCGCTTGATCTAGCAGAGGTTAAGGTCTTAACTAGCCACAGTGAAGGCCTCCCACGTGTCCTCATTGAGAGTGCGCTTGCTGGCTTGCCTTCGCTCAGTACGCGGGTGAGTGGGGTGGACGAAGTCTACGGAACTTATGCGGATAACTTTGTCATGCGTTCGCGAGATCCGGTAGAGCTCGCTAATAAGCTAGAAAGTTTGTTGAATTCCCGGACTTCTGAGAGTATCGACGCTATGAAAACACGTGCTGAAACACGCTTCAGCAAAGAAGCGCACCTTGAATCGTGGCGACATTTTCTAGAACTTGAATGACCTAAGTATGCGAGCGAATACAGCAGTGAAGTTGGCCGTAGCATGGTCACCTGAAGAAAGCTATGCGGGCGAGGTTTCATTGAATCTCATTCAGACGTTCAGAGTGCTCGAAGGCCGTCGCGAAGTCTGGTTGGCTGAAAAACTTGGCGCTGAGCGAGTGATCGCCAAGCGGTTCATTGGCGGCAAGAAACAGAAAAAAGAAAGCCAGCGTGAAATTCATGGCTTGCTAGAATTGGATAAACGCGAAATTCGCGGTCCCAAGCTGCTATTCACTGCAGAGGATTCCAGCGGTGGCCTGTGGGTCGTATCCAGCTACATCGAAAATACCGCCGAACTCGGGGATGTGTTTTTCTCTGGTGTAAAATCTGAAACCCAGGAGGCGGCAATTAGTAGCTTTGCGCAGACGCTATGCTTGCATTGGTGCAAGGGGGTTCATCAAGCAGATATTCACAATCGAAACTACCTTTGGGATGGAGGGATTCTCTACACAATCGACGTGGGCTCCATTCGCTTCCAAGACAAGCCGATTCAGAAGCAGACTCGGATCGATACCTTGGTCAGAACATGTTTCAAATTTAACAATTCGCAGTTGCTCTTCTTTATTCAAGCCCTCGAAGAGGCGGAAGTTGGCGGAGACTCTGAAGGTCTAGCGTCATACATGAAATCAAAGGCATTTAGTCAGCAGCTCGAAACGAGAAAGCGCGCTGAGGTTCGCCGCGTTTGGCTCAAAAGCCAGCGCAGCAGTAGCGATTTCAAAGTGACACGTAAAAAGGGACTCAGGCTTTTTGCGAAAAGCGCTGTAGATCCCGAACTCAGTGCTCTCCTAATGAATGAACCCGATTCACTGTTCGACCAAGGCACGCGTTTAAAGAGTGGTAATACTTGCACCGTTCAAAGGGTAGAGCTAAATGGTATTAATTATGTGGTAAAGCGGTATAATCGAAAGTCTTTGTTTTATCGATTTCGTCACATCTTCTCAATGTCGAGAGTCGTCCATCGTTGGGTCAATTCTGTGGTGCTTCACCGGTTCAAGGTACGTACGCCAGAGGTTGTTGCCGCTTGTGAACTCAAGAAATTCGGGATGCTCGATCGTGGTTACGTCGTGATGAAGTGCGTAGAAGGTCAGACTTTGAATCAATTCATAGACAATAGCTCCCAGACTGCAGACGAGCGCAGTGTCTATGTTCGCTTGGTCGTCGAACTAATGGAGAACCTTTACAAATACCGTATCATTCACGGAGATATGAAAGCGAAGAACTTTCTGGTTGAGAACGGACGGCTTTGGTTAATTGATATTGATGGAATGAAACTGTTCCTCTCCGAGAACAACTTCCTCCGAAGATTCGAAAAAGACCAAAAGCGATTTTTACGTAACTGGGATTGCTCTCCTGAGGTGCAAGCCGAATTCTTGCGAGCATTCGCCGAGATGGCTAAGCAGAAGACAGTATGAGTATGGAATTAAAAAATTATCGCGTGCGTTTCTGTAAGATGGGCTGCTATTTGGCACCCAAGAAGAATTTTTTCATCAGCTATCCTAAGAGTGGCCGAACCTGGGTGCGTTTTTTGGTGGATGCATACAAAGCAGAACTCTACGGGTTGAAAATTCGCAACGTTTTCAAGGCAGAGCGAAGGCTCCGGCTCAAACATCATGTAGAGTGGACGCATTTGTCCGCCGCTGACATGACTGAGCCATATTACGCGATGATCCCTGAGAACCTCCAGTTACTTGAGCGTACGCCATGCGTATTCATGATTCGTAATTTTCACGCAACACTGGCGTCCTCTTGGTTTCAGGTCACCGCTCGGCTCGGGCTCGATGTAAATGACACTGACAGCTTTCTGAAGGGTGTTCATTGCGGCGCAATGCATATCGTCTCGTTCTTTAACGCATGGATCGAGATCGAGAAGCGTCTGCCATCTGTCCGCTATGTATCCTACTCTAGATTGAAATCGAATACACGTGAGGAGTTGATACACATTCTAGAGTCATTATCCTTGCCTGTCGAAGAGTCGATTCTTGATCGGGTTTTGGAACTTGGTTCCTTCGAGAGTATGAAGAAACTAGCGGTTTCAGAAGGGTATGTCGGAACGCCTTTGGCGCCGACTGATCCCTCCAACCCCGATTCGGCAAAAGTTCGCAGCGCCTCCTCTGGGGGATATCGGAAAGTCTTCACCGAAGATCAAATCAGCTACATCAACGAAACCATTGAACACCACTTCGTTGGATTGAAGGATCCCCGATTTGCAGAGTGTGTCGAAGAAATGTCGTAACACCTTGAATCACCGCGCCACGATGAAAGCTAAAAGAAGACGCTTATCACGCTTCCAAAGGATCACGCGCCGGATCCGGATGTTCTTTAAGGGAAAGAAGGAAATCCTAGTCTTAGGAGATTCACATGCCCGCGTCTTTAAAGAGGGTGGTGCAGAGGTTCCCGGGTATTATTTCTCCGTAGTTGATGCGGGAGGGGCGACCATTTCTGGTCTTAAAAACCCGAACTCAAATAGCCGTGCACTCCATCAATTCAAAAAAGCCTTACGCTGGTATTTTGGTAAGATATGTGTCGTGACTCTTGGCGAGGTTGATACCGGGTTCGTTATTTGGTATCGTGCCAAAAAGCATGGCTTGAAAGTCGATGAGGTTTTCGAAAAGACCGTCAGCAATTACATCGATTTCATTAAGACCATCCCGAAGCATAAGCATGTTATCTTACTTAGTACGCCTTTGCCGACCATCCAAGATGGTCAAGATTGGGGCGAGGTAGCTGGATTAAGGAAAGAAGTAGACACCCCTCTGAACGAACGAACTAAGCTGACACAAGCACTCAATGCGCGTATGCAGGCATTCGCAGAAAGCCATGGTATCCACTGCATTAATTTAGATTCAGTTTCCCTTGATGAGGGAGGCTCTGTAAGGAAAGAGTTGTTGAATTCAGACCCCGACGACCATCATTATGATGCCACCGCGCATCTCGCATTGATTATACCCAGACTAAGAGAAGCTCTGATGGATGTTGAGTCCTGCAAAGCTACAGCGAGGAGCGATTAGTTGGGTTAATCAAACTCGACCTCGACTAGGTTATGAGCGGCTTGGCGGCATTTTATCCGTGCGGGGTCGTCTCCTAAAATTGTGGCAAGTTGCCTGATGGTTTCCCCGATATCTGCCTCCGTCAGACCGTTCGGAATTTTTTCAAACTTGGAGCGTTTAACGCGGCCTGATTCATTTCCAAATTTCTTTTTCTTCAGGTAATTGAGATAGTTGATTTGCTCCTTTAGACAGAGGACAAGTTGGCACGGCCAGCTGAATTGGATCGGTGCTTGTGGTGCGACTTCGATTTGCTCCAGGACTTTGGCGATTTCAGTGGATGCCATGCTTCCTTCGAGGCAACCGACTTGCCCTTCGAGTCGCTTGATTAAGCTTTTCTGGCGCTTTTTAAGCACCTCTGGGTCGTTGTCGCGCAAATAGTTTAAGACTTGGTCGGAGGAGGTCGTCTTGTCCAATACTTGATAGATCGCGATATCTGTCAGTCCTGGGATGTGTTGGCCATCGTTTACTTGAATTGAGGGTACGCCCATAAAAGCGGCCTGAATTGCGACAGTTGATCCAAATTGAATTGTACCTTTAGAGGCAAGTAGCCAAGGAGTCACGTCTCCTTCGTGGTGTAGGAAAACGTTTGGGAATGGTTCTAGTATTTTACTCCATTCATCCAAGCTCTCACAAGGGTGTGGCCTGATGACTATTTTCTCATCTGCTCTGAGCTTGAGCGAGAGATCTTCCAGTAACTTGATGCATGCTTTAAACTCATCATACTTAGACTCAACAAACGTGTGTGCGTCTTGCTCATTTTTTAAATGGGATTGCATCAAATCTTTGTAATCTTTGAAGGTAGCTTTTGAGATCGCACCAAAGCTAGTGACCAATAAATAGTAGTCGCCGTGTTTTTTCCGGAGTTTCTCTATCGGCTTTTCAAATAACTGGTGGAAAGGTGCCCGCCATAGGTCGATTCGCGGCCAACCGAGTGCGTGCACATTCACACCCTTGAACACCTCGAGTGCGTCCATGCATGTCTTGTGCAAATCACCGATGGCAAAAACATGCTTATAGTTTTCAGCAGACACGGTTTTGTGGCGGGCACCCAGATAGAGATCGAGTTCTGAGTGGGGAATGGCCAAGCCCATTTCCTCATCAAGAAATACAAATTGCGCACCGAGAGTCTTCCTAATTCGGGCGGCGTTGTTCGTCCATGTGCTTTTGTGAAAAAAAACGCATTCGTTGATTTTTCCGTCAAGTTGTTTCATCGCACGGAAGGAGCCGATGTAAACACGCATGCCTGATTTTGCGGTCTCTAGAGCGAGTAGACATTTGGGAACGAGTTCTCTCGCGGCAATTTCAATGGTAAAGAGGACGGTTTTCTTTTTTGTAGGCATTTAATTTCCTAGGTCTGGTAATTGGCTTTAATGTATAGTCGTGCAGTTATCTTATCTGGAGCGGCTGTAATTGAAAAAGTCAGGGGGCTGAAACAATAGATGTCGAAATGGGGGGGGTATTCTGAGTTCTCTGGAATTAGCTTTGCAAGCCCATCCTCTTAGGGAGAATGGGAGCAGTTTGCCAGCAAAACCGTAACTTGGCTTAAACTATAACCGCGGTTTTACCGTGTCTTCTTGTTGTGTTTGTTTTCTGTCGTGTGTTTTGTCTGAAAAATCACTTTTCAGCCGTTTTTGAAAGATGCCTGAAGTCGAGCATTGAGTTGAAGTAATTAATCATTCTTAGTTAAATATATGGTAACGAAACAAAGAGTATTAGTCACTGGTGCAGATGGCTTTATCGGCTCTCATCTGACCGAGATGCTTGTGGCTAGGGGGTTCCAGATTAGAGCTTTGTCGCAGTATATCTCCTTTAATTATTGGGGCTGGCTGGAGAATATTGAATGCTTGGATCAGATCGAAGTCGTCTGTGGGGACGTTCGGGATTCGAATTTTTGCCGCGAAATTACCAAAGACATAGATATTGTCTATCATTTGGCGGCACTCATTGCGATACCTTGCTCTAAGCGGGCCGCTTTTTGAGTAGGCGCTTCTTTGAGGCGACAAGGTGAGTGATTCGCTTGCAGACCTGCTTCCAGAGTTGTGGGTTCGTTGCAGAGTTTTCGTAATTCTGGATGAACAAGTCTTGTTCTGCTTTTGTGAGTTGTAGGTGGGTCGCTGAGAAAAAGAGCGCTCCGATTTCCTTCACTTGTTTGGATAAAGGCAGGCTTCGATAGCGATGCATGCGGTGTAAATCAATTAAGTGGAGGTCGAGCGTGTCGCCTTCCTGAAAGAGGCTCCAGTCTCGATCCTGCACCATGAAGTGGCAGAGGTAGAAGTCGGAGTGGGCACAGCCTGCTTCGTGGAACCGTTTTGCCAGTTTGGCGACTGCGATGATGAGTGAGCGGCGAATGAGTGTGGTTTGAGTCGCTGGGAGCTGATCGATCTGCTCGTGTATCACTGAGAGCTTGACCATGCCTTCTAGCTCTCGAGTCATCAGAAAGGAGTGGATCTCTGCTGGGTTGCACCCGCGTTCGCCAAAGCCGACAGGGGACAGCGTCGAGATCCCTAGCGCCTCCAGCTGTTGGATGCCCACCCATTCTGTGCGCGCGCTGACGATTGGGCGTTTCAGTGAACCCAGATTTTTGATGATCTCGTTCCAGCCGACCCCGCGGTGCTTTTTTAAGAAATAAGCCTGCCCGTCGATTTCTAGGCGCAGGGTCTCTCTTCGGTCGATCGACCGCTTACTATCACCAGACAAGTCCATAATCGCAGAAAACACGGATTCACTTTTGTTGAATGCAGAGTGGATTGCTGGATCTAGGTAATGAATGTCCTTCAGGTTGGTCGGTGGCTTCACCGTCGGCTGTTGGAGATGTTCCGTGTAGAGTGCTTCGTAGTGGGCGACGGCTTGATCCCATGAATACTGAGTCGCTCTGTTTCGGCAGGCGTCTCGAACTTTTACTACGTCAGGCGTATTGAAGAGGTCTAGAGCCGCGGTTGCCATGGCATCGCAATCGTCGGCGGAGGCCACGACGGTGCCTTCAAGTTTCGATTCGAGGATTTCTCCAGCTCCGTTGGTTCGTGTGGTGATCACGGGGACGCCACATGCCAGACTTTCTAGTATGGTGTTGGCAAAGGGGTCTTCGCGGGTGGGCAAGATGAATACATCGGCCGCACCATAGAATCGCTCTGAGTTTTTACAGCGCCCCATGAAATGAACGATTGGCTTTAGCCCGCGATCTTTGACGTCTTTTCTAAATTGGGGGCTGCGTTCGAGGCCAACCACGATGAGGTGCAATGCCTGTTCGCCTATCGCCTGTTTTTGAAGAGTATCTAGCACTTGAACGGTTTGCGCGAGCCCCTTACGGCGGAAGTCGTTACCCATGAACAGCAGCACGCGTGCATCCTTGGGGATGCCTAGCTCGTTAAGTATGGGTGCGCGATGTATCTCGCGAAGTCCTGGGTGGAAGCGCTCGGTGTTCACACCGTTTCGTATGACAGAGACTCTCGATCCTTCGACGGCGCAAAAGCGCTCTAGGTCGCGCCTGGTTCGGTAGGAATTGGTTACCAGTGTTGTCTGGTAATTTTGATAGGTCTTACGTTCGAGGCCTAAGATGGTGCGATTACGTAAGCTGAGCTTGGTAAACACACGCTTGAATCCCTGATAGTTGCGATTGAGGTGCGCTGCTTGTGGCGGATCGGCGAGTCGATAGATGTCGGCGCCTGCCATGCGGCTGAAGGCGTGAACGATATCGAAACCGCCCTGTTGCCGGATTGCCTTCTTTGCAAAGTAGGGGAAGGACAGTGTTTTCGCGATGGAAGAAAACTGCCAGCCGTTTACCCGATGGTTCGTGACCCCGTCGATGCCACATTCAGCGCGTTCAGAGGTAAACACATGAACGTCATGCCCTTTCGCCGCCAAACCCGAAGCGAGTGATCTGGCGACGCCTTCAACTCCTCCTATCTCAGGGTTGAACAGTCGAATGACGAACGCAATTTTCATGTATGAATGGTGAGGGCTTATTGCTTCTATCGGCGCCTTTGCTGAGTGCCCAAGCTAGAAGTGCAGGCCTAGTTGGCAGTTGATTTTAACCAATCCACGTATTTACCGATGCCTTGATCAATCGGTGTCTGTGGAACATATGAGAGCAATTTTTCCGCTTTGGATACGTCAGCATAAGTCAAAGGCACATCACCCTGCTGATCGGGTAGCTGTTCAATGATCGCTTTTTTGCCGACTGCCTTTTCGATCAGTTTGATTAGCTCGCTCAAGCTTGTCGTGGCTGAACCACCTAGATTGAAGATTTCGAAATCGCTCTCGGTATAATTCGCTGCGGCGGCAATGCCATTGATAATATCTTCGACATAGGTGTAATCGCGGGCCGAACTACCATCTCCGTATTGTTGTATCGGCTCTCCAGCTAGGATGCGTTTGGTGAATTTGGATATCGCGAGGTCGGGCCGCTGGCGCGGGCCATAGACGGTGAAGAAACGCAGGCACTGGCAATGAATGCCGAACAAATGAGCGTAGTTCGAGCAAATCTGTTCGCCTGCCAGTTTCGTCGCGGCATAGGGGGAAATGGTTCGATAAAGAGCGTCTGTTTCTGCAAACGGTACTTTCTTGTTCACTCCATATACGGACGAAGAAGAGGCAAAAGTGAAGTTCTTAACTCCGTGGTAGCGGCAGGCATCAAGCAAGTTGAAGGTGCCGTCGATGTTTGTCGTGAAATAGAGTTTAGGATCTTTGATGGAGGGACGCACTCCGGCGCGCGCCGCAATATGGATAATGTGGTCGAATTGTCCCTTCGCAAAAGTGCGTTCGACTAGAATGGCATCACGAATGTCTCCTTCGACCAGAGTGATGACCTTGCGCACTTTGGCGATGTTCTGCCACTTGATCTCAGGGTCGTAATAGGTGTTGAAATCATCAATGATAGTGACGCGATGCCCATCTTTGAGCATGCGCTCAGTGAGATGTGATCCGATGAATCCGGCTCCGCCGGTGATGAGGTAGTGTTTTGGCATGGTGGTGCTAATGTGCTCTGGAAATGCTTTCGGTTATTCTAGTCGCAGTTTAAACTGAGTCATAGGTTCGCTCAAGGCTTTGCGAACTCGGGCGCATCCGTCTTTTTGACTAGAACGTTCTCCATGATAAGGAATTGTAAGTCGGAGCCGTAGAGCATGTTGAGTGCGTCGGTGGGTGAGCAGACCATGGGTTCGCCGCGGCGGTTGAGCGATGTGTTGAGGCAGACGCCGTGCCCGCGCAGGCTTTCGAGCTCTTTGAGGAGCGCGTAGTAGCGGGGGTTGGTGTCCTCTGTCACGATCTGTGCGCGGGCGGTGCCGTCTTCGTGGACGACTTCCGGGACGCGTGGCTTCCAGTGTTCCGCCATGTCGAAGGTGAAGGTCATGTAAGGCGCTGGATGATCTGACTGCAATAGGTCAGCCGCGATCGTGTCGAGCATACTGGGGCAGAAGGGACGCCAGCGTTCGCGGTATTTGATCTGCTCGTTGATGCGGTCGGCGACGCCTGGGTAGCTCGGATCTCCGAGTATACTACGGTTGCCGAGTGAGCGCGGCCCGAACTCAAGGCGGCCCTGCAGCCATGAGAGCGGGTTGCCGGCGGCCATGATCTGCGCACCAGTCTTGGCAGGATCGTCGAGGATCTCCCAAGTTGGTTTTTCGGCATGTTGTTTGCAGGCTTC
>Ga0115545_1002011_pt1 | contig 10100 bp, 18 predicted proteins | sample COGITO_mtgs_1003_FD_87188 | JGI IMG/M metagenome (GOLD analysis project Ga0115545, IMG submission 87188) | Pelagic marine microbial communities from North Sea - COGITO_mtgs_100330 | ecosystem: Environmental > Aquatic > Marine > Epipelagic | place: Germany:Helgoland, sampling site Kabeltonne...
ATTGCTAATTCCCCAGTCATTTTACAAACCTTGCATTTATTTCCTTCACAAATAGGACACTTTACTCTTGCTTTATGAGGCGCAGGTAATGTTACTGTTACTGCTGTTTTTTTCTTCATTGGGCTGGCCTCCTATCAATTGATAGTTTCCCATCTTTACCTTTACGAAGGATAGTCATCGAGCCATCTGTATAAACAATAGTCATTCTTTCTATATCTTTATCGTTTAAATTCACCATAATTATTCCTCTATCAATACTGCTACATCTGTAGAATAGAACAAAGAAGCAATTGACATTGCTGCAAGGAAACTATTCTTAGTTACCTTTACTGGGTCAAATACTCCTGCTTCTTCTAGATTACAAAACTCTCCAGTTAGGGCATTAAAACCAAACTCTGCACTATTCTTGTAAATGTCATTAACGAAAGTTTGCCCGCTATTGTCTAATAAAACCTGTATAGGTTGCACCATAGCCTTAACAAACCATCCTAAATCATTATCTTCTGATACTAATCCCTGTGCTACTTTAGAAAGAGTTATTCCTCCACCAATAACAATACCTTCTTGCAATGCTGCTCTTGTTGCATTCAAAGCATCATCAAGTCTCTCTTTCTTTTCTCTCATTTCAATGGAAGAAGATGCGCCCACTCTAATAGTCGCTACTCCTCCTTTTAGACGAGCGATTCTTGATTTAATCCTAGCCGCTTCATGGCCTTTCATGTCTTCTACTGTTTCTCTTAGACTAGCAATTTTATCAGTGGTATCTCCTTCACCGCCTACAAAGGTGGTTTTCTCTTTAGTAATAATTACCTTAGAACAAGTGCCTAAATCACTAGCAACAAAGGTTGTAGAATCATCTTTGCTTTCGTGGTTGAATACTGTTCCACCTAGCATTGATTGAATATCTCCTAATTCATCAATTTGAGCATCCCCAAAGTTAGGGGCTAATATTGCTGCACACTCAATGGTTTTGTTTAATAGGTTCATCACTACATTATTCATAGCAGAACTTTCCATTCCCTTACAAATAATTACTAATGGTCTAGAATTACTAGTTGAGTATTCCAGTAAAGGAATAATGTCTTTAAAATTACGGAATGGAATATTTGACATGAATACTAGAGGGTTATCAAATTCTACTTTGCCTCCATCAGTATTACACATCAGATGACTGAGATAACCTTCTGGTATTTCCATTCCCTCTCTTAGAACTAATTGAGTTTGATAATCATTAGATTCTTCTACAGTAACTATTCCATCTCTACCTACTTTATTTAGTGCCTCTTGTATTAAGAGACCTAATTGCTTATCATTATTGGCAGCAATAGTGGCTACGTTTAGAATATCTTGGTCTTCTATTTCAATAGCGATATTATCTAATGCTTTAATTACTGAATCTTTCAGAAACTCCATCAAAGTATTAAACTCATGAACGCTTATTTTTTCTTCCATTTCATTAATTCCGTTACAGAACGCTTGCGCTAAAATACAAGCGGTAGTAGTTCCATCTCCAGAAGAATCCTGTGCTTTACTTGCTAGGTTCTGAACCATTTGAACTCCCATTTGAACATAAGGGTCTTCATGGGAAATATACTTCGTAATAGTTACTCCGTCATTAATAATTACAGGAGGACTACCCTGCAAGATTACTGTCTTTGCCTGTGGCCCTAATGTCGGTTTAACGGTATCTGCTACTAAATTAATTCCTTGTAATAATTTGTCTTTTACTTCTTTTCCTTGTATAATCATTCTAATTCCTCCTCATCTAATACTGCTAAAATACATTCAAAAGTAGTAATATAAAATTCTTCATATTCTGCATACTTAGTCTTATCATTAAAGAGTATTTTCTTTCCTTCTAATTCAGGCATTGAAGGACATGAATGAACATATGCTTCGCCATCTCCTTTAAGAGTCAACCCTCCATCAAAAGATGTAACTGCTGGCCTTAATACTACGTGTTTTCCTATTGCTCTCATTTCTTTTTCCCCACACTAAATTTATTATTTCTTGCTATTTGACAACAGATTCTAATCTTCTGTGTAGATTCCAAATCCCAAAAAGCATTTCGTTCCCAATTGAATTTATCTTCAACATAATTACACAACTCCTTTCGTGACATATTTTGGAAATCTAAATCAATTGGAGTATTCAGCACTTCAGTAACATCATGTTTTAGGAACTTATCTAAGAACACATAAACTGCGCCCATTACACTGATAGTCTTTCTAATAGTCCATTGTATCATTCTAAATCACTCCTTTTAATACTCCAATTACTATAACTAAGTCCTTCTAAGGCTGCTCCTGTTAATCCCCCAATAATAACTTCGTGGGGTTTAATAAAAACCATACTGGCTAAAAGCGCAGTAGCCCATATCCAATGATGAATATGCATTCTTTTGGTTTTCAGAGACTTAACTCTAGGAGTTATCCATTTAGCACTAGCATAGCCAGTAATAATTCCTAAACTATAGTTAATCATTCTTCCTCATCTCCTTGGGAAAGGTTCTGTGTTTGAACTTCATACTCGCCGTTCTTATGAAGAATAAGTAGTTCATTAGAATTAGATTGATGCCAATATCCGTAGTGGTTTTCTCCATCACCTAATACATAGGCTGTTTCCATTAATGGAAGCCAAGTATTGACTGTCCTCCAATCAGTGCCACTAAAATAAGCAGCGCCAAAAGGATGAGTATGAATCCAGCATTTAATTGGCAACTTCATTCCTACTGGGTTGATTGTAAAATCAACATATCCTGATGAACCAGTAGATACATGAATAGCATCATTACTATCAACAACAACTTGAACTTCAAGAGATGGAAGTATAGTTGTAGAAGCATACCAAATATGCTCAAACAAATCTTTAATTTCCATTCCTTTCTTATACTTATTAATTATATGGGACTCGGCCTCTGTTCTTTTTATTTCCATTTTCATTCACCTTTCATTTTCTTTAATTTCTTCTCTAACTTAGCCATTTTCTTGGCCTGTCTTCGCACTTTACGACGCTTCAGGAAGCCCGTTTTAGCAGCCTTCTCTCTTACCTTCTTTCGTTCTTTGATTACCTTAGAGGCTTCCATAAGCATGTTGATATGCTCAGGTTTTGTGCTATCAATTATCATTTCTAATCTCCTAGCAATGGCATAAAATGGCCTTTGGAATTCCTTTCTTGCTTCATCAATTGATAGTTCATAAAAATTACAAAGTAAATTGAATTCTTCTTCCTTTGTCCAGTGATGACGAGTTCTACTTGCCTTCTTAGGTTTCTTTTCTGGAGAATTAAGTGCCTTAGAAAAGGCATCTCTATGCCATGTTAGCGGTATAGATTCTGCTTTCTTAGCAATCTCTTCTTCGATAACCTTTTCTTCTAATACTATTGAATTAGTTGGTTTTTTCTTTTTAATAACATAATATATTTGATTATCTAATATTTCCTTTCCGAACTGCTCTTCAAATCCTTTCATTATCATATATCTAGGAAAGCCATTTCTAAAACAACCATGAATAAAATCAATTTCTTCTTGGTTGTATTTACTATAGTTAGGTATGTTATATTTTTCTCTTAATGCTTTAGAAGATTGGTTAAGTTTACCTTTTTTCTTTAAATGATATAGTTTAGCATCTACTTGCGAATCAGTGCGCCTAGTGCTATACTTTCTATTTAATTTCTTAGCAATTTCTTTCGCTGTATATCCTTCTTCTTTTTTAATTATTAAAAATGCTACTTGTTTTTCTGTCCAATTTTTCTTACTCATTCTTCCACCTCTATTGTTTTAAACCACTTATACCAGAAAGGCCTCCCCGCCTCATACATTTCTGTAATGTATAAATCTACTTCTCTTTTAGTCCATGTCGGTTTTGCCCCTCTCACTAAACGATGCCAATTACTAAAAACTACTATTCTTTTTGTAGTTTTTTTAGAAACAGTATCATTATTATTTTCTCTTTTAAATGATTTAGCCATATTTAAGCCTCCATTTCTTCAGCACTCATTTCTATTTTAAATTCCCATGTATGGAATACTTCATGGCCTCCTAAAAAGCCACCAGCCTCTCTAATTGGCCCAATAAATCTTGCACCGCAAGCCTGACAATAAACCAGAACAACCTTCTCTTCATAATAAGAGCCGTGTGGCTGTTCGATAGTTATTATATCACCTATGTTTTCTTCTGTGTATATCATATATTCACTACCATATATTCACGAACTTGTTCATCATTCATGTATCTTTGAATCCATTGTGCGCCTAATCCTGCTATTGCTACTTGCATGAAATGCACTCCTTTAGTCGAACCATCCCATGAATCACCCTGACAACTGAAAGAACCTTCTTCTCCTGCTAAAAGCATATCATACATCTTAGGGTCAGCGTTATGACTCACAAGTGCCGCATTCCTACCTTGCGCTCTAAGGTCAAGCCATTTAATGCTTGTGTTGTATAACGTCCTTCTCACGCTTAAGTTATCTACGCAACAAATAACCAAATCATATCCTTGCATTTGTTTTTCAGTAAGGATAGGATATTTGATTGCTCTCAATACAGATTTATTATAAGTATCTTTCATCACTATTGCTTTGTTCAAACTGACATGACCATGACCGAAGTTCTGATATGGTAAGTTCTTTGTTTCTACAACATCAGGGTCGGCTACTGTGATATCATACAAACCAACTCTATCTAATACGGGAATAAGAAAACTTCCTATTCCACCTGCTCCAATTACTAATATTTTTCTTTTCTTCATTTTAATTCCTCATAATTTTTGTATCACTAGTAGGCCAATAATTCTATTACCGACCTTGAGCGTGATTTTCTCTCCATCTATTTCTAAATCAGTCACATCATCAATATAACGATGTAGCCAATCTACAATTTGTTTTTCCCATTTCATTGTTCTTCCTCCATTTTTTCTAAAAATTTTGCTTGACCATTTCTTAATGCATGAGATAATTGTAATATATCCAATACTGTTGATGCTACAACAGTAAAACTTGCGGCATTGAAATTAATCAAATGCATTCTACTGGCTGTCACATAAGTATCACAGTCATGACAAACACTTTTTTCAAAAGGTAGAAGAGGTTCAGGATTACATCTTTCTCTCTCATTTATTTCTTTACTACATATATTACACTTAAACATTTAATCACCTCAGAATGTCTTGTCGTGCATATATTCACGGCCTTTGTTATATTCTATTTTGGCAAGAATAGCGCCAGCAATATCTAAATCTTTACCGAAGCAATAATCCATAATTCGGATTACTGTATCTGCTAGTTCTTCTTCTGCTCTAGTAAATTCTATGATTTGATTAGAAGAAGGGTTTCCTTCACGGAATGCAGATAAGGCTTCACTAACTTCAGCATGAATTAAAGCCATTCTCTCGCCATCGTTTACTTCTCCTTTCCAAAAACCATGTTCTACAGCGTTCTTGTAAATTTCTTTTGCTAACTTATTCCAAATAAATTCAAAGGTCATTTCTCTACTTACCTTCATTCTTTCACTTCCTTTTGCGATTGTCGTTCACGTATTTCGTTCATCTTCTTTCTATGAGAAAGAGGAGAACATTTCCAATGCATTATTTTTAATGAATTGTCACTAACATTCTTTCTTGCCGGAATAAGAGTGCTATGTTCTCTACACATGTATAGTCCACAATTGTCGCAAATAGATAATCCTTCTTTATTGCATTCGCTACAGCGCCTATTACTTTTTCTTAATTTATCTAATCCTACCATTTCATCCACCTATCTTATCTAATTTTTTTCCTCTGACTTCTTTTACTGATGTAAGTCCTATCACCGCTAATATTGCTTTGGTCTGTCTCCAAATCTTATTGTTTGAGAATCCAGTTCTTTCGCTAATCAATGCTTGAGTTATATCACGCCTAAGATAGACATTAGAAGCAATCCATATTATGCAAGCATAGTATGACCTACCTTTATTGAAAAAGGTGTCAGGTAATATTGCTTCAAAATGTTCTAACACCTTAAGGCACTGTTCTTCAAATCTTATATCCGTGCCTATTTTAGATAAGGTTTGTTTCAAAAGATATTGAGGATTAATAGGTCTATAATTAACTTTATTTTTATAGGTTTGATTAATCTTTCTTACTAGTTTTTTTACTACTTAAATAGTAGGAGTAAACTCCGCACATACATCGCTAAAAGAATACGGAGTGCCATTTTCTTTTAAGGCATAATAAACAACTGCTGTTGCTCTTGCTTCGTATTGACTTTTACCAAATATGCCCTGTGCTACTAAAGATAAATACAATTGATGCACTCTTTCTTTTAAGTTCATATCTGGGCAGACTGCGCCCAATACCATATTACAGTGAACTAATCCTGACTGAATAGCAGGAGAAAGAGTTGTTTGTTTTCCCCATCTGTTAAACTTATAAGCGCCCTTTCCAGTTATTATCGAGCCTAAATTACCATTGTCCTTGCTTCTTACAAGAGAATCATTTTCTACAATTCTGACCGTTTCCTCAAACATTTCAGTTACTAATACTAATCCGCAGTCTTTGCAGATTTTTTCACCCATCCGTTCATCGTATTGGTTTTCTCTGCTTCCACATTCTTCACATTTCATCAAAATCAACTCTATATTCATTAGGTTCAGCCGAAATATACGACTTAATCGTATTCACTATTTTTATTGTAAAAGAATCGTTTAGTAAGGCTAATGCCCTTGCAGCGAATTGGTCGCCTAATGGAGAACCTTCTGCCATATTATCTATGCAAATTGGCCCTCTCCATGAAGCCCCTCTCAATACCTGAATATACTCATCGGTTCCTTCGCCATTCTCGTCCAATACCTCTTCTTTCATATAAGCAGGTTGCCAAACAAAGGTTGATACCTTTTGTATATCAGACTTATAGGTATTAGCAGTTAATTTCCAATCGAAGTCGTTGCCACGAACAAACAATTCAGATAATTTACCTGAGTCATCGTAGTCAGCAGTTAATCTTCCCTTATGTTGCACAAGCATATCATTTACTAATTCTAATGCCCTCGCTTCAACTATATCCCTCATTCTATTTTGTTGTAAAAAGGCTTTCATAATTTTTAGTTCTGAATCTGTAGGGTCTTTTCCTAAAGTTCTTCGATACAATGCTTTAGGAGAAGTTCTCTTCCAAGAGCCCCTTGATTTATTATGAAGATAAAAATTACAGAATATGTCCAAGTCTCTAATGCTCATTGTTCCCCAGAGACCATCACTTATTTCAATAGCCATTTCTTTATCACTTATCTGACGGACGTGTAATCTTACTTCTATTTTCTCATAGTCCTCAAAGAAATGATACGGCGCACGGTTTTCCATACAATACCTTACATTTTCGGGCAAGGTAAGATTAGTATATAGGCTGCTAAGTAACTTAACAGGGTCATCTTCAAAGCATGACTTATATGTTATTCTAGCCATTGCAGAACAAATACTTGCTAAATTATAGGATTTACCGTTAATTTGGTATCTAATTCCTTCTCTAGAAAGAACAATCGGACACCCATTAACCATCACTATATGATTAAAAGTAGAACCGAATGACCTTGAAAAAACCCTTCTTGTAGAAAGTAGGTTTTTCCAAAATTGTTCTAGTCCTGACTGAACAGGGTCTTTGGCATTGCGATTATAAGTTATAGTTCGACTTGAAGGGAAGTTAAAAGTATTACAGGTTATTTCAGTATGATAATACTCATTTCCATCGTTAGGTTGTTGTATTTTTATTTCCATTTAATCACATCATATATACATTAGTATTATCAGAATCACACATTTCGTGAATCTCTTTCTCAATTTCTTGGGCTATCAGCAGTTGTCCACCGCAGACTCTGCACCGAGTTGCTGTTTGTTTATTCTTTCTTTTATTTAGAATGTATTCTGGGTCTTTCTCTTTCATTGTTATTCCTCAATTTATCTATTGTTATTCTTCTATCGTTGCATATTTTACAAGTAGTATAATTATCACAGTTATGGTCGTGGTATTCTAATATAGTTCTAGTAAGATTATATTGTTGTATTGTGTATTGTGGAAATCCTGCCTCTATTGCTTCGGGCGTTTCCCATAGACATTCCATAAAAGTGGTATTTAATCTGTATATTTTGTCATTATCATCCTGTAATGAATGACAGACGTTTATTGCTAATTTTATTTTATTGTGGGCTTCATCTGAGAAGTCCCGTATCATTGTTATTATTGTTGATAAATACTCTTCGTAGTTCTTGAAGAGTTTAGGCATGTTACTCACCTATTAAATTTCACAGGCTCCACCTGCACAGGCTATTTCACCTGATAGGTCTGTGTCATCCTGTAGTTCTGTTATCTTAGATAAGTCTACATTTTTTAATTCTTCAGTTAATTGATTATAGGTTGTTCCATCACAAGTCTCAAATGGTGCTTGTTTATATGTTCCTCCGTCATAAGGAAGAACAGATAGACCATTATAATAATGACGATTCAACCACATCCATTCAGCAACATCTTCCCACTCTTCTTCTTTAATAGAAATAGTGGCTGAAACATTATGTGTATTTAACCCATCATTATGTCCTGCTCTAACCCATCTAATGCTAAAGTTCTTTACTCTCTCTAATAAATCAAATACAGATTCATGTCGAGTAATAGCATTAATTGGTGCTGCTTGAGCAACTGAAATAACTGCTTGTTCGTGCGGGTTAAAATACTCGTCCTCAATTAGTTCAGGATGGTTCTCTGATAAGTATGTATAAATGGCTTCATTTTTACCTACTCTTAGTCGGCGTATGTAGAATTCATCATGCCAAGCATGAATACCACTTGAAGTTCCTAGAACTAACGAAGTAGTTCCTGCGGGTTTAACACAAGTAGTTCTTGACGCAGGATTAATTCCTAATATTTTAGAAACTCTTTCATTTTCTTTCTTTACTTCAAATGCAGCCATCTCTAAATCTAGATGCTCTACTTTATTTGAAGCAATGCCTGTCATTGATACTCCTAATAGGGCATCTTTTTCTGTATTCTTACGCCAGACTTCTCTTAAATAATGGAAGTCAGTGTAACCTGCCTGTAATGTTCCTAAGAACGCCGCTGCCGAAACTCTGCTTTCTAAATCGGCTTGGTCTATTATATCACTAGCATTAACTTCTGTTAAATTACAGAACTGAAACGGACGTAAGGCTATTTCACAGCAAGGATTAGTTCCCCAATCTTTATCATTATTAAAATAAATTCCGGGTTCTCCGCTACCACTTGCTTTGATTCTGTCCCACAAATCCATAAAGAAATCTTTAGTTACTCTATGTCTAAGTAGAACTGCTGAATTATTTGACCTTCCTCTCTGGGGATTATTTTCCCACCATGTTCCTGACTTACAGGAAATCATTTCTATATCATCTGCTGAGAATAAACTAATCATAGCGGCTCTTCTAATTCCTCCACTTAATACTGCATCAGCAATATGACACATTATATCGTGTGCTTGAAGCGAACTTAGTTTATCACCATTAGGAATATTTTGAAGTATTCCTTCAATCTTAACGAGACATTCTCTTAGTGGTTGGGGGCCGGGTGCTTTACCACCAGAAGTAATTAACGTGGCTCCTTTCTCTCTAATATCAGAATAATCAAATACTGGAGTGGAAGTTCTAATACCTAGATAACATTCCATAAGAGTTTTAATTGCATCGGCCCAGCCTTCTATGGAATCAGCGATTAAATATCTTCTTTGACGATTAGGATTTGGTTTATGTAATTCCTGCATCTCTTCAATATGATGCCTTTGAACGGAATAACCTACTCCAGTTCCACCTAATAAAAGGAACATGGTTTCGCTAAATGCGATGTAGGAATCAATTGGCATATATGCACAATTGTAAACTCTATTAGGTGCTACTTCAACAGGCTTTCCGCCGAATTGCATAGACCTCATAGAAGGGAGTATCTTTTTTGTTGCTACAAAATGCTTGTAACAATCTTTAATTTCTTTTTTTAATTGAGGATAAGTTTTAATGTGCATATTCATATTACGCTTAACAATTTCATCCCAAGTTTCTCTTCGTAAGAGTTTAGGATTATATTTTGCGTATTTCATATGCACTGTTATGTCTGATA
>Ga0115545_1002012_pt1 | contig 10091 bp, 25 predicted proteins | sample COGITO_mtgs_1003_FD_87188 | JGI IMG/M metagenome (GOLD analysis project Ga0115545, IMG submission 87188) | Pelagic marine microbial communities from North Sea - COGITO_mtgs_100330 | ecosystem: Environmental > Aquatic > Marine > Epipelagic | place: Germany:Helgoland, sampling site Kabeltonne...
CATAAAGAAGATAAATGTTTAATACATTTTGATACTGAACAGGGAAAGTGGCATTCACAAAGAGTATTTAAGCGTGTCTTAGATATGAATGACGGTAAAGATGTTGGTTGCTATCATACTTTTGGTTTAAGAACAGTAGGATATAAAACTAGATTAGACTTTATAGAATACTACTTAAGACATAAGATTGAAAAAGGTAAAGTAGGTTTAGTTGTTATAGATGGTATTGCTGATTTAGTATCTGATGTAAACAACTTGGAAGAAAGTAATAAAGTAGTGCAAAAGATTATGGAATGGAGTGCTAAGTTTGATTGTCATATAATTACAGTTATACATAGTAACTTTGGAAGTTCTAAGCCGACAGGTCATCTTGGTTCTTTATTAGAGAAAAAATGTGAGAGTCAGATAGAATTAGAATTAAATACTGTTCATACAGAGCAAGTAACAGTTAAATGCAAAAGAAGTAGAGGTTACTCATTTGAGACATTTAGCTTTAAGATTAATGACATAGGATTACCAGAAGTAGTTGGTAATGTTTATGACCATTTACAAGGATTAGGAATAAAATATAAAAAGATATAATATGAATATAGATGTTAAAATAAAAAGGTTAGAAGACCAAACAGAATACTATAACTTAAAACTCTCTACATACAAAGAAAGTATTGAGGGAAAGTTTAGTAAAGAAGACTTACGTTACCTAATACAACAAATAGATAACGAAATAGTGTGATTAAATTAATTTGCCCTTTATATATTGTGTTAGAAAGAAAGACAAAGCCTGATAAAAAGATTTTTGTTAATATGAACACATATAGAAACTTACACTTTCAGATAAACAATCAAGTTAAGATTAAGTATAAGGAACTATTAAAGGAGCAGTTAGTAGGATTAAAGATAAAAACACCAGTAGAGATTACTTATAAGGTTTATAAAGCTAGGAATAATAACCTAGATAAAATGAATGTTGTAAGTATAACATCAAAATATCTTTTAGATGCAATAACTGAATTAGGTTGTTGGACAGATGATAATGATGACTTTGTAAAAACAGAAACAATAATGCCGACAGAATTAGACAGAAAGAAACCAAGAGTAGAAGTTTTTATAAAAAGTATAAATGACAGATTTAGAAAAGATAGCCAAGAGTCACAAGCTATGGGTGAAGATGGTAATTAACTTAGGATGTAATCCTAGTATAGCAGAAGATATAGTGCAAGAAATGTACTTAAAAGTTCATAGACTTATTGAAGGAGGAAAGAACGTAATGTATAACAATGAATCAGCAAACAGGTTCTATATATATTTAACATTAAAGTCAATGTATTTTGATTATAAAAGAGCTAAAAATAGATATCAGTTCTTCGAGATACTAGAAAATGATGAAGCAAATAATATGTATGAGTCTAGTAGTGTATATTCTGGCGTTGATTTAGAACAACAAGAAGCGTTTACTAAGATATATAATAAGATACTAGATGAAATCAATAGCTGGGATTTCTATAACAAGAACTTGTGTATAGCATATTTTACTACAGGTTTATCATTAGACAAGCTAGTTAAAGAATTAGGTATAGGTAGGTCAAGTTTATATAACTCTATAAGAAACTATAGAGATATAATAAAAGACAAGTTTATGGAAGATGTAGAAGATTTTTACAATAAAGATTACGATAAAATATAATACTATGGAGAGAAATAAAGAATATTACGAGAATTTAGACAAGAGAACTAAAGAGTACAAGGCATGGAAAGCATCATTTGATTCTAATAATGGTGTTGGTTTAGGAGATGTAGTAGAGAAGATAACAGAAGCTACAGGAATAAAGAAAGTAGTTAAGTCTATCTTTGGAGAAGACTGTGGGTGTGATGAAAGAAAGGAAGCTTTAAATAAGATAAGATTCTTTTCTGAGAGAAACGTAGAATGTTTAACAGAAGAGGAGTACTTTACATTAGAGCATTGGTTTAGTGAAAAAAGAAATGTAGTCACTACAACAGACCAAGATTTATTGTTTACTATATATAACAGAGTATATAATATGAGACAAAAAAGAACAGGATGTTCTTCTTGTATCAAAACAGTTATACACGAATTAAAGCTATTGTTTAACGAGTATCATAATAATTAGTATGAAAGACTTTAGACCAAGATTAAAAGGTAATAAACTTAAGGCATTCTTAAATATAACTAAGCCAGAAACTAGAGTTTTAGTTATAGGAGATTTACACGAGCCATTTTGTTTAGACTCTTACCTTCAACATTGTAAGGATGTTTATTCTAAATATAATTGTAATAGAGTCGTTTTTATTGGAGATGTTATAGATAATCACTATTCATCATATCATGAAGCATCAGCAGATGGTATGGGTGGAGGAGATGAACTTGACTTAGCTATAAAGAGAATAGGCAGGTGGTATAGAGCGTTTCCTAAAGCAGATGTAACTATTGGTAATCACGATAGGATTATAGCAAGAAAAGCTCAGACAGGAGGTATACCTAGTAGGTGGGTAAGAGATTACTCTGAAGTACTTAACACTCCTAAATGGAACTTTATAGAAAGAGTTGTTATTGACAATGTTCAATATATACATGGAGAAGGAGGAACTGCTAGAACAAAGTCTAAGGCAGATATGATGTCTACTGTACAAGGTCACTTGCATACTCAATGCTACACAGAGTGGACTGTAGGAGCAAAGTTTAGAGTCTTTGGCACACAGGTAGGTTGTGGTATAGACCACGAGAAATATGCCTTTGCTTATGCTAAAGCTGGGAAGAAACCAGCTATTGGTTGTGGAGTAGTTATAGGAGGACATACAGCGATTAACGAACTAATGAATTTATAATATGTTAAAGAATAAGAAGCATACCATTTCACAGAGAATGGGTAGAATGGAAAGAGTACTAAGTCAGTTGTATTTAACAAACGTAAGTATGACTGAAAGATTAGAGAAACTAGAAAAAGAACTATTTAAAGAAGAAGAAAGTAATGAGTGATAGTCTAAAGAAATACGAAGAGTTAGTTGGTAGCTTACCAACAGATAGTCAAGAGAGAAAAAGAATACCTATATATACAGGACTCATTAAATACTTTCCTGATGCTGTAGCAGAAGTAGCTAGAGTTTCTTTAATAGGAAACCAACAACATCATCCTGATAAGCCTTTACATTGGGATAGAAACAAGAGTACAGATGAATTAGATGCTTTAGCGAGACATTTAATAGAAGCAGGTAAGATAGACTCAGATGGTGTTAGGCACTCAGCTAAGGTAGCTTGGAGAGCTTTAGCTAACTTACAAAAAGAATTAGAAGGTGAAAAGCTTAATTAGAAATAGCAATCAAACAAAGCAAGGTTTAGACTTTACAGGCGTACAGAATGGCAAGATACACCCTTCTGATATAGATGCTGTGTTAGAGTTTGATAACAAGGCTTTAATATTAATGGAAGTTAAAAGAGCTGGTAACTCTATTCCTACAGGACAAAGACTCCTGTTAGAAAGAATATGCGATAGTTGGCATACAGACAAAGGTATTGCTTTATATGTAACGCATAATTACTTAGATGATACCAGAGACATTCCTTTAGTTAAATGTTTTGTTAATGGTTGTTATTATAAGGGTAAGTGGTCTAAAGTAGATAACGAGCCTTTGATTACTGTTTTAAATAAATTAGGCTTTAATTGGAATATAAGTAAGTTAATGTTTGATAATTAAAATAATTATATTATATTGCAGACATAAACAATAAAACAAAAGCAATATGAAAAAAGAAGTAACAGTTGAATACGATGACATAGTATTAGTTCTTGTAGGAGATTATCAAAAAGGACAAGATGGTAGTTATATGCACCCAGATATTAGTAGTGATTTCAATTGTCATCAAGTGTTTTCTGGAGGACAAGACATTATAGATATACTACAACAAAACATTATAGAAGAACTAGAAGAAGAAGCAGTTAAAAACTTAGAAGAAGTATGGTAGCATTGTTTGATGCAGATAGTTTAGTATGGGCATCATCTTATGGTGTTGAAGAGGATATTGATTTAGCTATAGAAAAGTATAATGATTCCTTTACAAACATAATATACGATTTGAATGAAATATATGATATATCAGAAGTAATAACCTTTAACAATAGTAAGGGTAACTTTAGAAAGATATTAGATACCAACTATAAAGCTAATAGAAAGTCTTCAGGAATACCTAGTGTTTTAACACATCTTCATGATTATGTAACAGAAACTTATAATAGTGTAAGTAAATATAGTTTAGAGACAGATGACTTAGTTGCTACTTATTGGAACAATATAGCAGAAGAAGATGGTAGAGATACTGTGATTATAGTTTCTATAGATAAAGACTATAAACAACTGCCAGCTTTAATATACAACTATCACTACAAACATAGATGTGTATATGATATAGAACCTGTAGAAGCTTTATATAACTTTTATGAGCAAATGATTATAGGAGATAGTATAGACAATGTAAACTACTGCAAAGGGTATGGTAAGAAGTATGCTGAGAAATTGCTAAAAGATTGTACAAGTCATTATCAATTTACTAAGAAAGTATATGAATTATTCACAACAATATACAAGAGCAAAGCTAAGTTAAAATACATACAATGTTATAACTTGCTAAAGTTAAGAACTGAATGAATGAAGGTTTAGCGAATAAAACTATTAATGAATATTTTATGCTAACCTTGTATGAGATAGAACAAGGAACTCTATATGAAGATATAGAAAAAATGTTAAAGGAATACGAAGACAGAGAAATGTATTTAGAATGTGCTGGAATAAATAAAGCAATAGAATATTCTAAATTTAACTCACTAGTTTCAATAACAAAACAATTAAATGAGTACGAACAATTAAACAGAATAAAAATTATAAACGAAGATGAAAACAACACAAGAGATTAAAGACGCAATAGAACAAAGAACAGGATTAAAGCTAGACTTTAAAAGTAGAAGAAGAGAATTTGTTTATTGTAGGGCAGTTTACTTTAAGTTATGTAGAGAAAACACAGAGCTTAGTTTAGATGAAATATCTAAGACTTTAGGAATGAGTCACGCTAATGTAATACACTCCTTAAGGAATACATTCCCTTTAATAGCAAAGCATGAAGATAAGTATAATTCAATGTATAAGATACTTAAATCTCCTGACCCTATAGAAGATATTCAAGAGAAATACATAAGACTTAAAGAAGATTATGAAGCTTTACTTGAATCAACAAAAGCACCTGATGATGCAGAGTTGGTAGATATAATAAGACAAATACCTGAACAACAAATAGATGTAGCAAAGCTTAGAATAAATGCTATGGTACAAATGCTAAAAACATATTAAGATGAACAAGAAAGAAACAATTAAATTAGGTTTATTAATAGTAGGATTATGTTACTGTTTTTTTAGATTAGGTCAAGGTAATCCAGAAGTAATAACAAAAGAAGTTATTAAGGAAGTAGAAGTAAGCGACAAAGGATTTTGTGTAGCTTGTTATAAGAAACATAACTATGATGAGATGTTCTTATTAGTGAATGATTATACAGATTAATGTACTTAGAGAACCTAAGGCAGAAAGCTTTAAGATGGTGCTTTAAGAATGACTTTGTTATATACCCTGTAACTAAAAACAATAAGGATTATAATATAGTTATAGAGAAAGGACTAAAGAAAGTATTTATTGAAGATGTATATACTAAAACAACTATACATCAAGGTATTACAGATATATACTTAAAGCTATACAAAAAACATAATACTAAATAATCGTTATCATATTATGGCTAGAGCAAAAAAGAATAAATCACAAGAGATAAAACCTACAGATGGTAGGAAACATAATAAAAGACTTGCACCTAAACCTATATCAACTACAAACAAATTACCATCAGCTAGACAGAATAAAGCTAAGAAAGATAGGATAGCATCTTATGCTACCTCAGCTATGAAAGATGTATTTGGTAGCGAGAAAGAAGCGTTTAAACACCTAGCAAGTTTAGCTAAGAATAACTTTACTCATATGAAGTTGTTACTAGAGTATGCTTATGGTAAGCCTTCTGATAGTATTGATGCAGTTAAAAAGTCTGGTAAGGTTCAAGTTCCTGTAATAAATTTCTTTAACAATAAAGATATACAAAACCTAGAAGATACAATAGATGTAACTCCAGACGATGAATAGTAATATAAATCTACATAGTAAATACATTCCTCTGTTTCAATCTAAGAGCAGATACTATATTGTAACTGGTGGTAGAGGTTCAGGTAAATCATTTGGTGTAGCTTTGTTTCTACTTAACCTAACGTATGAAGAAGGGCACAAAGTATTGTTTACTAGATATACTTTAACATCAGCTAACACCTCTATTATTCCTGAGTTTATTGAGAAGATAGACCTGATGAATGTACATAGTGACTTTAGGATAACTAAAGATGAGATTATAAATCTTAAGACAGGAAGCTCGATAATGTTTAAAGGGATACGAACATCCTCTGGCAACCAGACAGCAGCTCTAAAGTCCTTAAATGGCGTTACAACCTTTGTTGTAGATGAAGCAGAAGAGCTTATGGAAGAAGATGTGTTTAACAAGATAGACTTTTCTATACGTTCACAGAATAAACAGAATAGATGTATTTTAATATTAAACCCTGCTACAAAAGAACATTGGATATATCAAAGATTCTTTTTGTTTAAAACAATACAAGGAGGATTTAATGGTATAAAAGATGATGCTACTTATATACATACTACATACGAAGATAATCAAGATAATCTATCAGACTCATTCTTAACACAGTTATATGAGATGAAGAGAAGAAACCCTTCTAAGTTTGAGCACGTTATCTTAGGTGGTTGGATGGAGAAAGCTGAAGGAACAATTATAAGAAATTGGAAAGTAGGAGAGTTTGCACAGACAGAATTAACCTGTTATGGTCAAGATTTCGGTTTCTCTATGGATATGACAACGCTTGTAAAGGTTTCTATTGATAAAGAGGTTAGAAAGGTATATGTTAAAGAAATATACGGAAAGACTGGTTTATCTACTTCTGACATAGCATTTAGGAATAGACAGGAATGTTCAGCAGATTTGATAATATGTGATAGTGCAGAACCTAGACTTATAAATGAATTAAGAAACACAGGACTAAACATAAGACCTACTATTAAGAAGAAGGGTAGTATACTATCTGGTATTGCTTTAATGCAAGACTATGAGATTATAGTAGAGAGAAACTCTAGTGGTATTATACGAGAATTAAACAACTATGTATGGCACGATAAAGGAGAGAAGCCAATAGATAAATACAATCACTTCATAGATGCAATTAGATATTCACTTCAATATTTAATACAAGGAAATAATTCTGGAAAATATGTTATCCGATAATTTGTTTAACATTAAGGTGTTTAACATTATGGGGTCTGTTTAATATTATCCCCCCTGTTTAACATTATGGGGGTCGTTTAACATTATCCCCCCCTATTCGCTATTTAGATTTATTCTAAATAATATCTGAATTATTACACAATTATAAAAACAAATTAAGCCAGTAGAAAAGCATAAAATATTTTTGTAGTGTCAAATATATTTTGTATACACGCGCGCGCATATTATTAAAGGTGTATAAAATTTTAACATAATTTTAACAAAATTTTAACATTTACATTTCTACTTATTTATATTAGTTTTATATATTTGATTATAATTATTAACTAAAAACAAAAACAATGAATGCAACTATTAAATTAAAAGAAATTACAAAATTATCGAGTGTTGATTTAGCTAATTTAGAATTGAAATTAGAGAACGAAGCTTTAGATTTTAAAGCAGTTTTTTTAATGTCTTCTACTGGCTTAAGTTTAAGACTAACAAGCGAACACTCAACAGATGAACTAATGAAACTTTGCAATTGGTTAAATAAATCATCAGAAGACAAAACCAACTTAAGAGATAATGAGTCAGAGTTAAGGATTTTTGCAAAAGAAATGATTAAGACAAATAAAAAATTAAATCAAGCAAAAAAATTATAATTAACAATAGGGGTGTAAAAGCCCCTTTTAAAAACAAAATAAAATATGAAAGACTTTAATAAATATTTATTCTTAGATAACTTAAAAGAGGATATAAAAGAAGAAATTAAAAACGGAAGCTTAGAAGATGAGAGCGATATAAATTTATATATATTTGAGGAAATTGACAGAGCTGTAATATATTATTCTCATTGCTTCCAAATAATGATAGATTTTAACGCTTATAATTTCGAAGGGTGCGAAAATGTTAATCAATTAGCTAGCCAATTATTAGACGAGTTTATTTGGTCAGAAATGACAGATTTAACCGAGCTACTAGATGAAGCAAAAGAAGAAACAGAAAAAACAATATTAACTATTGAAGAAGTTAAAAGACAATTAAAAAAATAAAGATATGGAAAACAAAGAAGCTATAAAATTATTAGATAATGTATATTCTTTAATAATGGATAAAATTAATAATAAGAATAGTAATAAATTGTATAGAATATCACAGGTACAAAATGTATTAAATATGATAGATGATTTACAAAACGAAATAGAACAATTATAAAAAAATAAAACAATGACAAAAGAAAAAGAACAAAGAAACAAATCAATTGATTTTATTGTTGAATTTGCAAGCGATGAAATAGAAACAATAAACGATGCTTTAAAGATTGCAAGAATGACAAACCAAGAATTAAAAGAAGATATTAAAAGTATTAAAGAATATTACAAAAGAGAACATAAAACAATAATATAAAAACTAAACAACATGAGACAAATAACAAAAGAGAGTACAAAAGCTTTTTTTAATAATACTAATTATAGTAAATCAAATACATTTATTGTAAATAATAAATTCTATTTGCATAATAATTTAATAGCTGAAATAAAAGATAATAAATTAATATTATCTAATTGTGGCTGGTTCAGTAATACCACAAAAGAAAGATTAAACGGAATTTTAGAGTATATTGGTAAACCTTTAATATTTCAGAAAAACTTTATTTGGTATTTAAACGGGGAGAAGTGGAACGGGAATAGAATAGAAATAAAACTATAATAATATGAAAAGATATATAAATATAAAAACTAGTTTAGGCGTTGAAACGTGGGAAACTATAAATAAAGAAGATTATAAAAATAATATAGAATTTAAAAGAGAATTAAGAAGCATAAAAGAAAATTATTATTTAATGGGGTATAATGTTTATATCTCACAAAGAGAAGCTAAATTTTAACATAATTTTAACATTTCTTTAACATTTAATTAAATATAAGTTTATATATTTGATTATAATTATTAACTAAAAACAAAACAATGACAACTGAAATTAAAACAACTTACAAAGGACAAGTATTCACATTAACAATGAGAGGTAATGATATAGCATTCGCTCAGAATAAAGACGGGTATATTGTTAGCAACTCATCATTACAAAATGAATTAGCAGTGCACCTTACTAACCATAGAGCAAACTTAGATAAAATGAAAGCTGAGTTATATACTTTAAACTATCGCTCTTATAACATATAATAAACAAAACAATGAACAAACTAAAAAAACAATTATGACAAAGAAACAAACAGAATTATTAAAATCAATTAAATATATTATTTTCAGTGTAGTATTGCCAATATCAATAGTAATTTACGCTATAATATCATAATAAACTAAAAACAAAACAATGAACAAACTAAAACAACAAGACAAAACAACCTTAACAGGTTTAGCAATCGTTACAGGTTTAATACTTCCGATGCTCTCATTTATTATAATAGAGATAATCAACGGAACTAAAATATATATCTAATGAGTATAAAAGTAACAGATACAAATTTAGTAATTATTGAAAAAAATAATACTATAAAAGTTTACACATTAAAAGAATATACTAAACTTAAAAGAGATAAGAAAATAATTAACCAAATTAACAGAGCGTTTAAATATATTACAATTAGTTTAATTGGTGCGATGTTATATAATATAATTAAACAATGATAGAATATATACTAAACCCTTTTATTATAGTTAACTTTGGTTATATGATAACTGCTATAATAA
>Ga0115545_1002020_pt1 | contig 10082 bp, 10 predicted proteins | sample COGITO_mtgs_1003_FD_87188 | JGI IMG/M metagenome (GOLD analysis project Ga0115545, IMG submission 87188) | Pelagic marine microbial communities from North Sea - COGITO_mtgs_100330 | ecosystem: Environmental > Aquatic > Marine > Epipelagic | place: Germany:Helgoland, sampling site Kabeltonne...
GCTGGTCAGCACAATATAGATGTTGCCTATCAAGAGGACACAATTTTCCGTCGAAGCCGTCAGCTAGTTGTATTTGATATGGACTCGACACTGATCGATGCAGAAGTCATTGATGAGCTAGCTATTGAAGCTGGCGTTGGTGAAGAAGTTGCTGCTATTACCGAGGCGGCAATGCGCGGAGAGATAGACTTCACTCAGAGCTTTACCCAAAGATTAGCTTTATTGGAGGGACTTAATGCGAAGGTGCTGCAAACTGTAGCTGATCGTTTACGTCTTAATGAAGGCGCTGAGTATTTGATCCATAGCCTTAAGCAGCTGGGTTACACCACAGCAATTGTTTCTGGTGGGTTTACTTTTTTTGGACAACGGTTACAAACTATTCTGGGCGTTGATTATGTCTATGCTAATGAGCTGGAAATAGTGAACGGTATTGTTACTGGAAAGGTGACTGGAGATATTATTGATGGCCAACGCAAAGCTGATCTTTTACGTGAACTTGCTCACCAACAAGGGCTGAGTCTTGATCAAGTTATTGCAGTGGGCGATGGAGCTAATGACCTGCCGATGATTAGCATAGCAGGGTTAGGTATCGCTTTTAGAGCGAAACCGGTTGTGAAAGCGTCTGCTAAGCAAGCAATTTCTAATGTAGGCTTGGACGGTATTCTCTACCTACTTGGATATAGCGATAAAGACATTAATAAGTTGCACTGACACCAGACCCACTAGAAAGTGAGGTTATGGCTAAAAGATGTTAAATGCATTGATACTTCGAGTATCATGCCTGTTTTTTGACTTTCAGGGATATTAACAATGGCTAATTACTCTACTAACGAATTCCGTTCTGGATTAAAAGTAATGCTGGACGGAGATCCTTGTTCGATTCTAGAAAATGAATTCGTCAAGCCGGGAAAAGGTCAGGCTTTTAACCGTGTTAAATTGCGTAATCTAAAGACAGCGAGAGTTCTTGAGAAGACGTTTAAGTCTGGAGAGTCTCTTGAGGGTGCAGATGTCATGGATACGGATATGCAATATCTTTATACCGATGGAGATTTCTGGTACTTCATGGAACCTGATACTTACGAGCAACATCAGGCTAATGAAAATGCTGTAGGCGATGCACTGCAGTGGTTGAGTGAACAGGATACCTGCATAGTGACTCTTTATAATGGCTCACCTTTGTCCGTAACACCGCCCAACCATGTTGAGCTAGAAATTGTTGAGACTGACCCAGGGTTGCGTGGTGATACAGCGCAAGGTGGGAGTAAACCAGCAAGGCTAGTGACTGGTGCTGTGGTTAAAGTTCCTCTATTTCTTGATCAGGGAGATATGGTTAAGGTCGACACCCGTACGGGTGAATATCAAGGCCGTGTTAAATAACTCTGAGACATTCATAAATGCCTTGAGGGTTCTTAGTAATGGATAAATGGAAACCTGGGGCGTCCATAGGTGCTTTGAAGCGTCGAGCTCAAATGATGGCATCAATACGTCACTTCTTCTCTCGGCGTTCTGTGCTTGAAGTTGACGTTCCACTTTTAAGCTCTTCGACAGTCACCGATATTAATATAGAGAGTATTTCCGCGAAAGTTGGTGGGAGCAAGGGTTACCTACAAACATCCCCTGAGTATTTCATGAAACGCTTGCTGGCTTCTGGCAGTGGTGATATTTATTCTATGAGTAAAGCATTTCGAGATGGAGAAGTAGGTAGTAAGCACAACCCTGAGTTTACAATGCTTGAATGGTATCGTTGTGGCTGGGATGAACATCAGTTGATTGATGAGGTAATTGATTTAATCTCGTCTGTGATCTCTGCAGCTGAAAACGTAACCATAGATATTACCAAAATAAGTTATATCGATTGTTTCGTCCATCATTTGGGTTTTGATCCTCAAGATGCTGATTTAGATCGATTGCAGGAGATTGCCGCTGGTTTGGCTTCTGAGAGTTGGTCTGAAGAGACCAGGGAAAACTGTTTAGATTTAATCTTTAGCCTTAAAGTCGAGCCTCAACTACCCCTCGGTATAGCGATTATCTATGATTATCCAGAATGCCAATCGGCCTTAGCGCAGTTTGGAGTAAACAATGCTGGGCAAAAAGTGAGCCGTCGTTTTGAGGTGTTCTTAAATCGAATGGAAGTTGGGAATGGTTACCTAGAGTTAACTGACGCCGATGAGCAGCGATCGAGATTCAATAGAGATTGCATTAACAGAGAGAAAAGCAAAAAATCTCCGGTAAATATTGATATCAAGTTATTGGCGGCGTTGGAAGCAGGTCTCCCCTCGTGTGCGGGAGTTGCAATCGGAGTTGATCGATTACTGATGAGTGAGGCAGAGTCTAATTCGATTGACGAAGTGGTCAGTTTTTCCTGGCTGCGGTGCTAGAGAGATTGGTTTTTATGACGACGGAAAGTAGTGGTTCATGACTTTTGAAGGCTGATCAAAGTCAACATCTCCTACTGCAACCGCAGGGACTCCTGCGACGATTGTGTGTGGTGCAACGGCTTTAAGCACTACGCTTGATGCTGCCACCATTGCGCCTTCTCCTATTTCAATGTTGCCAAGAATTGTGGCTCCAGGGCCAATTAAAACTCCCTTGCGTATCTTCGGGTGTCGATCACCAATGTCTTTCCCTGTGCCTCCTAAGGTAACCGACTGCATAATTGATACTGAGTCATCGACAACCGCAGTTTCTCCAATCACTAAGCCCGTTGCATGATCAATCATCACACCGCTACCAATCATCGCGGCTGGATGGATATCAACAGCAAATGTCACTGAAATTCTGTGCTGTAAAAGCAGAGCCATAGAAGTTTTGCCCCGCGTCCACAAGTGGTGTGCGGCACGATAGGCCTGTAAAGACAAAAATCCTTTGAAATATAAAAAAGGCGAACTGTAGAGTGTGCACGCTGAATCTCGATCAACAGTGGCTTGAATATCCCTAGCAACTTTATTTAGAACATCAGGGTCAGAAAAAATGTCAGACATAATGGTGCGTAGCATTGAGGCAGGTGCGGCGATGCTCGCCAGTTTGTTGGCTAAGTGGTGGCTGAGTGCAGTATTGAGATTATCATGATTCAAAAGGGTACTGACTAAATAATCTTGTAAAAGTGGTTCTTCAGTTGCAGTGGTTCTGGCCTCATCTAAAATATGGTGCCAGACTTTGTCTGATAAAAGGGTGATTTCGGGTTTCATGAGTCTATTTTCCGTTACTAGGAGGCATTATGCCAGCCCGTTCTGGCAATGGACCAGATATCTACGTGTTTTGCTCCAGAGTTTAGCAGAGTGCGCGCTAAAGCATTGGCGGTGGCCCCAGTTGTTACGACATCATCGACAATAGCTACAGACTTTCCTCTAAAAGTTGGTTGAGCACCTCGTCGCACTTTGTTGTGTTGTATCCGCATGGTGAAAATATCACGCATATCCAAGATCCTTTGTTTTTTAGTCTTTAGGTGTTGAGGGCTGGATTGTTTACGCCGTATAAACAGGTTCTCATATACTTTGGTGTGACTAAACTGGGTTGCTACTGTTCGAGCTATTGAGAAACTTTGGTTAAAACCTCGACTCATCAATTTTCTCCAATGCAGAGGTACAGGAATAATAATGCTTGGTATGCAGGTATCTTTATAGGCCTGTTCAATGGTGTGCGCTAGAAGTCTCGAAAGTTCTTGAACTTCAGGGCAAAAGGGATTCTTTTTGATATTCATAATGAGTTTATCAACTGAGCCAATTTTATACTCTATGGCTGATATGCATCGACGAAATAGTGGGGGTGTCTTTTGGCAGTCTGGACACAGCTTGTCTGGCGCATAAGGGATAGAGCATCTAGGACACTTGTTTAAAAGCCATGGCAGATTTGCAATACATAGATTGCACAAGCAATTATTATGGTGACTTATAGAGCCCTTACACAGAACACATGAACCTGGAAGGACAGTTGAAATAATAACCTTTGATTTGCTTTTCATAGCTTCTGACACAGTAAACCTCCGTGTTTACCGCAAACTTTTCTAAAAAGAAGTAATAAATTTCAACTCACATTTTCGGTGGGATCTGAATCCTTTTGGTCTTCACTAGCTAGCTGAGAGGGGGGCTTCAAGCTATTGTCCTGCGCATCATTTTCCGCTAATCCATACTCCTCGCTCAGGACTCCACCTGGTACTTTAGGAGCGTAATCGCGTGGAACCTCTACGTCCTCTATTCCTACCAAAGGATTACCATCAGAATCTAGCAGAGATAGATCCGACCCACCCGATTTCAGTAACTGGCGACCAATTTCAGGACTAGCCAGACGTATTGCACTACTTGCCAAGTGCTCGTTAATCTCTCTATAGCTCTGGGCTACATTAGTGGTTAGGTGAGACACAGTAATAAAATGCTCAGATACTTCTTGTTGATACTTTTTAAGTTGCTGATCACTTTTATCGAGTTTTTTCCGTAGCTCAATAGTTTCAGAGGCATCCAAGTCTGCAGATGGTAAGAACTTACGCGCGATCAATACACCAGCGATAAAGGCTAGAACTGCCACTATTGCTACTGTGAATCCAGACCAACCAATGATGGTCGGAGTTAGCTCGGAAACCACAAACGCAGTTTCTGGAATGCTGGATGCTTGAGTTGATGATGGTGTTGCGACTTCTTCCAATTATCTGACCTCATTAATAATGTCTTATGTGTTCACGATACGCGTAATTACCCCATAGCGGGATTGCTCGAAGCGAAAACGTTACTGACAGTATACAGCAGATTTCAATTTTTGTGCTCCTGGGGTTTTACGGTTGAAACGAATTGGTTTGGTCGTTACAGTACAATTTCACAGAGGGAACCCTTGTTTAAATGCCATCTCCACGACAACGCTATTTAAAAGACGTTCAGCAAGAGGGTTTTCTCGCTGATCAATCTCAAGAATCTGCAGTAGCTGCTTTTGAAACCTTATATCTTGACCTTCAATTAAACCGCCGGAAAGATTCTGCCAGCTACGGAAAAAAATTGGTAAGAAGGTTGTTCATGGCGCCCATGGCGCCTATTAAAGGTCTTTATTTGTGGGGCGGAGTTGGACGCGGTAAGACTTATCTAATGGATAATTTTTACGAAAGCCTTCCTTTTGACAATAAAATGAGAATTCATTTTCACCGATTTATGCGGCGAGTCCATCACGATTTGACTACTTTTAGAGGTGAAAAAAACCCTTTGCGCCAAGTGGCAAGAAAGATAGCAGATGAAACCTGTGTTATTTGTTTTGATGAGTTCTTTGTCAGTGATATTGCAGATGCGATGATTCTTGCTAATTTATTGAAAGAGCTATTCGCATTAGATGTGTGTTTAGTGACTACCTCGAATATCACTCCTGATCTTTTGTATAGAGAGGGTCTTCAACGGCAGCGATTCTTGCCAGCGATTGCTCTTATTAAGCAACACTGCCATGTTATCAATGTGGATGGTGGCGTCGACTATCGGTTGCGTGCTCTTGAAAAAGCTCCTCTTTATTGCACTCCCCTTGACGCTAAAGCGCAAGAAGATATTGAAGCGATCTTCAATCGCCTGGTGCCTGTAGAGGGGGAGATTAGAGTAGCAGTGAAGCTTGAGGTGGAAGGGCGCCCAATTCCAGCTATCAAGGTTTGTGAAGATATTGTTTGGTTTGAATTTAGCGACTTATGCCAAGGCCCTCGCAGTCAGAATGATTATATTGAGATAGCTAAAGAATTCCATGCGGTAATTATTACCAATGTCCCAACTATGGGACTGACTAATAATGATGCTACCCGGCGTTTCATCAATCTTGTTGATGAGTTTTATGATCGTAATGTTAAAATCGCTATATCAGCAGTGCAGCCCCTGCAGAGCCTCTATTCTGGAGGAAGATTGAGCTTTGAATTTGAGCGCACTCAGAGCAGACTTTTAGAGATGCAGAGCCATGAATATCTAGCAAGGCCTCATCGTCCCTAAATATAGGTTAAAAAAAGTTAGACTTTGCGTGAAACAGTCCTTGTATTAGGTCTCACTGATCATTACAATTCGCACCCTTTTTGGGGTTGTCCCAAAGTTAGGTAGGCAAAAATGAAAACATACAGTGCAAAAGCAGAAACAGTAGAACGCGATTGGTTTGTTATTGACGCCGATGGAAAAACTCTTGGTCGTCTTGCAACTGAGGTTGCATCGCGCCTCAGAGGTAAGCATAAGCCCGAATTCACTCCGCATGTGGATACGGGAGACTACATTGTTGTAGTCAATGCTGAGAAGATCGGTGTAACAGGTAACAAAGCTAAGGGTAAGATCTATTACTCACACACTGGTTACCCAGGTGGAATAAAAGATATTAATTTTGAGCAGTTGATTGATAAAGCGCCTGAGCGTGTCATTCAGTCAGCAGTAAAGGGCATGTTGCCCCGCGGTCCATTGGGCCGAGAAATGTTTAGAAAGCTGAAGGTTTATGCCGGTGCAGAACATCCGCACACAGCGCAGCAGCCTCAGACACTCGAACTGTAACGGAAACAGATTATGGCAGACACTCAATTTTATGGTACTGGAAGACGCAAGACATCGGCAGCGCGCGTTTTTATGACCTCAGGAAAAGGCGATATCAAAATCAATGATCGTAGTATTGATGTTTATTTTGGTCGTGAAGTGGCGCGAATGATTGTTCGTCAGCCTTTTGAGGTGGTTGATATGGTTGAAAAATTTGATCTTAATATCACTGTTGCTGGCGGCGGAAACTTTGGTCAAGCAGGTGCCATTAGACACGGAATCGCGCGAGCTTTAGTCAGCTATGACGAAAACCTTCGCTCTCCTTTGAGAAAAGCTGGGTTTTTAACGCGAGATGCTAGACAAGTTGAGTGTAAGAAAGTGGGTCTGCACAAAGCGCGTAAGCGTCCACAATTCTCTAAGCGATAATTCTAAGTTCTTCAAAAAGCCCGACCCATTGGTCGGGCTTTTTTTTACCTAATAAAATCAGCTACTTAAGCTAGCTCCTATATCACCCGTTGTTGCTTAAAATAAACAAATCCGGTACCATGCGCAAGCCTAAATTGTCGCGGGTTAACCAATACAAATTCCGCCAATTTTTGTTACTTTCTATTAAACAAAACGTTAATTCTGACTTGAGGAATCGCCATGAATGGTGAAGTTGTCAATGAGAGCCGCCGTAAATTTTTGTTAGGTGCAACCTCCGTCGTTGGAGGCGCAGGTGTAGTTGGCGCTGCGGTTCCTTTTGTTGCTTCTTGGCAGCCGAGCGCAAAAGCTAAGGCTGCAGGAGCCCCTGTAAAGGTTAATATTTCAAAACTTGAGCCCGGCGCTCGTATGGTCGTCGAGTGGAGAGGTAAGCCGGTTTATATCGTTCGTCGAACCGAAGAGTCTCTTGCGGCAATTAATGCCCTTGACACAGATATTTTGCGAGATGCTGATTCTGTGGAAGCAAAACAACCTGCTTACGTAGATGGAAGCGCAAGAACCCTATCAGGTAAAGAAGAATATTTGATTTTGGTTGGCTTGTGCACACACTTAGGGTGTGCCCCTCTATATCGACCTGATGTAGGCGCAGCGGATCTAGGTGGTGATGCTTGGTTAGGCGGTTTTTTCTGTCCGTGTCATGGATCTAAGTTCGATCTCTCAGGCCGTGTTTTTGCTGGCGTACCAGCTCCTAAAAATCTGGAGATTCCACCCCATAGTTATGAGTCAGATAGTGTTGTTGTAATCGGCATCGATACGGAGGTTGCTTAGTCATGAGTGAAGAAAAAGGTTTTGCAGCTTGGTTTAACTCAAGAATGCCAACACTCAAACGCGAGTGGAACAGGCACATGGCAGAGTACTATGCGCCGAAGAATTTTAATTTTTGGTATTACTTTGGTGTGCTCTCAATGGTCGTTTTGGTTATTCAGTTAATCACCGGAATCTGGCTGTTAATGAGTTATCAGGGTTCTGCAGAGCAAGCGTTTGCGTCTGTGGAATATATCATGCGAGATGTTGATCTCGGCTGGATTATTCGATACGCGCACTCTACAGGTGCTTCTGCATTTTTCATTGTAGTGTATATGCACATGTTTAGAGGGCTAATGTATGGGTCATACAAAGCACCTCGTGAGCTGGTATGGATCTTTGGAATGACAATTTACGTGGCTTTGATGGCAGAAGCCTTCATGGGCTATGTGTTGCCATGGGGTCAAATGTCCTATTGGGGCGCACAGGTAATTATTAATTTGTTCGGTACGATCCCTGTGATAGGCGAGGATCTTGTGCAGTGGATTAGAGGAGATTATCTACTCTCTGGGATTACCTTAAACAGATTCATGTCGCTTCATGCTGTGGCCATACCCATCATCCTTATTGCATTAGTGGTTATGCATATTATAGCTTTGCACGATGTAGGTTCTAACAACCCTGACGGTGTGAGCATTAAAAAGTATAAGGATGAAAATGGTAACCCGATTGATGGTATTCCCTTCTTCCCTTACTTTGTTATTCACGATTTGGTACCCATCGTTGTGTTCCTCTTCGTCTTCTGCGGCATCCTTTTCTTCATGCCTGAAATGGGCGGTTTCTTCCTAGAGTATGCGAATTTTGAAATAGCCAATGGGTTAAAAACCCCTGAGCATATTGCACCCGTTTGGTACTTCACACCTTTTTACTCAATGTTGCGGGCGGTGCCTAATGCCTTTGGTGGGTTTATGGTGATGGCTGCAGCGATCGCAATCCTTTTTGTATTACCATGGCTTGATAGAAGCCCGGTAAGGTCGATCAGATATAAAGGTCAATTTAGTCGCGTTGCACTAATGGTTCTCGCTGCCATCTTTATTATTCTTGGATACTTGGGTGTGAAAGCACCGACTCCAGCACGAACGCTTCTCTCGCAACTTTGTACTGTTTTATACTTCAGCTACTTTATAGGTATCTATTTCTGGACCAGGATCGAAAAGACTAAACCAGAACCTGATCGTATTACGATGGATGGTGGTCTCGGATTCTGGAGGACTCTCGGTGCAGTTTTGGTAGTTGCGCTAATGGTGGTTTTGCCGATCACAGCAGTGGGTGCGGAGAGCGGGAAGTCATGCGGTACTATTGACTGTGACGCTTTTGAAGCACAGTTAAGTGATAAAGCGTCTCTGCAGAATGGTGCTAAGTTGGCGGTCAACTACTGTATGGGATGTCATTCATTTAAATACTCTCGCTGGGAAAGAGTCGCTGATGACTTAAATATTCCTCATAACATGATGCTTGATAATATGGTGTTCACCGGTCAAAAAATTGGCGAGTTGATGACAATTGCCATGCCAGCTGATGATTCCAAGGGATGGTTCGGTGCTGAACCACCTGACTTAACACTAGTCGCACGGTCGCGTTCTCCTGAGTGGCTCTACACCTACCTGCGCAACTTTTATGCAGATGAGTCACGCCCACTTGGAGTCAATAACAGGGTTTATAAAGATGTAGGTATGCCCCATGTCTTGATCGATCTGCAAGGATTACCTGAATGCCAACCTGGACCAGTCGTTTCTGAGTTTGGTGGTATTAAAAGGGATCGTCTGACTGGTGAAGATATCCTTGATGATCCTTGCGGCCGTTTCAAGATTGATAAAACTGGAACTATGAGCCCTGAAGAGTTTGATGTTGCGATGTTTGATTTGGTTAACTTCTTGGCCTATGTGGCAGAGCCAATGGCGGAGCAGCGCAAGCATATCGGGAAAATGGTACTTTTGTTTCTGTTATTATTGCTAGTTCCTGTTGTTCTTCTCAATAGAGAATACTGGAAAGGTATCCACTAGAGATTCAACGTTTACGTTCGTTCACGTACGTAAACCGATAATTTCTATTTTGGGGATGATAGCCATCCTCTGCTAATTAATTTATCAACACCAAATGTGAGGTGAGTGTGCGACGTTCTTCAATGACATTATTTTCTGATCCAATGTGCCAATATAGCCATCGTGTTCGTATTGTTTTGGCGGAAAAAGGGGTTACAGTTGATATCGAAGATATCGATCCAAAGGCTGTAACTGAAGAAATTCTTGAAGCAAATCCTTATGGGACTCTGCCAACTTTGGTAGATAGAGACTTGGCTCTTTATGAGTCAAATGTTGTGATGGAATACCTTGATGA
>Ga0115545_1002031_pt1 | contig 10047 bp, 4 predicted proteins | sample COGITO_mtgs_1003_FD_87188 | JGI IMG/M metagenome (GOLD analysis project Ga0115545, IMG submission 87188) | Pelagic marine microbial communities from North Sea - COGITO_mtgs_100330 | ecosystem: Environmental > Aquatic > Marine > Epipelagic | place: Germany:Helgoland, sampling site Kabeltonne...
AAAACACCAAATTAAATATGAAAATTTCCATGCAAGGAAGAGGTTCTCTCCACCCTGACGGTGCGGCAGGTATGTGGTCGCTTTGTAGAGATTTACGTGTAACCTCTGGTGACGGTCGCTGCCAACTTGAAGACATACAAGATATGAATGTTCTTACTGCCCAAGCCTGGTCTTTTGATGAAAACGATTCATTAAACGCTAAAAGGGAGCTTCTTGAAGGTAGCTCTAAAAATGGCGACCTTGACGCCCAGCTTTACTGGACTAAAAAGCAAGACCCATTCAACCCTGGTGGCATCACAGGGGGAGCTATAACTACACAAGCTGAGCCTATTCAAGTTCAATGCTCAGGTGTCGTCCCTATGTCAGGAACGATAGGAGCTCAAGCTGACAATGTCTTTCCCCTTGCGGCCACGAGTGGTTTAAGGCTTCAATTAAATCTGGAAACCTTAGCTCGGTCCTGTACGCTTGCGACTAAAAATTGCGTGTCTACTGCTCCTGCTAATGTCGCGGCAGGTGCTGTCGGCCAGACAGGAACAGCTACTATTAGTCCCTTTGCCTGCCTTTTATTTGGAACTAAGGCTGCCGCCGACGACGACCCAGCCGCGCAAACCTTTGGTCTTGTCCAAGTTGCTCGTAAAGTAGATAGAGATATAACCTATGGCGCAGGAACTTTGGGTGTTAAGGAACACTCTACTATAGACGACGGCAAAGATTGTGCTTTTGAAATTGGTGATATACTTTACATTGCCGATGCTGCAGGAACTAACTGTATATCTTTAGGAGTTATTAGCGAACTTGAAGCGGTATCTTCTAATGATGCTGCTGGTGCTGCCCAAGAAAGAATTCAAATTAAATATGACATTAATAGAGCTAACGGAGCTACTATTGGCAGTGTAAATGGTGCTCATACTTATACTGGTCTTAATGCCACAACTAATACTGACGGTGGACCAGTTCTTTTTATAGACCCCACTGATAGACTCAAAAATGTAAATATTACACACCCTGTTGCTAAAACTCTTGAAGGAAATTCTTACATTGTCCAAGATGTAAGCCTGAGTGTATTACAAGTAGACCCTCCTGAAGGCTATGTAAATGCTATGATGAGTCAAGTAAATGGCCAAGGACTTAATTTAGATTACTGCACCTCTAGACTATACAGAGAGAACATTGCCACCCCTATTAGTCTTCAGTCAGTTAATATTCCTGCTAATGCCCAAAGAGCCTATAGTTTACTAAGTATACCACTTGCTCAAAAAGATACCAATTCTACTGTTATATCTAGTCTTCTAGGAACATGGGATGGGCAACAAAATTACCAGTGGGTTTTTGATGGCAACACCGTTCCTGATAGACCTGTAGACTTACGCAAATACGAATATGGTAAAAACGCTATACTTCATATTACTGAATTGGAAAAAGCCGTAGAAAATGCTAAAATTCCTGTTAGAAACTTGTGGAATATAGAAGAGCGATTTATGATAGCTAGAGCTCTATCTAGATATGGTCAAGTTCATGACCTTTCGGGAACTTCTACTCAGTTACGTATAGATTGTGGGACTACCGCCGCTGATGCTACAATGGTTGAAACCTTTTGCGTCGCTTTAAATAGAATGGTTGTTACTGCTATGGGTATTGAAGTAATTCATTAAACAAAGTATGCTTCGCTAAACAAAGTATGCTTCGCTAAACAAAGTATGCTTCGCTAAACAAAGTATGCTTCCCTTTGGATTGCTCAGCATATCGCTAATTTCCCAGAGAGTCATTTTAATTAATAATTAAGAAAATTTTTTTAATTATCTATTACATAATATAAATGTCTTCCATTATAAGAACTGAAAAAGTAAGTATTGAACCTATCAACGCGCCTTCTGGAGGCACAGGATATTCATTCAAAAACGGATATCCTATTTGCCAATTCCTTATCGCACAATCTGATAACCTTCTTGTAGGTAAATCTGTAAGGCTTTCAGGAAAACTTAATATTTATAGGGATTCTGCCAGCCCGCCCAATCCTGTTAACAACAACGACGGTGTAGGTGGTGTTTCCACAGGAGCTCAAGCCCAAAATGGCAGTATTGATTGTAGAGTAGGTGTTGCTTCGTGCATTGAACAAGTAACTTTAACTACTCTTGACGGAAACCAAACCCTTGAAAATGTAAGGCAATACCCTAGAATGATATCTGGTATGCATGGTGCGGTTATGTCCCCTCACGATATGACTAATGGTGGTAGTATCGGAGAATTAACTAATGCTCGCTCTGTAGTTAATGCTTGCTCTCTTAATGTAACTCGTGATTTCTGTATGCCTATTAGAGCTGGTCTTCTTTCAGGCACTGGTGTAATTCCTCTTGGAACAGCCGGAGTTCAAGGTATGATAGTTCAATTACAACTCGCTCCTGATGGAAATGTAATTGGTCCTTGGCAAGACCTTGGCAGCGTCCCTCCCCCGGCAGGAGCTGGCCCCAACCCTACTCGTCCTACCGATGCTGCCCTTATTGCTTACCGTAATCCTTACGATACTATAAATAGAGCAGGTTCAACTGCTAGCACAAACATATCTGGCTATCATTACGAGTTATCTGACCTTGTTTTATCCTATGATTTACTTGTTCCCGATGAAGCCAGTGTTCAAAAAATGAATGCTGTATCAAGTGGACAATTAAAATACAACGCTTACAGTAGTCTTTACAGTGTAATCAACTCATCGGACCAAACTGTTGTATTAAATTTAGGTCAAAAACAAGTCCAAAGTGTTGTCCATAACATAATTCCTACTACTAAAATCAACAACTCGGCTCAAATATCTACTAGACCTTATCGTTTAGAAGATGCCGCGTCTGCTGTTGCTGATATTGACGAGGTAGCTTTTGCTAAAGGTGGTCTTTTATACCCACTTGAAGAAAGAGTTGTAGTTGAAGGGAATCCTATTCCTGGCGTTGCTGCTACTAAACTTGCTGCTGATATTATTGACCAATATCTTAACTCTGTCAAACCACTTCATACTATTGATTCAACCTTTATCTCTCTTCTTACTGAAGAATCTAAACAAACTCGTATCCAGGGGGCATTACCTCGTGATGGTTTATTATCACGTAGGTCAACTGGCGACAATGCTGAATCTAATATTGTAGGAGGTGAAGACCGTTGGCCGACAACTGGTGCAGATGCTACGACTTCTTTCGGAATAGGAATACGTACAGATAATTTCAAAGTGGGAACGGATTATTCACGCACCCCTTATTCATTAAGAGTTAAATCTAAACTTGAAGGTGATAGTCCCAACAGTCTTTACACTTATATACTGGCTACTCAAACTTTGACCTACAGCCCAGAAGGAATTAGAATTTCTTCCTAATTTTATTTTAATAAAAAAAATTGTAAAATTTTTTATACATACTATTATATATAAAAAATGTCTTTACCAGAAATATTGAAAGTCGCCCCCCAACAAACTATAGATACTATGGACGTTCATACTTCTATTCTTGAACCTATTGTTGTGAATCAGTCTAATGCTAGATTTCAACTTGAACGCCGTGGAATACTTGATATTAACTCCTGTATTCAAGTTGCTAGAATTAAAGTTCCTGACCAAACTTCTCCACCTGGTGAGGTTGTTAATTGTCCTCTCAGAGCTGGTTGCCATTCGTGGATTAAATCTGCTAGATTACGTGTCGGTGCTCAAACAATTGCCACTACTGATGAGTATGGCAAATATGCTACGCTTAATCGTCAGTTTAAAAGTGTAGAAGAGCGTTGCCGTAAAGATGGTGTAATGAAGGGAACTGTAGATGGTATGGAGCCATCATGGCTTGCCAATGGCCAGTTACAACCTATGAATTTAGAATGGGGAAATAACGATGCTGCTATGCCTAGACTTCAAGGCGATACCTCTCCACAAATTGAAATAACCGCTGAAGAAGCCACGACTGCGGTATTTTCAATTAAATTATCAGAACTTTTTCCTATGATGAAAGGAGTTCAGCTTCCACTCTACTTAATGGCTGATAATCTTGTTATTGATATACAATGGCAATCTCCCGATTACGGATTTTCATTTTACTCTTCAAACCAACAAGCTGGAGGCACTGCCTATGTTAAATCTTGCCCTATTGCTACTACTCAAATTGCTTTCTTAGCCGATTATTTAAGCTACAATGATACTAAGATGGGAGATATGGCTGCTCAAGCTATGTCTGCTGAAGGACTATCCCTTCCGTACAATGATATTATTTTAACTACCGCTAGTTTACCTGCTATGGGCGGTAACACAGGTGCTGGTCAACCTCCTCAAAGACAAGTTGTCAATAGAGATATTGGTCTTGCCTCGCGCTCTGTTCAGAAAATACAATGGGCAGATGTGCCGAACACTACTACAGAGTTCGGCGGCGATTGGTGGACGGTACACGGACAATATGTAAGTCGTGGCTTTTGCGGTGGTTCAGAATGGAACATGAAGATAAATGACCGCCTTGTATTTAACCGCCCAGTATCTAACGAAGCTCAGCAACAATACTACCTTTCGCAAACTGCTGATGGTATTGACCTTCAAGTAGCATCTTGCGAATACAGTTTCAATCAAACTGTTGATGATTTAGGAAAAGTCATAAAACCTGCTTTCGGTGTAAGTTCTACTAACGAATCACTTGGCACTGTAAATGGCAGTAATATTAATGACGCTGCCTTCACTGGCTTGTGTCACTACCAAGGTCTTGACTTAACTAATCCGATGAGTGGCGCAGGTCTTGCTGTAGGAGTTAAACCTATAATCTTGGAAAGAACTATTAACCGTTCAGAAAATGACTTTGCCACACAAGCTTTAACAACTTACATCTGGGCACAAGTGGACAGAATGTTTGTTCTTAACAATGGCACGGTTTCGGTAACTGAATAATCTGTAATAAATACCTAAGTAAATAAAAAAATAAATCAATATAATAAATAATATATGGATTTATCCAATGAATTAGATATTCTTCCTGTAGTAGAAGACCCTGATAAAATGCAGATGGCTATAAGTAAAGAATTACACGAAAATTTACCAGATATAGAGAGTGGTGCCCTCGGTTTAGTTATAGCTCCAGTACGCGCGGGTAAAAGTACCATCATTACTAATTTATTATTAAATAGTAATTTCTACAGGGATTGCTTTGATGCGGTTCATATTTTTAGTAACACAATTATGAACGATAATACTAGTAGATTTTTAAAAGAACAATACCCAGATACAATACATGGTGAATATAGTGACGCTACCTTAAATAAAATCTTACAATATCAAGAAAGTTTTCCAAATAAAGCCGATAGACCTTTTATTTGTATTATCCTAGATGACTTTCTTGGCTCAGTTTCGCGAAATTCAGCAGTATATAAGCTAAGTTCAAGGTATAGACATTATGGAATTGGTCTACTTTTATTTTCGTCGCAACAGTATAAGGAACTCCACCCTATTGTTCGCACAAACTTAACGTTTGGGATTTTCGGCAGAAATTCAAATAAAAATGAAAAAGATAAGATTTCTGCCGAAATGGGGAGTGCCTTTGGTAGTGAAAACAACTTTCTAAGTATGGCAAGACATGTGTGGAAGACACCTTATGCTTTTTTACATTTAGATTTCACCACTAATCCTCCTACAGCTTATGATAGATTTAAACAGAAAATATTTGAAAATGGTAAACCACTAATTAAAATGAAGAATGTTAGTAAAACTGAGGACGCCGATTCAAGTGATGAAGATGATGATGCCGAACTTATTATTGGTATTGATGAGAATTAATAGAAATTTTTATTAAATTTTTTTATAAGGCTATATTAAATGTCTTCGTTAAACCTTCCAGTATTATCCGAACAAGAAAAACCTGAAATAAAAATACCTGAAATACCTACAGAAGCTGTAGCTCCTGAAGTTACACAAGATGAAATATTTGTTGAAAAAAAACCAGATACCATTGTAAATAATCAAGAACAAATGGATATTAAACCTGTAAAACCTAAGAGAAAACTTAGTGATAAACAAATAGCACACCTAGCCAAAATGCGGGAGAATAGAGCTGCTAAAAGGAAAACAAAAGCAGATAGCCAACCAGAACAAGTAAGCGACCCAAGAAGCCCGACTGTAGCTCCTCGTAGAGATGCCCCTGTTAAAAAGGCAGACCCTCCAGCAAGCCAACCGAAACCCGATAATTTTTATCAATTTATGGACTATATGGAAAAGTATAAGTCTATTAAAAAGTCTTGGCGTGAAAGGGACGCAGAGAAAAGAAAAGCTTCTGCTCCTAAACCACCCCCTCAGCAACCTAAGGCTGCACCTCCCGTTCCACAGACCAAGCCTAAACCCGCGCCTGTTAAAAAAAATACTACAAATATCTTAAATATAAAGAAACCTCATAATCCATACTCTTCATATTTTTAATAATTAATTTATTATCATTTTATAATAAAATAATTTTTACATGGGAAAAAGATTTAGGAGCTTTTAAAAATAATACATTTTTATAGGGTGTTACCTTCAACAGAGTGTTAGCTTCGCTCAAACAAATTCCTTGATAGTTTCAACCATTTCTTTTTTCTCTTCTTTATCTTGAGCTTTTATATCTTTTATCACTGGTTGAGGTATAGGTAGTATAGGCCTGATATTTTTTACTATCTTAAATATAATAGTGCTGTTGTCCTCAATATTAGCTAATTTACCATTAGGCTGCCTTATTTCAACATTAAAATTATTAATAAAAAGGACCTATCAGCAGTATAATTAAAGTCACTATCAAATGAATACATAAAATCAGCACTACTATAGTTACGTGTCATATAGCCTATAGCTGGTGTTGGAAGCATTAAATTACTACCAGTTATAAAGTTGGAAGACTGTCCAACAATGTCACTATAAATTACCAGGTAAGAATAATTAAATTTACTAGGCAAATTAGTAGCAATCAAAGCATCACTATCAACAGTGGCTACACTTTCATTTCCAAAGCTGTTACCTCCTAAACTATACATGGTTATTGCTTCGTTAGGTGGTAGTTCCTTTAAATTAGTGGAACTATTATCACCGAAACTTGTCTGAAAAAATAAATCTGGACGCCCACGAACGGGGGGTGGAACGGGGTCATCTGCAGGCGGCTGCGCGCTTTCTTTGGTATAAAAAGAATATGTATTGCTTTTAGGTGGTTGTGCTGCTCCTATTGGTGTACCATCATCAGTCAAAGGATTCACAGCGTAGCAAGTATCGTAACCTACCCAAGAGTTTGTTGTTGTATCAAAACTTTGTATAGCTGTTGAATAGCCATTTGTCGTAAATGGATACACCATATTATTATTTTTTAACGATAATGGGTTATCTGAACCTAAATATTTATTGTAGTTACTTCTATTAAAATTATTATTTTGATTACCACCAAAAGGAAGTAACTGTTCTACTTCAAAACCCATTTTTGCGAACATAGTTTCATTGTAAATTTGTGGTGTAAATGCTGTAAGAGCTCCACGTACAACCTGCCAATCATCGTTTTCTGAAAAATACGCATAATTTAATAAACCTATACCAGATTGACTAGATATAGTTTTTTTAGTATTAGTGTCTTGCCGTATCTCACCCCAAGGAATTATGGGAATGTTGTCAGATACTTCTAGTAATAATCCACTATCTCTAGCCACCTTGTCTATTAATAGATTAGCTGTTGATAGCAATGTGACAGTGTCAAATAGACGACCTTCTGTAAAACCTTTGAGAGTTAGATTTAAAGATGCGTGGGATACAAAACTACGCCGACCATTCATTATAATAATTTCATCACTAGATTGTTCCCCAGCACCTGCCGAAGGTGGGTCTTGCCAAGCTCCATTACTACTTGTTGCTGGCGTATGGAGCTTACTAATTTCAAATCTTCCACTTGTATCACTAAACTCAATTTTTGGGTCTATCGCACCTATATGGATATATGGATAATAGTCATATATATTATAATATTGACTATCAAACAGATAAGCTTGTGGTAAATATTGACTATTTTGCTCTGTTATTGATTCATTTATAGTTTCGTATGCCCTAGGATTAACTCTTTGCGTGGTTACGACTTTGGCATATTTTCCATCACTAAAAGCGCTACTCAAGCCACAGATTTCTCCAATTAAGGGGGCGGGACATATTCTTTGATTATAAGCATATCCACCATATTCGTTTTCTGCTGTGAATTTAGGAGTTACTATTGCTAAGTATGGGATTAAACGCTGAAAGTCGTTTGCTGCACCAATAACATTGTTTGAAATACCAGGGAGTCTATCAGATGGTAAGGGGGGCATGTTTTTATCTGTATAAAATAAATTTCTAAATGGATTAGTGCTCGTCTGCATTAGAGTAGGAGTTGTAGCCAATGTTCTTTCATTAAAATAGACCACGCATAATCCTACTCCTTCGTCTAGTCCATTTTCGTTACCATCAATCCATGTTGTTTCCGCCTTTATGTCGTCTGGAGCATCGTCAAAACCCCCTGGTTTAAACCACCGTGTATAATCTGGCATTTCCCCATCTCTGTTTCTGAAACTAAATTGTGTCCCTTCTGGTAGACTGATGTTACCATTTCTCGGGTCACAGTCTTCGTTCCAGAAAGTCTTAGCATAAATACCGTTTTTATGCTGAATGTCTTGCCTACAATCTTTAACTAATCGCGGCATGTTATTATTTTCCCGACCTGTGTCATCGGGGACGACCGTGGGTGGGGAGGAAGCCGCCGAGATATTGACATTTTGATAACTACTAAAACCTCTTGGATATATATCAGGAGGTATACTTTGTTGTGTGCCATCAGCTGATTTTGGAATATACCCATTTTTAAATCCTTGTGCTACTACGTAAGGGCTAGGACAGCTCATCATAGCTGCATTTAGGTCTGGATTATTATATCCATTTGGGATATTAGCGTTAATACACATTGAGTCGTCTTTTACCCCTAAATCTAGTCTTGTAACATAACTATCAGTCCATGAATCAGTTGTGCCTTCATTATTGAACGTCTTCTTACTATTAGGCATTACCTCGCGTGCTCTATACAATGCTTTCTTAACTAACGCGATATTCATAGGACTTGCTAGAATATTTAATGGAACTACTTGAAAATCTTGCCCAGGTCTAATAGAATCACATTGAAGATTTATTGGTTGAGCTTCATGTCTTTTCATCTGGGTGTCGCCAGTTGTGTTGATTGCCCATATACCAGGAAAAAATTTTTCTGTTGGGTCAGTATATGGTGTCCTCACATCACAATAATTGTCCATCACAGTAATCATTCTACCAAATATTCCAGAACGGTCAAGGTCTGGAATAACATTAACAGGACTATAATATTTTCCTGCGTCCCATACTACAGTATCTCCAGCGTATGAACCTTTTAACGTCCAATCAACACCATCAACAGCAGCAGCAGCATCAGACTTTCCGTTTAGCGCTTTGACCCAATTGAGCGCATAGTGATAGTCGGTAGGAGTAGTTAATTGATGCTCGTTTATAGTGCTCTGTGTAATTGAATTCCAGACTTGAATAGACTGTGTTCTTCCAATATCCCCAGTTAGTAAATTATTATAGAAGAGCTCAGCTCCTTTGTCCTGTTGATAATTTTCTCCCCAACTACCATCTCCCTGGGACGTTGCACCAGAGTCGTTGTTGCCGTCCCAGTAAAAATGTTTATTATTTGGAATATTAGCACCGAAATCTCTCCATTCAGCTTCTGAACCTAATTCATTTGGGTTTTGATATATTTTATCTAACAAAGCTCCAGTTGAAGTCTTAATAGTAATATAAGATTTATCTGTAATATCGGAAACTGGAATCTTCTGTAATTTATATTTTACCCTGGGTGTGTCTGCTGTAGGTAAATTAAAGCGATTGTTATGCCAATCCGAAAAATAACCAAGATACCTAACTTCTTGGCCTTGCATCAAACTCAAGTTTTTCCATGGTGTATCGTGGACATACACATGAGTATCCACGCTCTCAGTGCTCCAATTATCTGCGTCTCCAAGTCGTTCATGAAATACAGTGGTTAAATT
>Ga0115545_1002036_pt1 | contig 10041 bp, 10 predicted proteins | sample COGITO_mtgs_1003_FD_87188 | JGI IMG/M metagenome (GOLD analysis project Ga0115545, IMG submission 87188) | Pelagic marine microbial communities from North Sea - COGITO_mtgs_100330 | ecosystem: Environmental > Aquatic > Marine > Epipelagic | place: Germany:Helgoland, sampling site Kabeltonne...
ACAGAGGTCATGCTTCAAGAACTTTTCAAACGCTTTCCACGCCTAACTCTGGGCAATGAAATTGTTTATGACTATCAGCATCACAATGCTAGAAGGATGGATGTGATGATGGTTAATACTAATATTAATTAAGCTTTTTGCATTAGCGCTATGAGAGTTTTCGAAGAGCGAGGAATTACGCACCTCGACCTACATGGAATCAGACATCAAGAGGTTTCATCTGAAGTGTTAAATTTTACCTATCAATACCAAGATCTTCTTCCGCTGATTATCATTTGTGGAAATAGTAATAAAATGATTGAAGTTGCATCTTCATGCCTTGAAAGTGCGAAGATTCAATTTTCATCTCCTCGTTTTGGACTGCTCCGGATCGAGAAGATCAGTTAATCCTTTGCTTTGCAAGCTCAGCAAATATTAATATCATCTGAAAGGTGCAAAAGACTAACTTATTTGCAATAATTACGTGTCTTATCTAATTTTTTATAGGGGAATATAATGAGTAAATTTAAAATAGTTTTTTTAGCAATACCGCTAACCTTTCTTTTCAATCTAAATCTTAATGCGCAGTCTGCTGGCATGCTTGAAGAAGTAGTGGTCACAGCTCAAAAGAAAGAAGAAAATCTCCAGGATGCTCCAATTGCAATCACAGCAATCACAGAATCTACTATAGATGATCTAGACATAGCCAATGTTGTTGATCTTGCTGGAATGGCTCCAAATGTTCATATTATTAATACACCATCAAACAATACCGCTGCAACCATTGCAATGAGAGGTGGCACCACTATCAATCCTGCGATCACATGGGAACCGACTGTTGGAATGTATTTGGATGGGGTTTATCTTGGGAAAGGCCAGGGCGCCATTTTTGATGTCGTTGACCTAGAAAGAGTTGAAATCTTGCGTGGCCCTCAGGGTACTTTATATGGCAGAAACACTCTTGGGGGAGCAATCAACCTCATAAGCAAAAAACCATCAGGAGCTGGAAGTTCAGCCAAGGTAACCATTGGTAACTACGGCCTAACACAGAGTCAGTTCATCGCCGATTACGAAATTGGAGAAAATATTTTTACCAAAGTAGTGATCAATAACAAAAAAAGAGGAGGTTATGTTAATAATGCCGACTCACCTTACCAAGCGGCCCAAGGTGTCGTTCCCAATACCACATATCACACTGAGCTTGATACGATTGATTCCAAAGGTTTTAAATTCACATTAGCTTATGAGGGTGATAAAACTAGTGTCAACCTTTCTCTTGATAGAACAGATCAAGACAATATTCCTCCTTTTGCTCAACTAACCAATACCATTCCAGGTTGGAGTGATGCTTTCGGAGTAGGCGCTTCAGCATTAACTGGCGGCCTGAAGTTGTGGCCAATTGAAATGTTTACAAACTCTAGTAGGCAGGGTGTGGCCCACATCAACTCACCAACTTACGAGACTTCAGTGGTCGAGGGTACAAGCCTTACTATTGCTCGTGAGATGAGCCTTGGAACATTAAAGGCAATATGGTCAAAAAGGAAAACTGATTGGGACGATCGCCTTGATCTAGACGGCGGACCATTTCCAATAGCAGATACAGAAAGACATACAAATTATAGTGCTGAGACCCTTGAAGTTCAGCTATCAGGATCTACAGACAAGATGGAGTATGTCATTGGGTATTACGCACTTAAGGATGATGCTTTTACAGCTAACCCGCAATCTTTCTTTGGTGGCGGACAGGTATTCGCTCAAAATTACTCAGGCAGTGGAGACTCAACAGCATTTTTTGGTCAGGTTACTTTTGCAGTTGCGGAAAACTGGGATGTAACTCTTGGCGCACGCTCAACTGAAGAGGATAAAGTTGGATTTAAAGAGTATGTAGGTATTATTTCAGCTTCAGGTGAAGGAAGTTTTGATGATACTACTGGCACTTTTATTGTTTCTCATGATTACAGTGATAATACAAACCTATACTTTAAAGTTGCAGATGGCTTTAAAGCTGGTGGCTTTAACGCAGAGAGCTCAAACCCTTTTGATGCAGCCACACCTTATGCTCCTGAAACTATCTCATCTACCGAGTTCGGGCTAAAGGGAAAATATTTTGATAATCGAATGATGCTGAATATTGCTTATTTTGATAACGAGCACGAAGATATGCAGATATCTTATTTCACTGCTAATGCTGCAGCTGCATCAGAGGTGATCAATAACTCTGCTGATATTTCTGGTCTCGAGATTGAAACCACCACTCTTATCAACGACTCAACTAGACTCATGATTAACCTTGGTACTCTTGATTCTGCTTTTACAGGAGATAAGTCTGCTAGCGATGGCTACAAGCTTGAGCAAGTTCCTTACTCACCAAAAACCACTCTTTATGTCTCACTAGAAAAGGATTATGGTAACTATAGAATGCGCTTGGATCATAGTAGAATTGGAGAACACGCAACTTTTCCATACAGTTCTCAAGATCCTAGGGCCGATTTAACTACTTTGGCTTCTAGAGGAACCACTGACTTTAGATTGCTAACTGAGCCAATGGAAAACCTTCAGTTAAATTTCTGGATTAAAAACCTTACTGATGAAGGTCACAGAATGAGCTCAATTCCTTTTGGTCCTGGTTTTGGACAGCTAACCCTGTCTTACTTTAGCGCACCAAGAACCATTGGAATGGATTTGCATTATAAGTTCTAGTAATAGAATATAATTAAAGCCTTGGTATTTACTAAGGCTTTTTTTTGCCTAAGTTATAGAAAAAACGAGAAAAAATTATGGAGCAAAACTGGGAAGATATATTGCAGCTCGATGCTCAGCTGACTGAGGAGGAGCGGATGATTCGCGATAATGTGCGTGATTATGCTCAAAAAGCTCTGATGCCTCGAATATTAGAAGCAAATAGGCATGAAATCTTTGATCCTAAGATATATAAAGAGATGGGTGACCTAGGTATTTTAGGAGCAACTATTAAGGGCTATGGTTGTGCTGGCGTAGGGTATGTATCTTACGGTTTAATTACCAGAGAGATAGAAAGGGTTGATTCCAGTTACCGCTCAGCATTCAGCGTGCAATCTTCTTTGGCGATGTATGCAATTTATAAATTTGGCTCAGAAGCTCAAAAAGAGGAACTATTACCCCAGATGGCTGCGGGAAATCTTATTGGTTGCTTTGGTCTAACCGAGCCAGATGCCGGGTCTGATCCAAGCAGTATGCTATCGAAGGCTAAGAGGGTCGATGGCGGCTATAAACTCAGCGGCTCCAAAACATGGATTACCAATGCCCCCGTAGCAGATGTATTTGTGATCTGGGCAAAAGATGAGCAGGGTGTTCTAAGAGGTTTTGTTGCTAAAAAAGATTTTGCTGGCTTAGAAACTAAAGTACTAGAAGGAAAATTTGCACTAAGAGCCTCAATTACAGGCCAAATTTTTATGTCAGATGTGTTCATACCCGATGAATATGTGTTGCCTTTAGCTCAAAGTTTTCGAGGCCCATTTTCTTGTCTCAACATAGCTCGATATGGTATTGCATGGGGTTCACTGGGTGCTGCGGAGTTTTGCTGGCATGCTGCGAGGCAGTACACCATGGATAGAATGCAATTTGGCTCTCCTTTGGCGGCCAAGCAACTAGTTCAAAAGAAACTGGCAGACATGCAAACAGAAATCACTTTAGGGCTGCAAGCTGCTTTGCGTGTTGGCCGCTTGATTGATGAGAAGAAAATGATCCCAGAAATGATTTCCCTGATCAAACGTAATAACTGTGGCAAAGCTCTTGATGTAGCTAGAATGGCACGTGATATGCATGGTGGAAATGGTGTGATCGACGAGTACCATGTAGTGCGCCATTCCATGAATTTAGAGGCAGTTAATACTTATGAAGGCACTCATGATATCCATGCCTTGATCCTGGGCAATCTTCAGACTAACCTTCCTGCTTTTGAATAACCATGAGCGCTATGACTAAAGAAAAATATACAATCAAACAGGCGATTACGGCAAAAAGGATTATTAAGTATTTTGCAAAATTTCAAGCAAGAGTATTTCTTCTTAGCAATGGCAAACTGTGGAACAAATGGCCTGGAGGCTTTCCAATAATGGTGGTTAGAACAAAAGGAGCTAAAACTCAGAAAATTAGAAACATACCTTTGATCTATGTTCACCATGATGGCCTGCCAATCCTTGTTGCCTCACTTGGAGGCATGCCAAAAAATCCTAGCTGGTATTACAATGTTAAGGCCTATCCAGAATTGAAGATTTCAACAATTCATGAATCAGGGAACTTTCTTGCTGAAGAGGTGTCTAAAGAAAAAAAAGACGAGCTTTGGCCAGTGATTTGTTCAATCTATCCTGACTATGAGACCTATCAAAATAATACAGCTAGAGAAATCCCTGTATTTTTATGTAAAAAAATATGAGCATTATTTCTGTAGAAGGCGTAACCAAGCACTATTCCTTAGGCACGCAAACTGTTGAAGCGCTTAGAGGTATAACATTCAAAATTCAAAAAGGTGAATTCCTTGCAATCATGGGTCCGTCTGGATCAGGTAAATCAACATTGATGAATATTATCGGTTGCCTTGATAGCCCAACCCATGGAAGCTACTTTTTAAATAATCAAGAGGTCAGTACCTTGGATGGAGATGAGTTAGCTGGAATAAGAAATAAAGAGATTGGGTTTGTATTTCAGAATTTTCACTTGCTAGCTCGAAATAGTGCTCTAGATAATGTCATGCTACCTTTAAAATATGCTGGTGTTGAAAAAGCAGAACAAGTTAAAAGAGCTAAAGCAGCCTTGTCTCAGGTTGGTCTTGAATCACGAATGGATCATCAACCCTCTGAACTTTCAGGTGGGCAGCAACAAAGAGTTGCAATTGCTCGAGCTCTTGTAAATAATCCTTCAATACTCTTTGCAGATGAGCCAACAGGAAATCTTGATAGCCAAACGGGACATGATGTCATGCAGCTTTTTCATAATCTTCACTCGCAAGGACAAACAATTATCTTAATCACTCATGAAAATGAGGTTGCTGAAGAGGCCCAGCGCACTATCTTTATTAAAGATGGCCTTATAGAATCGGACATCAAAAAGGAGCCAAAATGACTCAGTTAAAAGTTAAATCATTCGCAGTAGCTTTATCTATAATTTTTTTAGCCAGCTGCGGTGGCGGTAAAAAAGAAGAAGAGTTCAAGTTTTATACTCTCAAAGAGGCTGGTACACAGCAACTTGAATTAACAGTAGAGGCATCTGGGACCGTTGAAGCCATCTCATCTATTGAAATTAAATCTAAAGCATCTGGCCAAGTGTTATTTTTGGGAGCGGAGATTGGTGATTTTGTAGAACAAGGAGTTGTTCTGGCAAGAATTGATCAGCGCACTCCAACCAATACTCTAGCTCAAGCAAATGCAGACTTAGAAGTTGCCAAGGTCAGGCTATCTAATGCAAAAAATCAATTTAATCGATCTAAAAGACTACATGATGAAGGCAATATTTCAGATAAATCATTCGAAGATGCTCAAGAAGCCTCTTCATCAGCTCAAGCCCAATTTGTCCGTGCTGAGGTGTTCCTGGAGAATGCAAGAATAGCCTTAGATGATACAAGTGTAAGATCTCCAATAGCTGGAACAGTGATAAGTAGGCTTGCCGAAGTGGGACAGGTGATCACATCTCCAACCTCTGCAGTAGGCGGAGGAACGTTGCTGATGGAAATGGCTGATCTCAATAAAGTTAGAGTCAGAGCCTTGATCGATGAAATAGATATTGGCAAAATTAGCATAGGCCAAGAAGTCACGCTTAAAGTTTCAGCCTATAGAGATAAAAGATTTACTGGCGTTGTGTCGAAAATCGAACCCATGTCAAAAATTGATCAAAACGTCACGACCTTTCCAGTGTTAATCGATATAGAAAATAAAGATAATCTTTTGCTGATTGGTATGAACACTGATGTTGAAATAGAAATTTTAAATGAGGAGGTAGCTTTAGCATTGCCAGCAGGCTCTTTACGTACACGCAAGGATATTGTCTCTGTGGCTCCTCTTCTTGGCATTACCCAAGAAGATCTAAATATTTTTTTAACTGACAAAGTTGCAGGAGAGAACTTCAGTACTTTTATTGTCTTAAAAAAGACCAGCAAAGGAGCAATTCCATCTTGGGTAAAAGTTGGAAAAACAGATTTAAATTATGTTGAGGTCAAGAGTGGCATTGATCAAAAAGAAATTGTTTATGTTCTTCCCAGTGAAGGTCTGATTAAATACCAGCAAAAGTTCTCTGAAAGAGTGAAAGGTAGATTTGGGTAAGCAATGATACTGCAAGAATCTATTTCCACTGCCGTTGATGCCATTAGAGCTAATCTAATGCGCTCATTATTAACTACGATTGCAATTGTTATTGGCACGGCGTCTGTTATTGCTATGGTTGGCATTGGATCAAGCGCTCAAAGAGCAATCGATGACTCAATAACTAATCTATCTGCCCGAACCTTGTCCGTTTATCCATCGAGAGGCCGAGGCTCAAAAACTGTCAATACATCACCCCTAGTCATCAAAGATGCCGATGCGTTGATCAAGGACAAAGAGATTCAATGGAGAATTGCTCCAGAAATTCGAGGCAGTAAAACTTTAAAATTTGGTAACGAGAGCATCAGTATCTCAGTGATTGGAGCCAGAGAAAATTATTTAAGCATTCAGGGATATGAAGTTGAGCAGGGAATATTTTTTACAGAGCGAGATGATTTGGCAAGAAAAAGAATTGCTGTTATTGGCTCTAGTGTTGGAACAGAATTAAAAACTTCTTCTAAAGCACTGGTTGGGAAGATATTGATTTGGGCGGGGTTACCTTTAAAGTTATTGGAGTGATGAAGTCTGAAGGTTCATCAGGATGGTCAAATCCAGATGAGCAGATCTACATACCATTGCTCACGGCTGCTGATAGAGTCTTTGGAAGGCAGAGAGTTGATTCGATCAGAGTAGAGGTTCCCAACACTTATTCTCCCGAGGAAGCTATGATTTCTATTGAGCGAGTCTTAAGACGGGAGCATGACATAGGTCCTGGAGAAGAAAATAATTTTAGAATCAATGATTGGTCTCAATTCACTGACTTGCAGAAACAAGCAACAGCAATTTTTTCCGCTTTAATTATTGGGATTGCCGGCATCAGCTTATTGGTTGGAGGTATTGGGGTGATGAACATTATGCTGGTTTCAGTGACAGAGAGGACACGTGAGATTGGTCTTCGCAAAGCGCTGGGAGCAACTCATCAAGCCATTCTTCTACAATTTATTATTGAGGCTGTCACCCTTTGTATTATTGGTGGAATATTAGGAGTTCTCCTAGGCTCTGGTATTTATTTTCTTATTGCTATTTGGCAAGACTGGGTTTTTACCATTCCTTTCTCCGCTATCTTTGGTTCTGTTACATTTTCAGCATGTGTAGGGCTATTTTTTGGGATTTGGCCTGCCAGAAAGGCTGCGAGACTAGAGCCTGCAGTCGCCTTAAGGTACGAGTAATTCATGCGAGTTTTGCAACTGCTACCTGAGTTGAAACTGGGAGGAGTTGAAAGAGGCACAGTAGATCTTTCCGAGCATCTAACAAAACTAGGTCATAAGTCAGCTGTAGTTTCTGCTGGAGGTGGTCTTGTTGAGCAATTATCAAACCATGGAGCAAAGCACTTCTCTTTGCCGATAGCAAAAAAGAATTTTTTAGCTCTCAAGCAATTCAAGAATCTACGCAATATTTACCAAGAATTTCATCCCGATATTATTCATGTACGCTCACGCTTTCCTGCGTGGATTAATGCCTTAGCTTTGAGGGGCCTATCTGCATCTAAACCAATTATAATTTCTACATTTCATGGCTTGTACAGCAAGCCTTTTTATAGCAAATCTATGGCTTATGCCGATGATATTATTGCTATCTCAAAAACAGTGCAAGATTATATCTTCAGCAACTATGATGTAGATCATTCTAGAGTCCACTTAATTTATAGAGGATGTGATGTTGAAGAATTTAATACATCGTCACCTTCGAAATCTTGGTCTGATTCTTGGTATAAAGAGTTTCCTCAAACAGGCAATAAAATTTTGCTCACCCTGCCTGGAAGAATCACAGGATGGAAAGGCATAGAAGACTTTCTGAAATTATTTAGCCAACTTGATCAAGCCAAATATCATGGGCTTATTCCCGGCCCAGTGAATGGAAATAAAAAGAGATATTTTCAATCTCTTCTCGCATTAGTTAAAAAATATAATCTTGAATCTGCCATAACTTTTTGTGGTGCAAGAGCAGATATCTCAAACATATATAAAATTTCAGATATCGTATTTAATCTTTCATCCAAGCCAGAGCCTTTTGGGCGCACTATTATTGAGGCTGCTGCATGTGGCACTCATGTGATGGGTTGGAATAGGGGAGGCGTTAAAGAGTCTATTGGCATGATTAATCCTCTTGGGTTAATTGACTTTGGAGATACAGACGCTTTGGCCAATCAAATTCCGTATTTATTACAATCCGAACCACCTTTGAGTATTCCCTCAATTTTTACGAAAGAGAGATTGGTAGAAGAAACCATTAAAGTATACGAATCTGCTATTCAAAGAGAGAGATAGACTTCTTTGGTTTTAATAAGGGCATTGTCTAGAGAATATTCCTCATGCATGGCTATTTTAATTGCGCTAACGTCCAATTGAGGCAGCAATGGAATCATTTCTTCTAGCAGAGCTGTCAAACTGATCTGATTCCCGGCCTCGGCTAATAGATCCCTAGGGATGATCTGGGGCATGATTCCAACATTGGTTCCAAGTACTGGTATATTGTGATTAATTGCCTCCAATACGACCCTAGGACCTCCCTCACGCAGACTTGATACAATCAATCCACTCGCACTTTTATATATCTCTTCTATGGATTCATAAGAATGATCTGTAAGAATTTTTATTCGAGCCGACAAGCCTAACTTTTCAATTAATACTTGTAAGGGGAGAAGCTCTTGCCCAGAGCCAATAATATTTAGCTCTTCTTTAATGTTCACCCATGCATTGATCAGCAAATCAAAACCCTTCACTTTTTCTAATCTCCCAACTGCAATCACAGGACCAGTTCTTGAAGATGCGAGGCCTTGGTGAGATGGATTAAACCAGTTAGGAATCACCTTAGCATGAGGCATATTTTTTACTATCTCTTTGTTGACTCCGATAACTGAGTCTACATATTTGACGGCTCTGTTATGAGATTTAAGGCCATGAATTGTTGCTACAATTTTTACGCCTGTGATTAGCCCGAGCCATCCGCCTATGGCGCTAGCTTTAGCGCCGTGACAATGCAAAATATCTATCTTGTTTTTCCAGCAAAAGAGGCCCAGCTTTATTACATTAACTGGAGACAGTCTAGAGCCCATAGTCATGGCGCGGGTGGAGACTCCATCCATGCAGCTTGCCAAGGATTTATCGCACACAATAACATGATCAACCTGGTCATCCATCCCTAAAGCTAGCTCAAATACATGCTGCTCGATGCCTGCAAATACATTACCAGTAATTAAATGAGCAACTTTCATATCTTGTTATTAATTAAACCTTGAATGACATATGCAGTTTTTTCGACTTCCGCTAAAGGCTCTAATCCAGACACAGGATGCTCAATTGCATGAACCTTGAGACCTTCAGTTGGGGAGTTAACAGTGAGAGTTCCAACCTGACGATTTGCTACTAATGCATTGATTGCATTTCTAATTTTGGTGGAACCAGTTTTTTGCGACCGAACACGGCGTTCAATTTGCATGACATAAGTTTTCCCTTTGCTTGAAAGAGCCTCAAAAACTAAGTTTGAGCTATCAGGCGTTACAAATTTTAGCTCAGAGGTCTGTAAATCTCTTTGAAAGGATTTTGCCTCAGGGCTTTCTACATCACTAAAGGTAAAGTTTTGAAACTCTTTAGATATATCTTCTATAACCTGATTGAGTGAAAAGGGGGTTCTTCGAGAGTTATAGATATGGAAGTGATGATGAGGATGTGTTGTAAGAACATACTCTATTTGCTTCTTCACAAGCTCGCTATCAAAATCATAATGCTTG
>Ga0115545_1002039_pt1 | contig 10033 bp, 20 predicted proteins | sample COGITO_mtgs_1003_FD_87188 | JGI IMG/M metagenome (GOLD analysis project Ga0115545, IMG submission 87188) | Pelagic marine microbial communities from North Sea - COGITO_mtgs_100330 | ecosystem: Environmental > Aquatic > Marine > Epipelagic | place: Germany:Helgoland, sampling site Kabeltonne...
CCGATGTGGGAGGCTGAAACCTGCCGAAAGTAAACACCACAGACTTACCTTCAGTCTGTTCCCGAATGTTTGCTTGTATTTCTCGGTATGATTTCATTTTACTTATTGAGATTGGATCACGCACCCTTTCTTGGTAAGGATTACCTTCACACCGGGGCGGCCAACTCTCCTATTTTAAGTCATAAAGAGATTAACGGATTCAGTCTTTGTTCCACGGGAAGAATTTGCGTACCCAGTACCACATTTTCCTACCCGAAAGAGCGCCAATACCAAAAACTACAATTGTATAAAAAACAGTTCCAATAACTTCTGATGTTGTTAAGTCTAAATTCATTGTTAATCTCCTTGTTATCTTTTAAAGAACAATACTATTTATAAAACTAAAAACTAGGCATTATGGAGTTCCGGGTTCATCCGTACCATCGCCTTCTTCTTCTTCAGTGGTGCTGCATCCCCAACAAAATCCACCACCGAGTAACTCACCGTTCTCGTCAAATACAGGCGGTGAGGCCATGTTCATTCTGAGGAAGAACAGGAAAAATTGTGCATCGGTTGCAGGATCTCCGGTAAAAGGTATACCGAAATTTAAATTCCCACCAAGTCCACTGATACTATTCGTTCCCCCCAAACCAAGCATTGACAGATACATGTCACTGTTGTTTGGCATCCAATATTCCTCGAACCACTGATCAAAGTCGTCCCAATCATGTGGATATGTGTCAGGATTGCTTGGATCGAATGCGTTAATGTCGAAAGGGAAGGCGGGACCGTCTACGGGTTCGTCTGGATCAAGTCCCCTCATTGTTGTGGGAGGTTTATATCCCGACGATGAAATAGAACCACCAGGTCTACCAGTCATTGTTTGGCTGGAAAAACTAGCAGCAGACTGTTGAGAAGTCGGAGCAACGTATTGCTGAAACGAATATTCGTCGTCATCAACAAACGCACCCATTCCACCTATGGTGTTCGATTCTTCTAGGAATTTTCTATTTCCGAGTTCAGACATAAATCAGCCTTTCTTTTCAGACTTCTTTGTCTTCTTCTCGGTTACTTTCTTTGCAGAATCAACTTTTTTAAACTTCTTTGTTTCAGCAACAACATCTACCTTATCACGAAGACCTCGCATAACACTTGATCTGTTGTTAAGGACTGCTCTACCGAGTTTGCTGTTGTCTGTTCTTCGTACTTCTTCTCTAGTTGCCATTGTTTTTCTCCTAAACAGAATTGGTTAACTGTACTATATATGCCGTATCAACCTTTTACCCAGTTTTTTGCGGCAGTAAAGTTCTGTCGTGAAAATTCAAGTCTGTCTACTAATTTAAGTGCTTTTGTGCCATATCTATCGATTGCAACATATCCTTCTGGTGCAGTAACCTCAAAACCGTCGCCGCTCTTGATAAAAGTACCGATTGACTTGATTTTTTCGAATTTACGAACCAATACGATCTTTGCTTCGCCCAAAAGTGCATGAAGTTTGAACGCCTTGTCGATTTTTGCACCATTTTGTGCTATAAAAGACATAATTTTGTCTTTTTGCTCTTGTTTTCGCTTCTTTCCTGCTTCGGACTTCAATTTATCGACTTGAGACTGCAATTTCTTGTCCATGTAAGCGACGAAACCCCTTATATTTCCGGTAGAAACGCCTTGGCGAACATTTGCGTTGATGTAAATCTTAATTTCATCAATGATCGACTTATTTTTGTTCAATTGGTTGAGGAAACTTCGATTAGAAACCAATAGTGTATTGATTCTTTTGATTAGTTTGTCAACATTTGCAACTTCTTTGTTGGTAAGAGTAGCCGATCCGGACACATCCTTTAGATATGCATCATCATACCAAACGTCTGGAGTGTTTTTAAATCCACTGACGCTAACACCGAACGATGCACTTAAATCTGCAATACTTTTACCAGTGTACTTTGTGTGAAACACAATACCAATTCTTGCTCTCTCAATTTTCTTTGCAAGATCAGAATCTTTGGGTACAGCATATGTGATAGTATTGGGTGTAAACGTAATGTGTGGTTCACCGTTGATGGTTTCTGTACCCAAGTCATCGTTCATGAACATCATGTCACCTTGAATGATTCCATCAAACCCAAGTTTAGGGAGATGGTTCAGTGCAACGTGGAGTCTGTCTGCAAGTCCACCTGAGTGGTTTACACGGATGTCGTCGTGTGTGTAGTTTACCTTTGGTGTCTTGTTGAATAGACTCTTGGTAGCAACAAAGAACTTTCCGTTCTCTGGATCGTTACCACAGAAGATTGCAGGCGCACCGTCCCATTTTACAGTAATGTCTACTCCACTTTTGGAGTTTCCTCGAAGCATATCTACAACAGACTTCAAGAAGTTTACCGCATCGGAGACGCCCTTTGCACCTTCATTAAACACAGAATCTTCAATGTGTTCCATGTGAAGGTTCTTGGATTCACTTAAATACATACTAAATGATTTCATCAACAGTCCCATTTCTTAAGTGCAAGTGCCTTTCGGGTTGGTTTGCCTTTTTCGTCCTTCATTGGACCTTTCATTCCACCCATTCTAGCACAAAATGTCTTACGTCTTTTTGCTGCTTTTCCGCCTTTGCTCTTCTTTGCTTGTGCAGCAGATACGGGTGCCTTGAGATCGCTTCCGGGATTCTCTCGTTCATAGGATTTACGACCCTTTGCGTTCAAACCACCTTCGCTGTTCTTGCCTTCTTTTCTTTTCCAAGCGGCAGATTTCTCTGCAAGGTGTAGAGATTCTCTAAGATAGTCTTGAAATTCTGTACTCATTTCTCCTTTTCCTTTCTCCATGTTCCACCCTTGCTCTTATAGTTCCTAGATGCCCATGCGTTAGCATATGCAGATGGGTAAACATCAAACTTTGCCTTTGCTGCTGCTTTTGATGCTGACCACTTACCGGGATCGTTTGGAACATTCTTTTCATTTAGAACAAGAGACTCTAGAAGATAATTTTGAAATGGTGTATATGATCTCATTCTATTTTCCTTGATGTTGTTTGAAACATTAATTGGTTTGTTACCAGTTCCTGGTCTGTCGGTGTCGGAATCTTTTCTTCTCTTCCTCTTCACCGCATTCCCTCTTTCTTTTTTAGTCATCTTTGCTGCCTTTTCTTTTGAAAGACATTTGGGTTTTCCTTCTTTATCGGATTTATCCCCACACTTACCAATTCTTTCGCCTTTGGTGTTGTAGCGATCCCAACCACCTTTAGTAGAACCGCCCTTTTTACCAGAACCAAACCATTTACCGAGACCAGAATCTGCATATACTTCGTTCATCAGATTACTCTCATACCTCTATCTCTTGCCATATTTCTAACAATGGCTTGAGTTTGTTCCGAAGCAGGATTTCTGTCTATCATAGTTTCAAGTTCGCCTAGATAGATGATGTCATCCATAATCTTAGCGACACCCAATCTACCTCTACCATCCAACAAATCAATTCGTAATTCATTGTCATTATAGTCTGCATCATCGTTTTGTTTGGTGGTGATATTAGTTCCGACGACATCAGGTTCACCACGGAAAAATGCATTTATAACTTCTAGGTCCCTTGGATCTATAGACATTTGCAGAGGATCACTGTCCGGAATCTTGACTACCGGCGGCGGGCCTTTTTGTTCGTACATAAATTGCTTAAAGGTTCTCATATAATTCTCCGAATATGTTCTAATCTATGTATAAAGAATCATGGTCCAAGAAGGACCATGATTCTGTGTCATATATTTAATTGTCTAGTAGGACGAGTGGGATTCGAACCCACACTGTATGGATTTTAAGTCCACTGCCTCTGCCGTTGGGCTACCGTCCCAAAGTACCCTGCGTTATTACAGACAAATACGCAGCCCTCGTGTTCTTTATAGTGCAGATCAGATCGTTCATGCTAACTCTTGCCATACGAGACTCGCAAGTATCCGGTACACTACCCAAGAGCGACTTGGGATTTCTGACAATCAGAGTGACTGGATTCGAACCAGCGACCTTTGCGTCCCAAACGCAACGCACTACCAAACTGTGCTACACTCTGTTGAAAGTCACCTTGCTCGGGTGTACTCTCGATTCAAACGACGGATGTTTTCCTTACCTCGTGCAAAGACAAGTTCACCAGCCGTCTTGTGACTGTAGATCATTCTTCCTACTACGGGTTCGGTATAGTTGTCTGCACAGTGTACACAGTATTCGGTGTCTGGTACTGCTTGCAGTCTTGCTTCGGGAATTTCCATTTGACAATCAAAACACTTCACTTTAGCCACCCTTCTCGATTGACGATGCGAGTGGTGAGAATTTCAGCACCACGCTTATGCATATTTCGTTGCTTGGTAATTCCTTTACCTTGTCCTCGCCGGAGGACAGTATGTCCCTTGATGGCGGCACCTTCACGTTCTGCTTCCAAATCAAACTGATCAATTACTCTCTTTGGCATTATTGTTATGCTCCACTCGTAGTGCCTTTAGTTCCAACCACTGTTCCATTGATGCAAGATTCTCTGACATCTTCTCATTAATTATAACACCAAGTTCGTCCGAGTCAAGATCATAACAGGACATTCTACCATTATTGTTGATGAAAATTGCTTCTGTGTCATCCCAGAACTTTCTCTTTGTCCATAGTTTTATCATTGTGAGATACCAATAATCAAAACAATGAATATGGCAACAACAATTGCCAGTATGCAGTATCCAATTCTCCAGCAGAACCTATCGTGCCTTTTTTGCTCCATCCTGCGATGATGGGTGCTATATGAACCAACCGAAGAACTCCACGCTGTTTGGTTTTCATATTCAGAGATAGCGTTTTCTGTCATCTCTTTCTGCTTCCGTCGAGTATAGGATGCATTCCACGACATATCAATATCCCCTATGATTAACTCTGTACTGACCAGGAAGACCAACATGAACAAGAGTGTTCTTTCCTCGACTAAGCATCTTCAACTGACTCTCGTTCAACCAAGTTCCCGGACAGTATGAGGTATCACCTGTGGTGGTGACAATCTGCCAACACTTTGGTTCCTTTAGTTGAAGTGTCTTACTTTCCTTTTTACCAGTCTTCTTGTTCTTGACGACCTTACGTTCGGTCTTCTTGTCTTCGTTGTATTCAATTTCAAATGTTCTTTGATTCATAATAATATCTCCCAATGAGCCGGGCGGGACTCGAACCCGCGAATATACCGTTATAAGCGGTACTGCTAATGCCATCCGCATCCGGCCCTTATATCAACCGGATATGTCTATGCGAAACTTTTTGTTACTTATGTGTCCGTTTTCATTCTTGTCTAGATGATTAGACTTTTGTCTGTCCTCATCGTGTCCAAGACGATAGTTTACTTGTTCGACTTTACCCCCAGTAAGACGGGTGATTCGATCCTTAGCGTCTATGTCGGTGAAATTCCATTCCATAAGACTCTTTGCTGCACTGATAGCAGTTTCTTCGTCGGATCCAAGTGGAATGTCAATGTGTAGTCTGTACTGCATAATTTACTTTCTGTCAAATGGGTCGGGGGGGACTCGAACCCCCAACAAACGGATTAAAAGTCCGCTACTCTACCAAATTGAGTTACCGACCCCGGTGGATCAGTGTTTGTTTTTATCTGGTAGTGGTGCTTCGTAGTAGATATCTAAACCAAGCGCCTTTGCGAGATGCCATTCTGCCTTTGCACCACGACTCTTTTCGAATTCAGTCATCATATAAATTGCAGTACATTCTTCACAGATTGCAACCATGTCTCGTCTCAGTGCGTCTCGCATATATTCATGATCATCATAGTTATTTACGGGATCAAAATCGTGAGAATCTGAAGAAGGCTTTCCTGCTTTGCGATCAAGTTCTGCTGGGTTGATTACGTTCCAACCCTGATTAGACAGAACCGTCGCACACCGATCAAAGGCATCGTAATTATAATTAGCATACCCACGCATTGGACCTGCAACATAAATGGTTGGTGTTCTATTCATAGTCACGCATTTCCTGCTGTCCCGCTTCCGCTTCATCCTTAGCATACCATTCTGCATAGATGATTTGCCATTCGCGGTTCTCACGGATCTCACCTGATGTTTGAGCATCCATGATTTCATTGTACCCATCAACGGAAATCCAAGCATCAAATTCATCGGTCCAATGTGCATTGTCAGTTTCTGGGATAGGTTCCCCAGTAACAAAACATTGGGATTCTTCTGATAGGCGAATTACTTCATCAGATCTAACCGGCTGTCCATTATCCCAGCAGTAGAAACTAAAACCAGTCATCGGTCGAATTCTCCATTGATTGTTCTTTTCGTTGTTCATGCTTTAATTATACCACATATCAGTCCAAAGTCAAACCTTAAAACCACTATTCAGACAAAAAAGTAGTGTTGTTCTTAGGATCAACTTCGACCAGAAACTTAGAGATGTTGTTAGCCGGAACTGATTCGATTGAACCATCGTTGTACTGCACTTCTACATTTTCGTTGATAGAATAGCCATCGGCCGATGGGGTAGACCCAACAATCTTACCCTGCTTGTGTGTACTACGCACAACAACCGATTCTCCAATTTGCCATTTGTTTGTCATTTCCATTTCCTTTCGTTTAATAATGAATACGCCTGGAAGGACTCGAACCTTCAACTTGCGCCTTAGAAGGGCGCTACTCTATCCAATTGAGTTACAGGCGCGGAACGTCACCTGATTTTCTTTCCGTTTCCGGATCGAGAAGTTCGTGAAGGAGCATTACCCTTAGTCTTCTTGCTGGTTCTAGGAGAGCCTACCTTGATTCTACTTTGCACTACCGAATCGTGTTGCTTCTTAGCCATCAATCAAACTCCGCTTACTTGAGGGTTCTTTGGAACAACAAGACCAGAACCAAACGCTTGGTTATACTCGTTGTAAAGTTCTTCATGTGGTTCACTTACGAACATAACATCCTTATCCTTTACTTCAATCCCCGTATCGTATGCCTTTGTGTATGGCATCCAACCCATGAGACCGATTGAACCTGCTCTGTCTGCGGGAACAATCAACGCTGCCTTGTTTAGCATCCATCCGGTGTCTGTCTTTTCTGCCTTACACAGAACCTCTTCACCAGTACACAATCTAACAATCTTAATTTCACTCATTTTGAATTCCCTTGCTTTTTCTTTGGGTTAGTTTTCTTTGTCTTCTTCTTACCGAAAATCTTTTCGTAATTTTCTCGGTACTTATCCGGGTCTACTCTTCTGTATGTATCACCCTTACCTGATCCGTGTTTCCCATTCATTGTCGCTTTTCTACTCGCACAAACTCATCCATCGTTCGATAGATTTCTGATTCTCGTGTATCCATCTCACGGAAAATTTCTTGTTCTAGTTCATCTCTAAGATTCTCGATTGAATTCTTAACGTAAGATTTAATCGCAGACCACGATTTAAATGCTACATATCCAACAGCAGTTGATCCTACAATTCCAAGAAAGATGTAAAATTCTGGAGTGGATGTTAATGATTCGTATTCGTTGTAAAAAATAGTTGCAAGCATAATTGTTTCCTCTAATTATGGGTTTAATTTATTCTCCCCCACCATCAGGCATCATGGTGTATATAGTGGTTCAAGGCGCGAGCAATTGCTCTTTTAGCATCCTTCAACATTTCGAAGGCCTTCATTCCACAGGGGAGGTGGTTCGTGGACGGGGTGGGATACAATTTACCACCACTTTTCGGATTCACGCTATTGATTAGGGATCCTACTAAGACCTGCCTTGCGTTAGTTATACGCTACCTCACTCATTTGAGCATCAGCACTCCACTACGGAGAAGACAGTACCTTTTATCACATGACGAACAATATTCAGTCACCGTCCTACACCGGGGTAATTAATCCCAGCATATGTTATTCACTTGTCAAAAAGCACCGTATTGGAATCGAACCAATATGTAGAGTACCGACTACTCCGATGCTAAAAGGAAAGGATGGGAATCAGTTTCAAACCAATGAATTAAACGGCAACACACCGCACCTGATCCCGCATCCTCTCCTGAATGAATCAGTCAATGATTCCTGCACGAACGGCGAAGGGATTATCCTCACCACCGTGGAATTCCATTCCGTAGGAGGTAAGTCCCGTGGCAGTGGGGTTGGTAACGACTTCCCAGTTACCGTATGCTTCAACCTGCGACTTGATGTTGCTGATGGTTGCTCGCATGTTGCCGACACCGAAACGACTTCGTGCCTGACTTGGGGTGAGAGTTCGACCGGAAGCGAGGTAGTCCATGACTCGACGCTTCTTGGTTGGGGCGGGGGTGTTGACGCTAGGGGGGGTGTTTGGCATAAAATATGCTCCTTCAAAGTTGCGACTGCTCATTAAGAAAAAGGAAGTTGGATTCTTGTCGCGGTTGATCCGTTCCTCAATTGTCATATGTATATTATACACTATATTTGGGGGTTGTCAAGTACTTTGAGTACTTTTTGAGAGTTTTTTTATTTGCCGTTTTTTTCGCTGTCATCTTTGCAGCCATCTGGCAATAACTCTCTGAGGTCTTTCATTAACTTGGCAAGTTCATCATATTTAACTCGGTCCAGAAGATACTGTTCATATCCTTTTACCGCCTTTTCGGCGGCGTCTACTAGGCGTAAAACCCATTCATTCTGTTTCGGCGTTCTCTTGGAATTGGTTGGTTTCTTCTTGGTCATTTTTCTCTGCGTCCTCAAGATACGAATTGATTGAATCTCTAAGAATATGTAGGGCATTGAAAATCTCTTCCCTAGAAATCCTTTCATTCTCCATATCTTCGTTCATCATGAGGAATGTAGTAAAATTTCCGACCAGTTCCGAAAAATCAGGATCCGACGACATATCATCTTCTAGTTCTGAAACAATAATTTCTTCTACTGCTTCTTCTTCTATGTTGTCGAATAGACCCATTTGATCTTCCTCTGTGTCTCCACTTTCCATCGCCTCATAGGCGTCTAGAAAAACTCCAATCAAACCACGAATTTGACTTTGTGTGTATGACTGTGAAATTTCATCAGTGAATGTGTTGTTGTTGTAGTTTACGATGAATGCTTCGTTCTTATTTACCGAAACGGAAAATCCGGGAACCGAAGGTGACGAAAATTCTGTGTTGTTTGTTGTTGCGGGATGATCCATAATATATCTCCTTGTTGTTTCTTACTTTAATTATACACCAATATGGTGCAATGTCAAACTTAAAATCCCATCTTTTTCAATTTTGCGATAGTTTCTTTTGCACTTCTGTGTAGAATACCTACGCCTCCTTTTGCCTGCCACTCTTTTATATTCTTTGGGTGATCATCAATTAGAATATTAGGCTGTCCAGATGACGCAATTGCATACTTCTGTTTATCCTCTCGTTTTACTAGATGAATATCACCGGTCCCCTTTGCATTTCTACTCAACCAAGTTGCCTTATCTTTCTTTGAATTAGGCATCCATTTAGTAGGATGTGCCGATAGAATATTTGGTCGGTGCTTGCTTATAAAATTCCACAATTGCTTTCCGTCTGGCATCCAATCTAGATCACGGAAGAAATTTGGTGCCTTCTTAGTAAGAAGTGCCTTTTTGTCACCCGAAGAATCTTTCATCCAGTATTCTTTGTCTGTGTATGGTTTACCGAGTACATTTTCTGCACCATCGAGGAAGTTAACAAGAACCTGATCCATGTCAACGTATAATTTCGGAAGGTTACTTTGCTTTTGTTCTTGTAGTCCAGAACCAAACATTCCTTTGTTCTTGAGCGTCTTCGGTGTGTTCTCTCGAATCCATGATAGTATTTTTGATTTTAGGGCAGCATCATTGTCCATGTTCTTGCCTGGTTGCTTCAGGGTAAGATATTTGAAGTCTTTGATGACAACCTGATCGGTTCCGTACTTTCCTTTTCTGGTTCCGTCTAGAGGTTTACCATCAGCATCCTTCCAGAATACAGTATGCTTTGCTCCCCCTAGAATAACATGAACCGAACCATCAAGGGCCGCTGGTGTCCCTGAGTTTATAAACTTCCACATCGTACCTGCGGCACCTTCGTGCGTCTTAAGAAGGATATCATCAGGCACAACTCTGGATC
>Ga0115545_1002040_pt1 | contig 10032 bp, 13 predicted proteins | sample COGITO_mtgs_1003_FD_87188 | JGI IMG/M metagenome (GOLD analysis project Ga0115545, IMG submission 87188) | Pelagic marine microbial communities from North Sea - COGITO_mtgs_100330 | ecosystem: Environmental > Aquatic > Marine > Epipelagic | place: Germany:Helgoland, sampling site Kabeltonne...
ATATTATGGTTCAAATAAAAATCTTACAGAATTAGTAACTAAAGAACCTATTAAAGATTTTAAACGTAGTATTATAAAATTAGCACCAAACAAAAAACTCCTTACTTACTACGAGACCCAATATCAATTTATGTATCAAGTGTTAGAAAGGCCTGATATGTTTTTTAATGATAACATTCTTGGAAAGTTTTTTACAAAAGATTTTGAATCCCGATAAATAATTATTATATTATATTATATGATAAATGAACTGTTAGTTAATCTAGTAGATTCAGTTTTAGGAGTTGGAAAAAGAACATCAAAAGGTAATCAAGCCTACCATTGTCCTTTTTGCAATCACCGTAAACCTAAACTGGAAATTAATTTTACTAAAAATAAAAAAGGTTATAACCCCTGGCATTGTTGGGTATGTAATACTAAAGGTAAAACTCTAAAAATACTATTTAATAAAGTAAAAGCATCACCTGAAAAATTTCAAGAATTATTTAAATTAGTTAAAACAAAGGATGCTATTGAAGAAGTAATAGAATATGAAGAATTAACCCTTCCTAAAGACTTTAAACCTATATTAAATAATTCATCATTAACCGCTAAAAAAGCATATAAATATTTAAGAAAAAGGAACTTAACTAATGATGATATTTTAAAATATAACATAGGTTATTGTGATTATGGTAAATATAAAAACATGTTAATTATTCCTTCATATAATTGTGAGGGTAAATTAAATTATTTTATCTCACGTTCATTTGAAAAGGATGCATTCATAAAATATAGAAATCCTGATTGTTCAAGAGATATAATTCCATTTGAATTATTTATAAATTTTGATTTACCCTTAATATTATGTGAGGGTGCATTTGATGCAATTGCAATTAAAAGAAATGCTATACCTTTATTAGGGAAAAATATCCAATCTAACTTACTTAAAAAAATAGCTAAATCAACAGTAGAAAAAATTTATATAGCCCTAGACACAGACGCTTTAAAACAAGCATTAAAACATTGCGAATATTTAATAAACCAAGGTAAAGAAGTATACCTTGTTGAATTAGAAGGAAAAGATCCAAGTGAAATGGGATTTAAAAATTTCACCAAACTAATTCAAAATACTTTACCCTTAGATGAATACCAGCTAATGGAAAAGAAATTTTCATTAATATGAAAAAGAGAAATATAAAGAAAAAATATAATAGAATATTAGAAATATCAGAAGACCATAAACAAATTACCTTACCAGATTCTAGATATTATAGAAGAAATGGGGAATATTATCCTTCAATAACATATGTATTAAGTTGTTACCCAAAAGGCAAATTCTTTCAAGATTGGCTTAAAAAAGTAGGATACTCAGCAGATTATATAGTTAGAAAGGCAGCTAAAGAAGGTACTCAAGTACATGAAATGTGTGAAGATTATTTAAATGAAAAAGAATTAAATTTTCTAGAACATGGTGTACCTATGTATGATCCAAATATATGGCAAATGTTTTTAAAATTTGTTGATTTTTGGGAGACATATAAACCAACACTACTAGAAGCTGAAGTCCATTTATTCTCAGATAAACTTAAAGTAGCAGGTACATGCGATTTAGTATGTGAAATCGACAATGAACTATGGATTATAGATTTTAAAACATCAAATCATTTACAAACTACTTACGATTTGCAGACCGCTGTTTACGCTCAATGTTATGAAGAATGTTATGGGAAAAAGATAGACAGACTAGGAGTTCTATGGTTAAAATCATCCAAACGGGGACCTAAAGAAGGTAAAATTCAAGGTAAAGGTTGGGAAATGTATGAATCAAAACGTACAAAAGATGAAAACGTAGACATATTTAAAACAGTTAAAAAATTGTTTGACCTAGAAAACCCAAAACATTCTCCTGTATTTAATGAATTTAGAACTACAGTTAAGAAAAAAACATAGTATTTATACCCATGATTAAATTAGTAGATTTATTATTAGAAGTGCAAGAACAACCTAAAGCAATTATTTTAGCAGGGGCTCCCGGTGCTGGTAAAGGATACGTGTTAAGTGGTTTAGATTTAGGTGGGTTAAAAGTGATGAATATTGATAATATTTTTATTGATAAACTTAAACAAGCTAATGTTACATTAGATTTAAAAAATGCTACCCCTGAAGAAAGAAGTATACAAGCCAAACAAATGGCAGCCTCTAATAAAGAATTTAAAGGTAATTTACAGGATACAATTGAGGGTAAACAATCATTTATTTTAGATGGAACTGCTGCCTCCCAAAAACAAACTATAAAATTAAAAAACGAATTAGAAGAAGCAGGATATAAGGTATTTATGCTTTATGTTTATACTGATTTAGAACGTTCTTTAAAACAAAATCAAGATAGATTTGAAAAATCAGGTGGTGAAGATAGAAGTTTAGCCCCTGCTATTGTAATGCGTACTTGGATGAATGTAACTAAAAATTATGAACCTTATAAAGAAATATTTGGGGATAATTTCGCTTTAGTATCTAATACTTTAGATGATGGGTTAGCAAATGTTGAAGATATTATAGATAAATACTTAACACCATTTAAACCTACAGGAACTAAAGAAAAAACACCTTCCCAAAAAGAAAAATCTGCTAAACAATACGCTGAAATGAAAGCAGATATTCAAAATCTTTTAAGTGATGAATCTACTTCAAAAATAACTTCAAATGCCTTATCAAAAGAAGAGGCACAAACTAAAATTAAAAAATTCATATCATGAATGAGTTAACTAAATTTTTAGTAGATAACATTTTAAATGAAAATGTAGACCAAGTGACTGCTTTGTTTGGAGGAGGATTTAAGCCTCCTACTAAAGGTCATTTAGAAGTAGTTCTTAAAGGTCTCCAACAAGCTCCAGAGGTAAATAATTTAAAAATACTAGTAGGTAAAAAAGAAAGAAATGGTTTTACCCAAGACCAATCAGTTAAAATATGGGAATTTTATGATAATATAAATCTAATCCCTGTTCCAACTCAAATAATACCTGTTAGCTCTCCATTTAATTATTATAAAAAATACTTAAGGGAACATCCCAATGATAAAACATATATTTTTATAGGTTCAAGATCTGAAAATAAACAAGACCAATTAGACGTTGACCAAAGATCAAAATTTGTAAAAAATTATAGTGACAATGTAATACCAATTGAAGTAGCTACTACAGGTGGTATAAGTGGAACTGAAGCTAGAAAATTATTTAAAACAGATATAGATGGTTTTAGAAATATGTTTCCTGAAAATTTAACTAAAGGCGATTGGAATAAAATATTAAATATATTCCGCGATAAATCAGTTGATTCAACGTCAAATAAAACATCTACTAAAACAGAACCACTAACTCCAAAAGAAGAAAATATAGACCCTAAATCGCAAAAAAAACATAAGGGCAAATCTTCACCATTTGGTTCAGCATATGAACCAGTAAACGAAAATGCTACATACTCTAGTAAAATCGATTATAAACAACAAATAAAAGATTTAACTAAACATATGATAAAAAAAGGTATGAACATTTTACCTTTACCTAAAGTTATATTTAAACATGGAGACCAAGAAAATGCATCTCAATTTTTAGGTAAAACAGCATATTACAGTCCTGATACTCAAGAAATAGTACTATACACTGAAGGTAGACATCCAAAAGATATAACTAGATCATTTGCTCATGAAATGATACATCATATTCAAAATTTAGAGGATAGATTAAAAAATATTTCTACTACTAATACAATGGAGGATGATCATTTAAATGACATAGAAAGAGAAGCATATACAAAAGGCAACATGACATTCAGAAACTGGACTGATAGCAAAGATGGAGAAGAAGTTACTAGTTTAAATGAAATAGGAGATGCTAGTTCAAAAGTATTTAGTTATAAGAAAATTAAATATGGAATAGATGCAAAATCCTTTAAAGAAATTACTGATGAAGATGACAGAGTAGATGGAATTGAAACTGAAAACATATATGAATTTGAAACAGATTTAGGCACCAAATATGTAGTTAATTTTCAAATTGAATATAATCCTGATTATCAAGAGTTAGATGTAGAAATAGATTTTACCACAATTGGCAATTTAAGAATGGATCCTACTAACAAAGGAGAACAATATGCGGTAATGGCAACCATTTCAGATATTATGGTTAATTGGGTTAATGAATGGGATAAATATTTTTATATTAATCAAGTATGGATAGAACCAAAAGTAGATGCTGATGAAGATATAGAAATGTCAGTTTTTAGCCAAAGAGGTAGATTATATAAAATATATTTAGATAAACAACTATCAAGACTTAATAAAAGTTATAAAGTAGAACAAAAACCAAATGCTTTTAAAATTGTTCCTACATTTGAAAATCTTAAAGAAACTAAAAATAAAAAAGATCCATTTGGTTTAAATCAATTTGCTAGAGAATTAATTCAAGATAACCCCCAACCTGTAAAAGAAGATGTAAAAAGTTTGGTTCCCCAAGAAAATAATGTTATATTTAACAAAAATTGTGGTTGTGATAAGACTTAAAGAAATATATAATAAAATAATTGAAGTTATAGAACCTTCAAGATATACTTTATATTGTGATATGGATGGTGTATTGTGTGATTTTGAAAGAAGATTTGAAGATTTAACAGGTATGTCTCCTAAATCATTTAAAGATAAAGAGGGTATAGATGAATTTTGGAGAGTAATAGATGAAGATGGAGTTAGATTTTGGGTAGGAATGCCTTGGATGCCTGATGGGGAAAAATTATACAATTATATTAAACCTAATTTATATTCTTTACTATCATCTCCATCATGGGATAACAGTTCTCGTTTAGGAAAACGATTATGGGTTAAAAAAAATATGCCTGGAACTAAATTAATTTTAGCATCAAGAAAAAATAAACAACAATATTCAAAAGAAAATTCAATACTTATAGACGATCTTAAGGTAACCATTGATGAATGGAATGCCGGAGGAGGTATAGGAATCCTGCATACCTCAGCTGATTCAACAATAGAACAGCTCAAAGCGCTGGGATTATAAGTTTAACCAAAATCTAAATTATGGAAAATCTAAAGATGATTATTAATTCCTCATGGTTCAGAGCTGCTCTAGCGGGTGGTTGTGCTGCTGCATTATTTGTAACAGGCAACATTCTCTATGCAGGTATAGCTATAGGAATTGGTGTAAGAGAGTTATTACTAGCTTTTAAAAGTTAAAAGAAGTTTATATAAGAAGTTATATTAACTAAATTATTAACTTAAAATTTAAAATCATGAAAGAAGTAATGGACAAAATTACAACCATGTTAGGTGGACTAACTACAATTATGTTATCTTTTGTATCACTAAGTATATTAGCTGAAGTAATCTTCGGAACAAATGTATTCGGTACAGGAGTAGTAACCAACATTATGGGAATTATAACTTCCCTAGGTGAAGGTGGATTTGTAGGTTTAGTTGCCTTAATTATCTTGATTCAATTATTCCAAAAAAAAGGATAAATAATTAATCAATAAAATGGCAAAAGGAGCAAATTTATTTAGCTACCGTGAAAAACCAAAGAGGAAAAGACCTGGAATTCATTCAAAAACTAAGTCTTCTAGGTCTAAATCCTCTAAATTATATATAAAGAAATATAAAGGTCAAGGCAAATGAAGGACAACGTATTAAAAAAAGAATTTAATAAAAAAGATGTAACCCGTTTAAGAAACCTAGTTAAAGGTAACTCTAAGGAACGTACAGGACAAGGTGTGGGTTATACTAAAACAGAAGATTTTCATCAAGAAGGAGATATTTGGAAGGAAAATGGTCGTACTTGGACTATTAAGGATGGGATAAAAGAAAATATTACTAAATTAGATAAATTCAAAAAAACCACAGTCCCCTTATTTTGTCCTACCTGTAAACAAGTTATGAATAAACAATTAGATTCCCATTATTATAAAACACATAATAAATGTTTAAACTGTACTACTAAGTTTGAAACTAAACTAAAACAAGAAGGTAAATGGGAAGATCATGTTAATAAAGTTCATAATAAAGAAATTGATAAAACTATTGAAGAATATAAATCATTTATCCAGTATAAAATGAATGAAAGTAACGATAGTTTTGTAACAGAGGCGGGTGAAGTTGAAAAGTGGCATGGTAAAATTAATAAAGAAAAAGCTAACCAAGCTCTTCAAGATGGGATAGATTATTTAAATTCATTAAAAAAATAAATAATCATGTATTTCCTATCACTTTCCCATATCCTCCTTATATTTATAAATAAGACAATATTATATACCCAATAAAATGGAAGACACTACTATAATTACAGTCCTAACAGCTTTAGTAAGTGCTTTAGGAGTTAAAGAAATTTGGAATATTTGGAAGAAAAAAATAGACCAAAATAATAAAAAATTAACAAAAGATGAAATTACCAAAGATAAACTTACAGCTCAAGTAATAGAGGAATTAAAAAATAAAATTGATGAGTTAGAAGTAAAAATTGATAATTTAATTAAAGAAAATATTGAATTAAGAGAAAAATTAGCAAGAATGGAAGAACGACTTGTATTAAATGCTAAAAAGAGTTCAACAAGAAAAAGAACTAAAGCTACAAACGGAACTAAAAAACAATAAGATGCAAGATAATTTTGATACACATAAATGGTTTAAAAAACAATACTTAAATGAATCCGATGTTAAAGAAGGATTGCTTGGCCTAGAACAAATTGATAGGTTTGAAAGTACAGCTAATATAAGAGATCTTAAAACATTACAAGACATGATTAGGATAGTAGGTACAGATTGGATGCAAGAAGGATTTGAAAAAGGTGATATAAAAGAATACATCAATTACCTTATTGATGGAATTTAAACAATAATAAACAAACATATATTTATATTATATAATAAACAATTAAAATGGAAAACCAAGAATTTAATTTAAGAAACTATCTTTATAACAACCCTTTATTAGAAAAAAAAGATACTAAAAAGGGAAATGAAGAAGAACAAGAACATGAAGAAGGTGCTATTAAAGATGATAGAGACCATATTGATGCTTTAGACGCTGATGCAGAAGCAGATGAAAAAAAGTTAAAAAAACTTAAAAAAGACAAGAAAATGGATGTTAAAGAAGCTGCTTTAAGAAAAGCTATCCAAAATGAAATTGTCTCTATTTTAAAAGAAGAAGAAGATGTTGATGTTGATGTTGAAAAAGATGTTGATGTTGATGTTGAAGATGAAGTAGATGTTGATGATGAATCAGTAGAATCTGATATTGAAGTTAAAACTGAAGTACCAGGTGAAGATGCTGATACATCAGCTGTACTAGGTCTTTTAACTAAAGCTCAAGAAGAAGCTTCAGGAATGGGAGATGAAGTACTAATGGATCAAATTGGTAACACAATCACATATTTCACAAGAAAACACGTTGTAAAATCAGGAAATTAATTTATTAATCATTTTAATTAAAAATTGTTATGGACTCAAATGAAATCTATATGAAAATGGCCGAGTTATGGACTGAGATGTCTTTAGAACACTCAAAACCAAGTAAAGCAGCTCATGGTCGAGCAAGAAGTGCTGCTACAAAAATAAAAAAACTAATTGGTGAATATAAAAAAGCATCAGTAGCTGAAGATAAAAAATAAAATGGAAAAATCACTTCTTAAAGCCTATATTAAAAACATAATAAGTGAATCATTAACTCCTGACCAAGTAAATAAAGTAGAAGACAAATATAACTCAATTTACTCAGGTATGTTGAAGGGTAATAAAAAAAAGCTTATGAAGTATGTTGACCCTAAATTTAATAGACCAAATCCTGATGCTATGGCTATGGGTAGGGCCATTAATTTAGTTAAAAAGGAAACTGAAACTGTTAATGAATCATTTTCTCAAGAAGATTGGGATATAAAATGGAAGATGCCTAAAGACAATCTATTCAATGTAACTAAAACTACAGATGCTGTAAATAATAGATATAAAGCTCTGCAATCCTTATTGAAGTCGAAGCCTGAAGAATTACGAGTCTTTGATGCTGATGAAAACCATCCGGCATATGATATGTCTTATGATGAATTGATGAAATGGTATAATGAATTGACCGAATCAGTTAATGAAGCTGATAAATATGTTGATGCTAGAGGGAATTTTAAATTAAGGAAGGGTTTGGAAGTCAAAATTAAACCTGCGTCTGAAATTAAGAAGCTTACCATCAGTAAAGACTATATTAAATATAATTTGCAAATAGCAGGCAAAACAGTAAAGATTGAAAAAGCATTTAGAGGTGTATTTGGTGGAGCTCCATCAGAATTTACAGTTAAAGGATATGAAGCTTTTGAAACATCGTCTTCTGGGAAACCAAGGGTTGGGTTTAATCAGATCATTATAGATTCAGTTACAGGATCAGATGTGGTGCAGGATCCCATAATTTCAGTTAATGAAGGAATCAAATCAACCCTTCAAAATCTTTATAAAAAAGCAAAAGTATTTTTATATGATGCTGGTCTTTGGGGTCCTAAATATACATCACCAAGTGAAGTACAATATCGTGATGCTGAAGAATGGATACATTTCAATTATGGTAAAGAACATAGTGTAGTAGCTATGGCTGTAAATCGTATTGAAGGGGAAGCTAACATAATAATAGGAGATCTTGTAACTAACGATAATGAATTGGTTAAAGTTCCTTTAAGTGATTTAGCAAACTTAAATGAATCAGTTAATGAAGGATATTTAGACCAAACTTTAGTAGGTACAGTTGAACCAAAAGATAGAGGAACAGAACCTTACATGGCTGGAGATGGAAGTATAATTATTCAAGATAGAGTTAAAGCTAAAGAATTTTTTACTCTAGCAACCCAAGCAGGAATTCCAATAAAAAAATTCCCATCAGGTATAATGTATATTGCTCGTAGGGATAAAGATGGCAATCTTGTTAAGGGAGGAAAAGAAATGGCTAGAGAGTTATTTAATAATTTTATAAGCAAGACAACTAGAGCCCAACAAGATAGAGCTGATTGGAAAAGAATGGCAGGTCTAGAAGAGGTAGTTAAAGGTGATGACTTTAGATTTATTGAAATTAAAGATCTACATTTTGAAACAGACCCAGACAGACTAGAAGATATGAAAATAGAATTTGGAGCCAAAATGGGAGGTATTACACCTAGAGAAAAGATTGAAGATGCTGAATATGAATTAAGAAGGTATAGAAAACAAATTAAAAGAGCAGATTTAGGTGATGGTCCTCATGATGTGGGTAGAGAAGAAATACTTAAAAAAGCAAAACGACCAATAGATTATGATAGTGTAGTTAAAAATTTCACACCTAAATGGACTGATAGAAAATATGAACAGTGGATTGAAGATGTAGCATCAGGAGGTGGAGCTGAATTTGCTTATGATATGGCTCAAAATGCTAAAATGGAAGCTGGATTAATTGATTGGGTTAAGAAAAACAGATTAGATTTTGGAGATGTTACTCCATTAGAAAGAATTCAATACGATATTGAAGCACTAGCTGAATCTATTAATGAAGCTAATCCAACTTGGACAACAAGCCCTTCCCAAACAGGAGCAAGAGGTACAATAGATACTCATACTAAACTTCCTAAATTAAAAGAAAAAGAATTTTATGAAGTAGGAGATATAGTTGAATTTCCTTATGGTTATTCTACCCATGCAGGTATAGTTAGAGATGTTGATAAAAGAGGAAATGAAGATTACTATAATTGGGACTATACAGTTCAAATGAGAGGAGATGAATACAAACCTGGTTCTAGAAACTACCATGATGATGAATGGAATGGGTACGTTTCATATCCTGCGGGGCATAAAGTGTATGGTGAAATTACTCCTGAATCATATCCTAAAGAATCAGTTGATGAACGACTTTCCGCAATGGTAAGAGAAGAAGCAGGAATGCCTCCTCCCCCAAATGCTAACACAGGAGATTTATTCTCAAGCTTAGAAGCTACGGGTAAATTAGAAGCCCCTCAAGGTGGTGCCTCAATGGTTGGGCAAAATTATAC
>Ga0115545_1002045_pt1 | contig 10020 bp, 10 predicted proteins | sample COGITO_mtgs_1003_FD_87188 | JGI IMG/M metagenome (GOLD analysis project Ga0115545, IMG submission 87188) | Pelagic marine microbial communities from North Sea - COGITO_mtgs_100330 | ecosystem: Environmental > Aquatic > Marine > Epipelagic | place: Germany:Helgoland, sampling site Kabeltonne...
GCCAGTCATATCCGATAGCCATCGCACCAAAGCCAAGCTGGGATTCGTCTGGTATGACATCAAAACTGATTGACGGGTCAGAGGCCCCCGGCGGCAGCCAAGTGCCTCCACTCAGTGAGGGAGTGGCTCCACCCAATTCAAATCTGGCATAGGGGCCGTAGGTGACACTTAGCGTTTTTTTGCCAAAGAGGCTCTCGTTTTCTTGGGCCGCTGCAAGTGTTGGGATAGCGCAAGTGAGCGCAAACATCGCAAAGCTAAACAATTTCATGGTTTTCACATGCTGTCCTTTAGGATTGTGTGACCTGTGTGGAAGTAGTTGAAATAATGCACGTTCACCCATGTCCTACAAGAATTGCTTTGCGGATACGCTCAGCTTTTGTAGCAAGTGTGGCAGCTTCTGTCGGATTCATCGGGCGTCCCATCAGGATTGAGACGGCTTGTACGGTGGCCTGAGTGATTGGAATGCTCTTGTCGGATGCGGTGCCAAGAAAGGCCGCAAGCAAGGTATCCGTATCGGTATTGATGCCCGCGTCGCGCAAAATCGAAGTACCGTCCAAAGCATCGCGAAAGAGAGCGAGGTTCTGCAAAGGCGAGTCGATGAGATTCACTTCGCCCCAGCGCGTGGACAACGCATCTTCCATCTGTTCGAGATTGAGGCGGTAGAACTCTGCGACATCTTCGGTAAACCCTGACAAAGCTTCATCAAAGGCCCGATCAATGACCCGATCAGGCGATCGCCCGACGTTCAGTCGGCCAAGCTCAACCTGAGGAAGACCTTCTTGTGCCCAAACTGGCCGACCGCCACTGGAATTATCAGATCCGCCGCCTTGACCGCCGCCACCTTGACCGCCTTGGCCGTCGCCGCCTTGGCCATTTTGACCACCTTGTCCGCCCGAATGACCTTCGTCGGTGCCATGGTCGTCGCCATCGGTGCCATCGGTGCTGTCATGCCCGCCACCAGCGCCACCCGAACCAGAGTGCCCGTCTGTTGTATCGGTGTGCCCCTGAGCCCAGACAGGCGCGGCAAGCGCTGCTGCGCCGACGACTGTACTCAAGAGTAAAATGCGGATCGGCTTTAAGCCAAGCTCCACAACTTTCCGGTTTCGATCATCTGACCTGCGTGTTGACATGACCACTCTCCCTCAATTTCTCAGTAAAGTGCCGCCGGAGCACCCTGCTTCCGGCGGCAAGCGCTTAGGCGTCGTGGCCAGCAAGAACGGCGATGCGAATTGCCTCGGCATCGGCCGCAACGGCAGCCACGTCGACTTGGATCACTGTGGGCAGACCTTCCGACAGGATCGCCACAATTGCCACGACCGTGTCTTCAGTGATCACGAGGGTCTTGTCTGAGGCGACCCCGAGGAATACCGCAAGCAGTGTTTCAGCGTCATTGGTCACAGGAAGCTGCGATACTCCGTCCTCCAGAACATCCTTAAACAACGCAAGATTCTGAAGCGGCGAGTCGTAAATCGAGATCGTATCCCAGCTCAGGCTGAGCGCCTCAAGCATGGTGTCGATGGCTGCATCTGGCACGGCCTCGGTCACGGGCAGATTATAGAAGTCCGCCATCGCAGGCGTCCATGTCGCGATTGCCTCATCGAGCGAACGCTGAAGAACCATATCCGGCGAGCGGGCAACGCTGAGGCGACCCAAATCGACCTCGGGGATACCTTCTTGTGCCCATGCCGGCTTGCCGCCACCAGATCCGGAACTGCTGGGTCCGCCGACACGAGGCCCTTTGCCGTCGGAGGTTTCATCAGGGCCACCTTGACCCGAACCCGTTCCACCGGCGTTCCCTTGTCCTGATTGAGAGCCTTTGCTGCCCTGACCCTGACCGCCTTGGTTACCTTGCGCATTGCCGCTGTTGCCATCGCCGTCATCCTGAGCAAACGCTGGTGTCGCGAAACCCAACGACAGGTTAGAATTGCCAACACCAACAACCATCGCACCGATTGCGATAGCGGAAACGAGTGAGGCGCGTTTGATTTTTTCGAAATTCTGCATGTTTATCTCCAAGTTAAACGATCATATTCAGATATTGAGATCTGTTCAGTTCAGGGGATTGATAATTATCAATACTTCGCGATTTTTTGCCGCCGTGTGCCGCAAGAATTTCTAGGGAATTTCGGACACGTTCAGCGGTGGCTCTGTGGGGGTTGTGCTAGTTGGTGCTGGTGTCCAGACACTTCAACAACAACAGCTCCAGCGGAGTGCCATCAACACTTATCGTGTCGTTGCAGCTCCCATCTCGAAACCTGTCCTGATCAAGACATTGTACGGCGTCATCAATATCGTCGGCGCCAATATCGCTGACATCTTCGCAACTTCCATCGCGGAGCATCAATTGAAGCCGATCCATGTCTTCATCGCTGAGATGGTCTCTGTCGCGATCGCGGTCACGGTCCTGTTCGCGGTCTTGATCCTGATCCTGCGCTAACACAATGTTACCGTCAGTCTGTGCGAAAGCAGGTGCCGCGAGGGAGAACGTGGTCGCGAACACAGACAACGCCAGGACAGACATAATAGGAAGTACACTCTTTGGTTCTCGTTTGGTACGACGCGTGATCATCTGATTTCTCCTTATTTGAAATTACATGGAAGACGTAGCATTCAGGCGGCAGCACTGAGCGCGTTGCGTACGCAAGGGTTTCAACCGCCGACCAGGATTTGTCCGGCAAGAAAGACCGGTTGCTGCAGCACGGCGCTGTTCGCGTGTTCGAGGACGTGATCTCCGGCGAGACGTTCTACTGGCCCGTCTTAGAGTTGCGGGTGGGGTGCTGACGTCAGACAGTCATTTTGTAGACCCTCTTCGTAGGGCAGTGCAAAGCGCTGGCGCAGGGTGGCATAGGCGCGCAATTGTGCCTCGACTTGGCCGTTGATGCTATCGTTTGGAAATTGCCCGTTACGGCCCCACCGGCCGGCCGTCCTGCCCGTGAGTGCGGCAATACCTTGGTCGATTGAGGCGATGGGAATGATCCGGAATGCGCCCTTTGCGCAGGCGGCTACCACGTCTTGGCGCAGCATCAGATTGTCGGCATTTGCGGTAGGGATCAGGACGCCCTGGTCCCCTGTCAGGCCGCGCGCAACACAGATATCAAAGAACCCCTCGATCTTTTCGTTCACGGCGCCGATGGCCTGCACTTCGCCGTTTTGGTTGACCGATCCTGTGACAGCAAGACCTTGGCGGATCGGGATGCCAGACAGAGCCGAGAGCAGGGCGTAGAGCTCGGCAGAGGACGCGCTGTCGCCATCAACGCCGCCGTAGCTTTGTTCAAATGCGAGGCTGGCGTGCAGCGACATCGGCACATCAAGGGCGAAGTGCGACGCAAGATAACTGCTGAGGATCAACACACCCTTGGAGTGCAGCGGTCCGCCAAGATCAACCTCGCGCTCGATGTCGATCAGCTTGCCCGCGCCCATGCGCGCCTTTGCTGTGATCCGCGTCGGTTGGCCGAAATAGTGGGTTCCGCTGTTGATCACGGTCAGGCCGTTGACCTGTCCGATGGCGTCGCCGCTGGTGTCGATCAGGATGGTTTTGCGGATGACCGCGTCTTTTAGCTGCTCTTTGATGCGCGAGGCCCGATGTTCGGCCTGCTTAATCGCCTGCTCGACGTCCTTGTCGGAAATCAGTTTTCGTTTTTTCTGGGTCGCGTAAAAGTCGGCTTCGCACATGACATCGGCCAATGCACCAAGTTCGAGCGTCAGTTTCTGATTGTCGTCGGCAAGCCGTATCGCATGATCAAGCAATGACGCGACAGCCGCCGCTGTCATCGGCTTTAGCCCCGATTTGGTCGCATATCGCGCCAAAACTCGCGCCAGCGCGCGGGTGTTTTTCACGGTGCGCGGCAAGGCGTCCTCAAAATCGGCCTGTAGCTTAAACAGCTGCGTAAACTCGGGGTCGAGCAGCGTCAGCATTGTGTGCATTTGCCGGTCACCAATCAGGACAACCCGCACGTCCAACGGGATCGGATCGGGTTCAAGCGTGATCGTTGACGCAAGGCTCATCCGGTCCGCGAGCGATGTGATGGCGATGGATTGGCTTTGCAGACACCGCTTGAGCGCGTCCCAAGCGTAGGGCTCGGAAAGCACCCGCTGCGCGTCTAGGACCAGATAGCCGCCATTCGCCAGGTGAAGTGCGCCGGGTTTGATTAGCGTAAAGTTGGTGGCAAGCGTGCCCATCTCGGAATAGTTTTCGATATGTCCGATCAAATGACCTAAGGACGGCAGGTCTTCTGCGATGATGGGCGCGGCGGTCGCGGCCGTGGCCCCGTGCGACACCATCACGTTCACGGCGTAGCGGTCGAACTGCGGGTCTTGGTGGTGTTTGCGGATGACGTCGGGAAACGGCCCGACTTTGGCATTCTCGCTTGAAAAAAGGAAGAGATCGGCATTTGAGATCATGTCGGTCCGCACCTGTTTCAGATAGATGCAGATTCTCTTGTTATCGGCAAATTGGGCCGTGATTTCGCGCACCCGCAACGACACGGCGCGTTCGGCCATCGCCGCATGTAGGGCCTCGATCCGTTGCCGTTGTTCTTTTTCAAGTTGGGGCGCTTGGCTAAGCACACCCATCAATTGTTCTTCATAGGCCGCGATTTTCTCATCAATCACAGTTTGTTCTTCGGGGGTCATGGCCTCGTAGGTGTCGGGATCAATGGGTTTGCCGTCGACAATCGCGGACAGCATGAATCCCGTTTGTGTTCTTATGAGTGCCGCATCGTCGGCTTCTGCGCGCGCGGCAAAAGCGATGATTGGGTCTTCATGTTTCTTACCAAATTCTTCGTCGATTGCGCGCCGCTGCGCTCGATATTCCTCGGCCTCAAACAACGCAGGAATTTCGATAGCAAGATCGTCGACCAGGCTTTGCATTGCCAATTTGAGGGTGGCGGCAGACCCAGCGGGAATTTTCAGGGCGTGAGGTTTGTGCGGCGCGTCGAAGTTATTGACATAGATCCAGTCACACGGGACTGGACGCTGCGCTGCGGCGTCCGACAAGAGTTGCGAAACCGCCGTGTGCCGCCCTGTGCCCTCGCGACCAAGAACATAAAGGTTAAAGCCCTTGTGCGCGATTTCAGCCGACAATTTGATGGCATCAATCGCCCGATCCTGACCGATAAACCCGACGCGGGGCTTCAGCGATGCCGTGGTCTCGAACCCAAGGGTTTTTGGGTCGCACTCGGGTCTTAGCCGCAACGGGGATAGTCCGTCGGGCAAACCTGCAAGATCCTGAGGTTTAGGCACCTGTCACTCCTTTTTGGGACTGGCGCAGTTGCGGCACAAAATGGCGAAAGGCACAGCTTTGAGCCGTGCGAACGAGATTTCTTCGTCACAATTATGACAAATGCCGTATGTTCCTTTTTCAATCCGGCCAAGCGCCTGTTGAAGCAAAACGAGTTCTTTTTGACTTGCGCGACCAACGGCTTCCAGAACTTCATCGTCTTCAAGCTCAATTGCCTGATCGTTTAAATCCGCGTTTGTTGGCTCATCAAGTGCGGTCTCGACGGCCTCCAAACGAGCGCACAGCTCTGCAATTTGAGTTTCAATCTGGGCTTTGATTTCTGCGGTGTCTTTCATTGGTTCTTGTCCTTTGACAGAGGTCTAACCCTTTTAAAACAAACAGGTCAGAACGATGTGAAGCCAACCAATAGTGTTGGACAGGATTAGTATGGCACCCACCAACGATCAGATCGTTGATTCAAATCAACATGACGATTTGTGCCGCGCTGCAAAATGAACTGCATTGCGCGTCAATCAGGATGTGTTTTAGGTCGCATGTTGCTCTTTTAATACGAGCCAATGCTGTTTTACGACCATCGATGATAGCAAGGAATGGTGTCCCGATGACGACGATCACAGCACCGTCTGCCGTATTCCGCGACGAACTCTGTCAACGTCGCGAGATCAAGCTGTTTTGTCCCAAGCCTGCCGAGGACGTGCGCCCCCACGTCCTCACGCGCGATCAGTCGTCGGTTCTTGCAGGTGCCATTGTTGCGAGCGGTCGCACAGCCGTATTTAGTCTTGTTCATGAGCCCCCACAGCACCCGCACTTCAACATTCCTGAAAACAGATAATTGGCGCGGTGCCCCTCGTTGAGAGGGTTGCAGCCCCTGTTCCATCACAACAAACAAAACGCCTTCGGCACTCGCGCCGTGAGAAATCGGCCAAAACTCTAGTATAAACATACCAGATCCATGGCTAATTTGCCAATTTTCCAAACAGATGCTGAAAATCTGGAACTTTGACCAAATTGACAGTTGTTCGCCTAAGGAATCAACGCCGTTTCCCATTTTCTGGAGTATGTTTCGGCAAAACAATCATTCGGTCTTAAGTCGGCATAGGTAATTGTTTTCCATTATAAATTTCAAAATTCTAAATACTTTCCGACGCGCTTTCCGAGGGTGCCCGACGCATAGTTTAGAGGCGGATTAGGAATAAACCTGATGCGCACTGGAAAAACTCAAAACTCATAGGAGAAGAAAATGAAAAAATTCATCGTAGCAATCGCAGCCATTTCGTCCCTCGCATCAGGCGCAGCATACGCTCAAAACGTTTCCATTGTTGACCAATGGGGTGCAGGCAACGGCCAACTTACCGTGCAGTCAGGTGCAAACTTTGCCTACACTGGTCAGGTCGGCGTCCTGAACGGCAGCATGACTGGTCAAAATGGTACTGGCAACATGGCAGCCACACTTCAGAACGGCTTTGCCAACGGATCGATCACTGCGCAGGCAGGGCACTTCAACGGTGCCGAGACACTTCAGACTGGTACTGGTCACCTGTCCGACACAAACCAGTTGGGTCTTGGGAACATGTCTTTGACAATTCAGTCTGATGGCGTTCCACATCCATAAGTTGGTTTGCTGAGGGCGGCGGTCACGAGCTGCCCTCATCGTCCTCACGACCCAAGCACCAGGAAGCGCGAAAAAGTTCGCATGTGGCTTGGGCCGTTGGGGCCAGGTGGCCTTTTCAGGCCCTCATGTTCCAGCGGATGTGAATCCGCGTCACGAACCGAATATAGGGAGTAGTAACAATGAGACGAATCGTCATTTCCGTAGTGCTATTATGCGCCCCGCTTTCCGCGTCGGGTCAAAACGTCTCTGACACGGTTCAGGTCGGCGAAAACAACGTGCAGCTGACACTGCAATCCGGCAGCAACATCGCCGTAACGCGGCAGTACGGGTCGCGCAACACAGCGTCGATCACGCAAGATGGCACTCGCAACATCGCGACCATCGCGCAAATCGGCGAGGATCACGAGCGCACCGTCGTCCAGAGCGGCCATAACTTGGGGTATGGCAGCGTTCAGGTCACAAACAAGATCTTTACGGGGTCTTACACCGGTGTTGGTGGCAACGCATTTACGTCCACCACCTTGGAATTCGAGGGTGTCCAGTAAGGATTGATGCGTCGGATGACTGTAATACCACAGTCGGCGCAAAGATCGATACCATTCTAGCTCAACGACGAGGAGCGACATAAATGACAATTCAAATGTGCCTTTTGTTGAACGCAGTTCGCAAGTCGTTTGTGGGAGCAATTCACGCTATTCTTTTCATAGGAATATCGTCGATTTTTGCCCTCCGACCGGCAGCCGCCATGAGTGAGGTCAATCAAATGGAGGTGGAAGAAATTCTAGTGGAAAACACAGTTGGCAGTCTACACTGCGAAATAGTTACCCACTCTGTATCACAGAGCCTCGAAATGAAGGCGTTGGTTTGGTCCAACGACAAGGCAACCGGAAGCTATAGCTTCATCGTCACGAAGCAGGGCGTCAGCGGCAGATCAAACGTTGCGCAAAGCGGCCTTTTCGAGGTCGAGCCAAGCGAAAGGAGAATTGTTGGGTCCGTCATGGTCAATGCGTCGCAAGGGGATCGCTACTTTGCACGACTGTCCGTCCGCGCGGGCGGGGACGAAGTAATTTGCGATACCGCGATTGAGTAAACGCCCCTTCCGGCCGTGAAAATGGCTAGAAAAAAAAGATTGCGCTCAAGCTAATGCCGACGGCAAACATGCTTTTGCTTTCGATTGAATAGGTGCGATAGGTTTCACCACTTCCTGTCAAACTCGCGCCTGACCCGTCCACTGTCAGTGCTGGGCTTCCGGTCACATGAGAGACGACATAGGGTGCATCTGATAGGTAATCGACGTAGGCGCTCACCGTGAAGATCCCGCCGTTTTGGCCAATGTGTGTCAGATCACCTGTGGCCCTTGCGATGTTTGCCGTCCCATTTCTTCTCATCATTGCAGCGGGCATCTCTACATTCACCCCGGCAATACTGACTGCATTGGAATGGTTTGACCGTGTCGCATAATTGGCAAGTCCTGCTTCCGCTCCAAAACTGAACAACCAGTCCTTGCTGATTTCCTGACTCAAATCAGCCCCCAGAATTGCACCACGGTAGTCTGTTTGCAGTGACGTCTTATCCGTCAGCACAACATCGGGAAGAGACTCTGTCAGGGCAGACCCCTCATTAAGATCAAGTGTTGTGCGTGACGTCGTGGTGCGTTTTAGGCCACGAAAGGTTGGCCCTACGCGGGGGGAAACCGTCCATTTATCATTCAACGGAACCGCCGAACTGAGGAAAAACGTGTGATTGGATGCCGTGATTTTCTCTTCGACGAGGGTCGTCATCGCAGTCTGGCTGTTATCGCCAATGCCAAGAAACCAAAACCCGGTGTCGTCGAATGCCGCGCCATATGCGGAGCCCAACCCAGTTTGGCCGTTTGTTGTAAGGGCGGTAAAAATTGCGCCCGAGTTGGTTTGCGAGAGAGCAAATTGAGACACTGCGGCCTCTTGCCCGACTGGCGAAAACGCCGAGCTTAAAATGGACGCGACATCGCCCGTGCTGTCGGTGATTTGTACGGTTGCGTCAGATGTTACACCGGTGCCGTCAGCAAAACTGGACAGGTCGATCGTCCCGATCGGCGCCGTGCTTGGCGTGTAAAGAAGCGGGGCAGATCCCTGAACATCCATTTGCGCGCTGCGACTACGCGCGATTATATAGGATTCAGCCCATTCAAAATATAGCGGCGCGCCGGCAACAGTGCCCAGCTTTCCCGTGAGGCCAAATTCAAGGCTGGGGCCATAGGCTTCGAATTCAGAGTCCTGTGATATCCGGCTTGCACCAAACGTCAGATTCCCCCCGACCAGTTGAAAGCCATCTTCGGCCAAGCTCACAAAACTGTCGCCGGTATCCTGAGACAGAGCCGCGGTACATACGATTGTCATGCAGATCGCAGAAACGAACGTCTTCAAGTCACACCTTCCTTCTTTTCGCTGACCGACTTTGCCGTCACTCAGCGGAAACGCGCAGAAGGGTCTAATGCACTGTAGACAGGGCAAGCCGTGTGAGCAAAGCGATAAGTTGAGGTTGGCGATGGGTTTCGGTTTTCTTCATGATCGACCCAAGGTGGTTGCGCAGCGTTTGTTTGGCCAAACCTTGCTTGTGCGCGCATTCGCCGATCGAGCAACCAGCCAACAGCAAAGACGAGAGTTCAGCTTCGGCATTTGTCAGTTTGAAGGCGTTCCAAAGTGCACGGTGGCTCAGTTTAAGCGGCGCATTTGTGTCTTGCACCACAAGCGCCAACCGCGCGCCATGTTTTTCATAGGCGAATTTTGACTCTCTGCGCGGCGCATTGTTTCCCAATCTTGTCAGCGACAGAAAAGCGCGCTTCGTTTTTCCAGTGTTCGGCAGTGAGAAAAGCTCGGTGTTGTGCCGGTGCCCTTTGCCCAGCCGTTGCACCATCGACCGGAACTCCATTTCAGCATCCAGATCGACGGCATGAAACTCGTTTTCCGCGCTTATGAAAAATGTTTCCATCTTGTCCGCAAGAATCTCGGCTTGGTCGTTGATGCACATCACATGGGATTCCCCGTCAAGGATCAGCATCGGAAAGGGGAAAAGTTCGAGAACATCATCGGTCAGTTTGGCATCGACCGAATTACGGTCGGTGAGGCACATAATTTTTGCGGCATGCACCAGATGCGGGCTCAACTCCTTGAGCAAGGCCGTCGCGTCA
>Ga0115545_1002048_pt1 | contig 10012 bp, 9 predicted proteins | sample COGITO_mtgs_1003_FD_87188 | JGI IMG/M metagenome (GOLD analysis project Ga0115545, IMG submission 87188) | Pelagic marine microbial communities from North Sea - COGITO_mtgs_100330 | ecosystem: Environmental > Aquatic > Marine > Epipelagic | place: Germany:Helgoland, sampling site Kabeltonne...
AGGAGGAGCAGGAGGAGCAGGAGGAGCAGGAGGAGCAGGAGGAGCAGGAGGAGCAGGAGGAGCAGGAGGAGCAGGAGGAGCAGGAGGAGCTACTGAACTGTTACTGATATGAGATCCTGCCGACCTACTGTAGGACGACCGTAGAGATACTACTGGCTTACCGTGTTGCACCGTGTTAGATCTATTCCTTGGATATAGATTTTTTATTATATGTAGTGGATAACCGGTTGTCTACTGTTGGTTGTGCTGGTAGAATCCGACCCCCCGGCGTCGTTTAATACCATGCCCCTCACCAAACGCTGGTATGTCCATGCATTTGTAGATGTATATGCACAGTCTTCGGTGAGTGCGCATGAGTTCGGCGAGGTCTGCCCGACGTCCATGGTGCGCCTCGACGGTGAGCCGGATTTTGGAATCGACGATCGGTAGTGGGTCGGTCGCCGATTCGATCCGCAGGACGAGAGAGTCCATGTGAGGCAACCGGCATGTGATGGGAGCACCGATTTCCATATGTTTAAGCTTCGTGGACGTTTCCGCGATAGTTCGGGAGATGATGTTGCGTCTCTTTATCCAGGGCGTCATATTCTTGCCGATGGTGCACTTCTCCAGGTGATGGAAGCTCGTGATGAGGTCCAAGAAGTGATCACAGTTGGTCTCGGCCATGTCGAATCGGAGGGTTTTCAGGTTACGGTGGATGGGAATCCGGTAGTCATAGGCGGGCACTGCGAGTGCGGTTCCGGCCATAGTCTCGTCGAGTTCAGGTTCCAGGGCGAGGGTGGATGGGCTGGAAATGTTGAGTGTAGTGAGTCCCGGGAACATCAAGAGGATCATTTTCAGGAGATTTCTCTTGGTGTTTGGCGGTTCCTTGGTGTCCCTGGCGTTGAGGTTGATCGTAAGCGACCGCAGTGTTCGGGAGCGGTCGCATGTTGCCCTTCCCATGGCATCCCGCAGAAGCTTGGTCACACGTGTTGCAGAGATGTCGGAAAATTGGAGGTCCTGACAGGAGTTCCCAACCAATCTGGCCATCAGTGTGGGTGGCAGGTCGGCGTGCGAGCCACGGCAGTGCACAGCGAGTCTCGGAAGTGGAGATTGTAGAATCGGGAGCGTCTCGATCAGTGTGTCGCTCTTGGCTTCCTTCGCGGTGATGATATGACTGGGAATGAGGAGTCGTAGATCCGACGCATCCGGAGACGCATTCTTGACCGCAGCCACAGTCATGTCCTTGAACTTCTGTGTCGCGAACCGGATACTCAGCGGAGACATCCTCTTGAACACTCGCAGATGATCGATGTCGCGACAGGTTCCCACTAGACTCAGCATATCTTCCAGGGCCAGGTACTGGTCCACACCATTGCTGATGGCGCGCATGAGGCCGTTCACGGAGGACTGCTTGAATACTGGGTACAGGCATGCTACCAGGTCGTGGGACGGTCGCATGTAGTCCTCCTGGAATACCGTGACCATGCGGTGGATCGAATCTAACACCATCCGCGGCGGTGCGCCGATCACGTACTGTTCCAGGATGCTGTCCAGTCCGGGGATGTTTCGAGGAGGGATATTCTTTGCCTTGTACGTCGGCATTTGCCTATCCAGTTCCAGCATCGCGTTCCTATCGAGTTGTGTCGTCGTCGCGTCCATCAGTGCGCGCACTGTGTTTGATGACTGCGTGACGTCCTCGTCGAGGCGTCGCTGTTCCTCTAGGATGTGCTTGAATCCCACATTGGGCGCGTTGTACCACACCCGCATGTCTAACGCCACCGCGAAGTCGTAGATACTTGCGCTGCCATTGTTCACGGCGCGCCGAATGAAGCTTTCCACGTTCGAATGCATACCCGGGAGGGCATGGGCGTTTTTGTTCCACTTTGCCATCCATGCTCGTGTCATATCGACTCTCTCGACGTCCCGGTCATCTTCGTCGTCGGGAGAGTGGCAGGGACTTTCGGGAGCACAGTGGGGATATGGGCTAGTGGGGTAGTAGCTGGGACTAGTGGGGTAGTAGCTGGGACTAGTGGGGTAGTAGCTGGGACTGGTAGGGTAGAAGGTGGGACTGGGGGGAGTGTAACTGGGACTCTGTGGACCTGACATATCCTGTGTGAAGAAGTAAGTGGGGTGAGGTAACATGATGATTTACTACGTACCGTGCGATCATGGTCGTGATGATATGTTGCGATGGTCAAATGGATTATTTCGAATAATGGTTTTGGTTTTTGGAATTATGTACCCGGCTAATTCAAAGTTCACATAATTAATACGTGAATCATCTATTTACTATAGTTTTTTTTTCGTGTTGGGCATATTATACGTGTAGGTGACGGAGAGGACGGGAGAGGACGGGAGAGGACGGGAGAATTTCATCCTGAACAATCTGTGCACGTACAGTCAGAACCGTCTGTTCGTAGATGGTGAGTGTATGCGTGATTTTCTAAACAAGGCTTGCGGTGGAGATCATAAGAACTTCGACATGGTCACACGGCTCGTCGCATGGTTAGACGAACGCGACTACTTGGGAGCAGTCCCCGATGAGTGATTTGGAAATTCCATTCTCTCGAAATTATACGAGTCGTGGGTGAATACTCACTCCACTGTATGATAAAAATAAAAATACAAACCATTCATATTATTTGAAACTCTGGTCACCATCGAAGAATCACGCAGCACACATGTCCCCTGGATAAGAGACAAGAGAGTTGATAGATACGTTTATGAGTGTAGTCATCACATTATTAGTCCTCACTGTTCGTCTTCAAGCTCAGATAATAAGATTATAATAAATTTTATTTACTCATGTCCAATTTATGTTTTGCTACTAAATAAGTGTCCTATTATATAGAGCAATACATTCTGATGCGTGGTGCGTGATGTGTGATGATGGTGTTAAAATCAACACGATTTCACATTTGAATAAATAGTGGTATGTCTGACCCATTCCTAAGCCAAGTGAACAAGGATAATTCGAAGGTTGGGTCACATGTCCGTTTCGAACGTTTCATGGAAAAGGATCGTATTATCATCGTCGGTTATACAATCACGCGATATGATCCGACAGACCATGATATTTGTCTGGTTACCGCCCATGACTACATCAAATCTAAATGTATGAAATCATCCGACAACAGCACTATTCTCCTCGATCAGTTGTCTGGATGTGTGGTCCGTGTAACGTATGCGGCGGGGATATACAACGAAAAAGATTGGAAGGAACAGGTGAAGAAGAACGTTTCGAAACAACTCCGTGCCACTGTACTGAGTCGACTCGATAAGTGTCCTGTCACAGTACCCATTGTCGACACGCACGTACAGGCAGAATTCAATATGAGACATGGTGAGTACGTCGAGGGGACAGTACCATATCAATCACGTAGAATAATGCATACTACTCTACGTAAACTGGTGAGAAAGTATGGCGTACGCGGTGAACGTATGAAGTAGGTAGATTAACGGAGTTTACATATACGTAACGTACAGAAAGTATTACATAAATCAAATTGTTATCCGCGACATTATATATCATACTGTGTTGGAAGCCTGTAGGTCGCAGGTCATCCGATCCAGTTCCTCGATTCGGTCGTGAGAGTACCCGACGTACTGCACGACGCAGCCACTGTCGTTGAAGCGCCCAAAGTTGGTCTGGATCGCAGAGTCTAGAACGCTCAATACCCTCCGTTTCTTCATGTCGTTATCTACACCGAATGTATTGGGGTTGAACCGGATGACGTGGAGGTTCGCATGTCCGATGCTGTCCATCATCTCCGAGATGCGTGCAACTTCGCAAGAGGCGTTGTAGTCCCGGTGCTCTTTTTCGTCCACTTCGAGAAGCACCACATGCTCTGTAGAAGCGACAAATAGGTAGTCGGGGTACCGCGTCGTCGGGGCACACGGCAGTTTCTTGTTGCTATATGACCAATGCAGACCATGTTCGTCGAGCCACGTTTCCATCTGTTGTTCGTACTTCTTGCGAGCGTGTATGCCGTACTCACCACGACATGTAGCACACATGTAAGTCGATGCAACACCTGGGACTCTCTTGACCGCCTTACCACACAATGTGATACATTTTGAAGCGGATGGTTTGAGTCCACAGGAACCTTCTGTACAATCACTCCGCCGTCGGTCATGGGAACAGATCTGGGACCCGCCGCAGTCCCTGCACTTGCTCCGCCGTTTGCCGTGGAGACAGATCTGGGACCCGCCGCAGTCCTTGCATGTGCAACGCATTCGGCCATGGGAACAGATCTGGGACCCGCCGCAGTCCTTGCACTCGATCCTCCGTCGGCCATGGGAACAGATCTGGGACCCGCCGCAGTCCTTGCACCGGTTCCTCCGTCGGCCATGGGAACAGATCTGGGACCCGCCGCAGTCCTTGCAATTGCTCCGCAGTCGACCATGGAAACAGATCTGGGACCCGCCACAGTCCTTGCAATGGCTCCGCCGTCTGTCGTGGAGACATATCTGGGACCCTCCGCAGTCCTTGCACCTGCTCCGCCGTCGGTCGTGAGAACACCTTAAATATTTCCCGTCCCATAGCACCACACGATCCTCGAATAGATAAGAAACACCTTTCACACGTTTTGAAACACGTGGTGGTAGGTACTTCATCAAGTTGTACGATCCCATTAATTTTGACTACCATTGTCCGTAGAAATTTATGAATTTGGTTTATAATATATCCGGTCGAGACTGGAAGATCGCAATGGATCGTGTGGTTTGTCGTACGTAGTCATCAGATGTCATCATACCCGGTAGTTCATACCTCGGTTTCTTTTTCTTGGTCGACGTGAATGCGTCCGACTCCAAGAATGCCTTGATCGTCCCGTGTGCCTGTATCATTCGTAGCGCAGTCACTGGTCCTACTTTGGAAATTGGAGCTTGATAGTCGCACGATAAAAGACATCCCAGTTCGAGCAATTGGGCCGACGTGAGTCCCAAAGCAGACAGGATGTCTGCTCGGGTGAACACACGAGCGGATGTTCCCGATGACAGCAACGGTACCAGTCCCCGTAACGTCCGATGAGCGCCGCTGACGAGTATATCGGCGTCGTCTGTCGCCACGTAGTCACATCGTCCCTGTTCAGACAACAGGACGAGCATGAAATCTGCTTCCGAGACGGATTCGACGCATTCGAAACCGGCGTCCCTCACCTGTCGAACAACGTCGACCGCCATGATGGGGTCAATGCACCGAACGGCGTCCTTCATTCGACATATTTGATCCCGCATCACTAGCTCATCTCCAATGGGACAAGTTGAGGCACGGATTTTCTCCTCGAGGACTTGTATCTTCTCTTCCTGTCGACCCCGCTTACGTTTCCGACCCGCCAGGCACTGCTGAATCTTCTCGACCGGTGGTGCTCCGCCGGATGTCACGAAGATAGTCGTGATCCCGGCGTTGCGTGCGGCTCGAAGCCACCGAATCACACATGTCGCCAAATCTTTCGCAGTGAACGTTGTTCCTGATGTCGTCCCATGCATCGCCTTGTATAAGAAGTAATCGCCATCCATCGCGACCGTTTTACCCTCCAGATCTGCTAACCCCACGACATCTGGTACATATGCACACGTCTTCTTCAGGAGCGGGTAGAAACCTTTGAGCCCCATGTTGAGTAGTAACAGTATGAGGATTACAATATAGCAGTCCATTGGAAAATATATAGTCCAAAAACATATTCCGTGACACTGAGATACTGTTAGAGAAGATATTTTTATATTAATATATTTGAATTTTCTTAACGGGTATTCTAGCAGATGTGGTGATTGGTGTTCGGATGGTATCTGTACTGGAACATGCCGACTCCCCGGCGTCGCTTCGCGACATGTCCATAGTCGAATGGTACTATGTCGGTGCACTTGTAGATGTTCACGCACAGCCTCTGATGGTTACTCATGAGATTGGCGAGGTCTGACCGACGTCCATGGTGCGCCTCGACAGTGAGATGGGTTGCGGGGTCGATGATCGGGAGCACATCTGTCGTCGACTCGATCCACAGAACGATAGATGCAATATGCGGAAGCTTGCAGGTGATGGGTGCACCGACTTCCATGTATTTGAGGTTCGCGGACGTTTCCACGATGTTGCGGCAGATGATGTTGCGTCTCTCCATCCAGAGTGTCGCGGTCTTCCCGATGATGCACTTTTCGAGTTGTCGGAAGCCCGTGAGGAGCCCCATGAACGGATCGCAGTTGGCCTCGGCCATGTCGAATCGAAGACTTTTCAGGGACTTGTAGATGAGATAGTCGTACGGGGGAGAGGTGGATGCCGTCTCGTACATGGCCTTGTCGAGATCCGGGTCCATGACGGCGATGTGCGGTGACGAAATATCGAGTGTGGTGAGTCCCGGGAACATATGGAACACCATCTGCAGGAGATCTTTCTTGGCATTCTTGGGTTCCTTGAGGTCCCGGGCGTTGAGACCGATCGTAAGCGACCGCACTGTTCTGGTGCGTTCGTTGGGTTCCCCCTTGCTGCACATGGACTCGAGAAGAAATTTGGTCACGCGTGCCACAGAGATGTCGGTTATCCGGAGGTCCCGGCAGGAGTTCCCAATCAGTGCAGGCATGAGTGCGGGGTGCGTGGCAGCATGTGAGCCTTTGATGTCCACCTTGATTCGAGGCATTGGTAGATGCAGAATCGGGAGGTTTTCCATCACAGTGTCACTCCGTGCCTGCTTCGCGGTGAAGATGTGTCTCGGGATGGTGTAGCGCATTAGTTTACCCTCGAGTGCACTCGCATCCTTCGCATTCTGCGTGGCGAATCGGATCTTCACTGTAGACATTTTCCTGAACACTCGAAGATGGTCAATGTCGCGACATGTTCCCACCAGACTCAGCATGTCGTCCAGCGTCATGTATTCGTCCACACCGTCGTTGATGGCACACATGATGCGATTCACCGGAGCTTGCTCGAAAACTGGATAGAGGCATGCCACCAGGTCAATGGATGATCGGGAGTAGTCGCTCTGGAATGCTGTGACCATGCGGCGGATCGAAGCCAGTACCATCCGAGGCGTTGCGCCGATGACGTATTGTTCGAGGATCTTGCGCAGTTCGGGGATCTCTCGAGGTGGTTCATGGTCTGTCTGCCAGTACGTAGGCATGCTGCTGTCGAGTTCCACCATCTTGGCTCGTCCGAGCGACTGTACTCCGGTCGTCTCGGCCATCAGTTTCCTCGCCGTGTTCGCCGATTGGGTATTGTCTTCTTCGAGACGTTGGAGTTCCCAGCGGAGGTGTCGGAATTCCACATCGGGCATGTCTCCCCAGACGCGCATGCCTAATGCCACTACGAAGTCGTATATGCTTGCGCTGCCATTGGCCACGGTGCGCAGAATGAAGTTCTCCAAGTTCGAGTGCATATCCGGAATCGCGGTGGAGTTTTCGTGCCACTGTAGTATCCATTCTCGAATCACGCTTACTTTTTCGATGTCGGGAGGTCCAGCGTAGTCTGCAGACTGGAATTCGAAGCGGTCCGGAGGTGTAAAGAACTCAATAGCCTGATCCGAGAAGAAATCCGGAGTCTGGGGCGAGTAGTCCGGGTACGATAGGTCAGTTGCCATGTCGTATCCTTGCATGGTACCTGTACAACGCATCACAAGATGAAAAGAACTGTAGAATCGATTCGGAGGGAACTTTGAATAATGAAATCGGTATTCTGGAATTCGTAATGATCGATGGTATTATTTGGTAAGTGAATCATATATTTGATATAGGTCTGTTATGACGGTGGGAAGAATGTTGGTGTCCAGAATCAATATTCTGGAATCTTTATATACGTTTGATCATGTGTTCATGGTGTTTCTAAAGGTGGATGTTGTAGTATGTTATGAGGGAATGTGGTGATTTTATGCTGTTTCTACCATCTTTATATATCATATAGAAGTCCGCGCAGAACGGCACATCGGCGAGAAATCCCAGAATCTCGTTGGTGACCACCCTGAGCATGCCGATATCGTCGAAGAGGACGGTCATGTCGGTGCGATGGTAAACTTTTGTCTGACTGAACTCCTGGTGGTTACGCACTTGCAGCGGAATACTATCGGTAGGGCCGTAGTCGTAGCTTGGGGTGACCGCTCGAAAAAATCAACACTTGAGTGGTTATCCGATGCGTACCCATCCGGTTAAAATTTTTATACTCACTCCCGAATCCTTCGGTTCACTATTATACATCTAAACGGAGTTGACGCCCTCGTGATCGGGATATGATCTTGTGTATCACATCGAACGTCGCTTGGAATACATAGGATTTTCCTGAATCATGTATGATGATATCCAAACTATAATAAAACAATATGATGTACATCATTGTCGCGCTGAGCGCACTTCTCGTCTTATTTGTGATTCTGTTCGTCGTATACTTGAGACGCACTCAGAATTTGGAAAAATCAGCACTCGAGGAAGAGTGGCTGTTCTACGTGGAATCCAATGATTTGGACGACACTGGAGTTGTGACCATCAAACATAGTGATGCACGACAAGACGAGTTCACGTTACGTGTGGATGCAATCACGTCGAGTGCTACGGCATTTACCAATATTCCTTATCATAAGGCGATACGTATGGGGAACCTAGAACAACTCTCGCATATTTTTAACGCGAGTACCAAGAACAAATTGACATTCAACGAATCCACAACCATCCAACACACTCTCGATTACATCAACGACAACGAGTTACCAGAAAAACCATTCATCGATCAGCAGCCTAATTGTTCTTTGAGCTTGACCGGGGTGGACTTCAGTCTGACTGCGACAAACCACGTTATCCATACACACACGATTGTCAAGATGGTGAAAATTCAGATGATGGGAGACGACGTGGAGATTACATTCCGAACACTGGGCGATGAAAAGCGTCCGCCGGAGGGAACGTATGAACATATGGCGCTAACAATCGATGACTTCTGGTCTTGGGTTGCCATTATTTGTGCAAGTGTTATTGTGGTGGCTACGGCCGGTACGGCACTTTCGGTCGTATTACCCGCGGCAGCAGCAGCAGGTGGGGTAGCTGCGGGAGCAGCCGCGGCAGCAGCCGCGGCATCAGCCGCGGCATCAGCAGCAGGAGGAGCCGCGACGGCCGTGGCGGTTGCCGGGTTCGTGGGTAGTGTTGCTACTATCGGCAAGGAAGCTAGTGATATGTCTTGAGTGCGCATCAGTTATTAAATTAATTTTTGAGTACTCACATGTTGTTTTCAATGATACGGTATACTCGGAGAAAGCGTTCCATGTATCCGTTCTTATCGGGTCTGCCGGTATCGGAAAGATGCAGATTGCGGGTTGTCGCGCCCTTGTCGGGCAGGCCAGCACAGAAGAGCTTATTGCCTTTTATGGATACACAGTGGCGCCATTTCTCCCTGTCTTCGTGGCCCTCGTGGAATTGTCGATAGGAGCGCTTCGATCCTTGTTTAACTCGCAAGAAACTTTTGTTCAGGTATCCATCGATGAGATACATATGGTATGTTTTGTTCACCATGGTAAGCGCCATACAGCCTCCGGTCTCGTTGACGAACTGCTTCTTGAGGTAATACTTGCCCCCGTCTCGAAGAAGGGCAATCCGGATAGTATTGATGTGCCACTGCTCACCATCAATCCCGGCTCGATCCCGCCGTTGGTGTGGGCATGTCTGGCGCATGTGATCCCAGGTCTCGTCGATGCATGCATCAAGTGCACTGGCTACGATAGCCGAGTCTCGATGGATAATACCAATCCTAGAGAGTGCGACTGCGACACATCCACCACTGTCAGATTGTGGTGCGACGGGTGTCTGTGGTATTAGACGGTGACCGTATGGACATATATCCATAGCTACGAAGGATTCCCCGCACGATGTGCAGTATAACAACATGGTCTCCTGTAGTGTACGAGCCGTAAGACTTCTTTCTTTGATTTGGATGTACGAGCCGAGTGGCCGGAGGTGAGACCCCATATACAAGAAAGAGAGAGAGAGAGAGAGAGAGAGAGAGAGAGAGAGAGAGAGAGAGAGAGAGAGAGAGAGAGAGAGAGAGAGAGAGAGAGAGAGAGGGGGG
>Ga0115545_1002051_pt1 | contig 10007 bp, 13 predicted proteins | sample COGITO_mtgs_1003_FD_87188 | JGI IMG/M metagenome (GOLD analysis project Ga0115545, IMG submission 87188) | Pelagic marine microbial communities from North Sea - COGITO_mtgs_100330 | ecosystem: Environmental > Aquatic > Marine > Epipelagic | place: Germany:Helgoland, sampling site Kabeltonne...
CCGCTTGTCTTCACCGACTCTCTGTAAAAACGCCACGCTACCTTCAATTTTTACACAATTGTATGGGGTTGCTTCTATCAATGTCATCTGTCCTTCTTCAATCATTACATCATCTCTCTAACAGTATTTATTGTGTCAATATCAGCAGGATATTTATCCTGTCTTACTCTCATGCTTCTTGGAAATCTTAAACCAATATTACCGTCTGCATCGTTAGATACTAAATCACTAGTAACTTGAAGTACAACTCTAGGTAAAAAGTAATATTTACCATCCTCATATTTATCAACACTCTTTCTTAAATCATTAGTTAATGAAACCAACTCTTCATCTGAAAACCCTGTTCCTACTTTACCAACGTTAACATAATCAGAACCATCTTTAACAGATATCCCAAATGAACTAAATACATGAGTCCTGTTTCCTTTACCATAAGTACCAGAAGTTATTACTACATCTAATTCAATACGCGGTGGTTTATACTTCAACCAACCTTTACTTCTTTTACCTGCATCATAAGCCATAGTAGAATCTTTTATCATTATACCTTCATATCCCCAATCTATTGCTTTATTGTATGCTGATTTAATAGTATCATCATCAAACGTATGTGTTTGATACTCTTTAGGTATTATTTCTTTTAATGTAACCATTCTATTTCTCAAAGGCTCGTTTAATAAGGAAGTACCATCAATAGAAAGTATATCGAATACGGCTAGGTTAACAGGACATTCTCTAACTGCCTCTGCCTTGTCTTTCTTGTGTACTCTCTTACCCAACATTTTATGTTCAGCAGGTGAACCGTCTCTGTTGATAGGATATATCTCACTATCTAATATCATATCTCCGTTAAACTCTTTAACTATTTCAACGATATCTGGATATTGGTCTGTTGCTATCTTACCTTTACGATTAAAGATAATTATGTGTCTATCCTGCTTGTGTATAATATATCTATTACCATCATACTTAATGTCAACAATATATTCATCAGGTTTTTCTGCACCTTTTCTAGCCTTTGCTAACATGGGAGATACAAACTGTCCATGTTTTAGATTACACTCTGGGGTATTGCCTTCTTCCAAGTCTAAGCATATCTCATACAATGAGTTATATTTAGCAAACTTGCCTATTTCTCTAACTCCTCTATCGTAATATTTAGCCATTGCCTTCTTAGGTATTGTAGAATGTACTCCGTTTCTTGGTTTATGTAACCAATATCTCACAAACCATTTTTTCTCTCTTGCACTCATCTGCACTAATGCTTCTGAGAACAAATCATAAGAATGGCTATTAATTCTAGAACAGTCTAAACTTAGCAAACGATATAATTGTTGTAGTGTTATTTCAGAATCAGTATAATTACCTTCATCCATCTCATAAACTGCTTCTCCTACATCACCCCATGTTCTAATGTATTCATCTAACTCATCATCGAATACACCCAAAGCCTTAGCAATCCATGCTTTTGCTCTAGTTTCACCTATGTTGTTAACATCATACTCTAATGCAAGTATCTGTATTAGTAATGGTCTATTACTGAAGGCATTCATAGAACTATTCAATATTTCTACTTGCTCCGTTGGCGTTCTTCCGTCTAATCTTTCATTCATTCTCGAAAATATACTTAATGTCATTATCATCTACCTCTATATTATTTTTAATTATCTCAGTTGACCATGCTAAACTAACATGATATCTATTGATGGCTTTATCACCACTCTGTTCAAACTCATGCTGAATTGAATCACACAATGAGTTTAGTTTTACTTCCATTATTTTACTCATTAGTTCGTAAACACCTTCACGCACATGAGTCTTAGGTGGAAGTTTATGCTTAAACTTCTCTTTCAGTTTCCTCTGACTCACTACCATGTTCACCAACTACCTTATGCAAAGCCCTAAGTAACGTCTTTGCTTCTTCCATATTTACTCTTAATCCTTTTCTTGTTATATTACCATTGGTATGCCAACGCATATCTACAACATTAATCTTCCAATATACACCTGTTCGTACTACCAATTCTTGAGTAGCATTTCTAGGTATTCTTGCTATTATCTTTTCATTATCCATATTATCATCCATTTATTTTAAAATCTTTTAATTCTTTATTAGTATAAAAGTATCTAGGAGAAGCAAACTCATCTAACCTATTGGCTATCCAAACTGCTCCTCCTAGACTACTAATCTGTACAATCTCATATTGTCCAACACCACCATCTTCTGCTTTATCTATAATTTCAAGAGTGTTAACTTCAGGCACTAGTCCTGTAACTCTAGTTAATTCAGATGCGATAACACTAAGGTTATCTGAAACATATTTGATAATGTGTCCTCTTTGGATTGGTACTTTAGCATCTACTGTAATTAATAACTTTCCTTCAAACTCACATACTTTGCAACCATTTCCTTTCTTTCCTTCTTCTAAGGAACATATAGGACAAGGCACTTCAGCAGGTAAAGGTGCAGGAAAACGTATAGTTACAGCATTGTGCTTCATTATCTACCATCCCAAACTCTGTAAACTACTTCATATTCTACCGTTACATCAAACGGAAATGCAGCAAAATGTAGGTCAACATCACCAAAGTCTGGTGCTAAACCTGCCTGCCAATAAATACCATCTTGTACAAGATACCCTTTCATATTAAAGGTGTAATTGTTAAACTTAACAGTATTATTAATCACATCAAAACTTAAGTGAACTATTGAATAATTAAAATCGCTGACCTCAATTAAGCCATAGGTAGTGTTAGTGTCAATGGTTATTAGTGGTGCGTACATTAATGATGTATTGTTATCTGCACTTGTTAATGTAAACGTACCGTTTAATTTACTCCACGCTTTACTAGGAGCATCATCTTCATTATATACATCTGATGGGTCTGGTATTGCATCAGCACATCCTGCTAATAACGTACAAACCATCAGTAATGCTATCATTTTATTTTTCATTCTTCTTCACCTATCTCACTATCCCAACTGTACTGTATATATTCGTGGTAGTTATTACCATCAGCGTCATACCTAAAGTACACGCTTTGCTTCTCCCCCTTACCTATAACAGTAGCGGAATCAAGAAATCTTTCATACATAGTTAATGTATTCATATCAGTACCACTCCAAAATGCTGCACCAAAGGGGTGAGTATGAATCCATTCTTTCAATGGAAACTTCATACCTGCAAGTCCTTCTTCCTGTCCTCCGAATGTAACATAGCCTGGATTTCCTGCACTAATATGACACTTATCATTACCATCAATTACTACTTGAATCTCTCTAGGTTTATCGAAAGCATTTGTAGACATTTCCCATATTGCTTTATGGAAATTATCTATTGTTTTCTTAAGTTGAGACCTGTGTATTAAACATACATCTTCGTATTTTAATTCTATTATTCTTTTCCAATCAGGAATTACTTCCTCAAAGTCATCTCCTCGATAATCAACTAAGTTAGTTCTATTACCTTCATAGTCAATTTCTTTTCCACTAAGCATAATAATACCATCCTAAATATGCACACCCAATTATTGCTAACAATGCTAAAATCCTAACTCCATATTTTCTATCTTGTTTTGAAGCATTACGTTCAACTAATTCAACAGCACTACTTATCTGTTCTTCTTTTAATTCTTCTTTAACTTCTTTTAGTTTACCATTAGTTGCTAATAACTCTGCTTCATTATGTTCTATAATTTCAGTTATCTTTTTACTAATTTCTTTGGCTGCTTGATGAGGAGTTATTGTTTCTTTAATATCTTCTACAACTTCTTCTTTCATCTGTTGAACCTTTTCAACATAAGCATCTCCTGTTAAATCCTGTGCAGGAGTTTCTTTAATTAATTTACGATAGCGAGCAGCACAAGCCGCTTTGCTTCTACCGAGTTCTTCTGCTATTGAGTCTCTATGCTCCTTAACAGACCAACCTTGTACTATTATTTCTTCTTCATATTTTGTCCATTTTACCATTATAATCACCTATATATTTAGTATTATTTTGTCTTTTACTTCGTCACCATTAAACCATCTTTGCATCCATTGTGCGCCATATCCGGCAATCGCTACGTGTGTAAAGTGTAAATCCTCAGTATTTAAGGATTCATTAAAGTTCTCTCCTTGACAAGAGAAAGAACCTTCTGGGCCATTTAGTAAGGTTTCACTAAAGTTACCATCTGTAAGATAACTAATTAATGCTCCATTCCTACCCTGCGCTCTTAGGTCTAACCATGCTTGTTTAGCATCGTCTCCGAAACCAAGAGAGTACAGTAGTTTTCTAACTGCTAAGTTATCTGCACAACAAACTACTAGGTCAAAATCGTTTAACTGTTTCTTAGTTAATATCGGATATGCCATACCATGATTCAATCCAATATCAGTCGAGTGATTCATACAAGTAGTATTGATACGCATTGCAGTTACTTTATTCAACCCAATATCACCATGATTAAAGTTTTGATAACTGATGTTTTTCAAATCAACAGTATCGGGGTCATGCATGTGAATCTCATACAACCCTGTCCTATGAAGTAGAGGGGTTAGGAAACTACCTATCCCGCCTACTCCAATCACTAGCACTTTTCTATTCTTCATTATATTCATTTTTATATTCCTCCATTTCTTATTCCAGAGACAAACTCTTTCACAGTTAAAGTGTTAAGATTATTCTTCTTAATATTTAACATAGGAAAGACCTTCTTGGATACAACACGTTGAGCAACTGCTGAACAGTTACACACATCACATATCTCTTGTTGGGTAAACTCTGGCCTACCCTGTTTTCGTAGTATAGAAGTTATCCATACTCCAGTAGCCATGTAACTTCTTGAGAAGTGTATATCATTGGCTGTTATCAGTTGATGAAGATATTCAACAACTAATCTACAATCACTAGTAAAATCTCTACTAGCATCTAAGTCATTACAGACTCTATCTATCCATGACGAGATAGGCATATTCTGTAAGATATGAGATTTACCTAAGTATCTTGCAAAGTGCCTAGCACATTTAGAAATCTTATGTGCATCCTCACTATTTTTTTCAGCAATTTCATTAATACTAATTGGTAGACCATATTCTCTAAGGCATATTATTACTATACCACATGCTCTTAGAGTTAATGGAATACCTGTAAATCTATTATCAAGATATAACTTACGATAATATGAATGTACACTATCCTTAAGTCTAACATTAGGTAGATAAGGAGATAATACCATATTACATTCTAATAATCCTTTATTGATAGATACATTCTTTTTATCTCTGAATCTACGTTGAGTCCTTTTTAGCGAAAGTAAGGTTCTATTATTAGTTTCACCTTCTCCAATAAAAGAACCTAATGTTCTATCTGCTTCTTGCATATACATACCCGCACCGAAATTATAGTGGTGTTCTGTTGTAACTATTGTTCTACTAGTTTCTTCAAAGATATTCGATACCTGAACATATCCACAATTAACACAAACATGTTCTCCTAATCTATCATTAATCTCAAAATCTAATCCTTCACATTCTGAACATTTCATTTAAATCTCTCACTCCAATTCATTGAGTCTTTATCTAACTCTGTTATAGGTATAAAACATCGGCTTTCCTTTTCACCGGATAAAACATCTTCATTTATATGCCTACTAATAGTATGTACTAACTTAACAGTTAGATTATCGTTAAGTAATGCTAATGCTCTTGCAGCAAATTGGTCTCCTAAACTAGAGTTTGAATGAATATTATCAATACATATTGACCCACTCCAAGAGTCATCTTTCCAAACATATACTCTAACCTTTTGAGTATCAGACCCACCTCTTTCTACAATAGCCCAATCACACATTTTACCTGATACAAACATTATTTTCTGAGATACAATTCTTGTTCCGGCAGTATTTAGAGGGTAAGAATTATCAATAATATTGATTCTATTTGGATACTTAACTACTAAACTGTCCATGAGTTCTTTAGCCCTATTTTCTATTAGGTCTTTAGTTCTATTCTGAACAAGAAACTCTTTCATTAAATCTAATTGTGATTCAGACGGTTCTTCACCCATCGTTCTAGTCCACAGGGTTCTAGGTGAACAATTATTCCACCTAGCAGACCTTTTATGACCATGATAAAATGTATTAACCATAGTATCTAATTCGCTTACGGACAAACTACCCCATATACCGTCTGATACTTCTATGGCTACTTCATTCACTCCTATTAATTTAGCATTAATTCTACAATTAACTTTAGTCCTAGTATTTGAGTCAAAGAAATGATAAGGTACTCTATTTTCTAATACATAATTTATATTCTCTGGTAATTCTAACATACCCATTAGAAATGTGAGTAGTTTAACTCCATCCTTTTCTGAACATGCTCTAAATAAATACCTAGATATTGTGTATAGAAGATTGTCTTTTTTAATTCTTTGATTCATAAGTTTGTAATATGTATTACCCTTTTCTACCATAATAGGTATATTACCACTATCTGGTAGAACAAATAATAATTTATATTGTTCAGGTGCTTTACCTCCAGACCAATAGTTATTTCTAACATTCATTCCTAAAATATGCTGTAATGTTTTACGTGCTTCTGTAATTAATGGGTCTCCTTTATGGTATCCACCTACATGTCTACATGATATTCTTAATATAGTACTATCATAATTATTAGTTACGATAGCATGTCTCTGCCCTCCAATATGTTGAGGATTAACCTGTCTATTAAACTCCCTATCTAGTTTAACTAATGGATATGTAGAATACAAATGTAACTTTGTTTCAACAAAGTCATTGCTATCATCTGAAGGTAGGTAAAACTCAACATCTATTTCATACTTATGAGGATATTCTTTTGACCAATCCATATTATTTATTCTCCTTTGTTTTAACGATAAAGTCATAGTTACATCCTATTGATATAGCATAAACTAAAACGATATCTTTCTTCAATCTAGCGAACTGTCTCCAAGAATAATATTCTTTACCTATCTTGGGTCTTTCTAAGCCATTACCTCGGCTTCTACCAAACCCATCTGCTTTGGTTCTCTTTCTATCATTCTCAACAAAATACTTTTTAATTGCTTTAATTATATCTGATTTATGAATACTCTCATATTGCGTTTTTACTTCTTCTTCTTCATTTTCATTTTCTTTTTGCATTTCAATTCCTCCGTAAAATCAATCTCTACAAATTGGACATCCTTAATGTAATATCCATTTCCTAAGATTTCTGTAAACTTGTTCATCGGCACTATGCTAACAAACTCTAATTCTAATCTCTTCCTTCTTTCGTTATATTTATATTTCCAGATGATATGTTTATTCTTCCATCTAGTGCATTGAAACTTATTTCTCTTAGCCTTACTTTCTATATGTGCGGCCACTTTCAATACATCTTCTATCTCTGCTTCAGGAACTCTTTCCATTAGCCTTTCCATAAAATGTGGAGTGAAGACAGCCCAAAAATAATGAAAGCCATCCGGCTTGATTACTTTATGGTGTTCTGCACCAAATGGTCTAAACTCTGTGCCGCATTTTTGACAAATCATTTTACCTTTCATATTCAAATTAAACTTATTACATCCGCATTTACAATCACTAAACTTCATTTTTATTCGCCTCTATTTTTATTACTATTTTAATTGGACTATGTTTGAATAAGGAATATATATCCTTAAACAAACTTAATTTAAATTGATTTTTATATTTCACAGATACCACCCGCACAAGCAGGGTCAACTCCAAAATTACTATCATCATCATACTCTATGATTTTAGATAAATCAACTTCCTTCAATACTTCAAGCATTGTCTCATATGTTTCTTTATCACATGATTCAAAAGGTGCTTGAACATATACACTCTCATCATTAGGGAAACAGGATAATCCATTGTAGAAATGTCTGTTAATCCACATCCATTCTCCAACTGCATCCCATTGGTCTTTGTCAATGTAAACTGTTGCAGATACATTGTGAGTATTCTGGCCGTTGTTATGACCATGTTTTACCCAACCAACTGAAGTCTCCTTCACTCTCTCTAAGAAATCAAAGGTGTTTTCGTTTTTCTTAATTAGAGCATTCTCCGGTGCTTTTTGAGGTATCTCAATAATTCTACCATCTGGGTTAAACTCATCATCTACAATAAGTTCGGGATGGTTATCAGTAAGATAAGTACAGATTGCTTCTGTCTTACCAACTCTAATTCTTCTAATATAATATTCATCGTGCCAAGCATGAATGCCGGATGATGAACCTAGTACCATAGAAGCAGTACCAGATGGCTTAACACAAGTCACTCTTGATGCTGCATTTATACCCAACATTGCAGCCCATTTAGCATTGACATCTTTAGCCATTACAGCCGTTCCTGTAACGTCTAATCCACTCAATCTATTAGATGCTAGTCCTGTCATAGAAACACCTAACAGAGCGTCTTTTTCAGTAGTGGTTCTCCATATATCTCTAAGGTAATGGAAGTCAGTGTATGTGGCTTGCATTGTACCTAGAATAGTTGCTGCTCTAACTCTATCTTCCAAGTCTTCTTGGCTTTCTACTGTTGATGAATTAACTTCTGTAAGATTACAGAATTGATATGGTCTAAGTGCTATTTCACAGCAAGGATTTGTCCCCCAATCTTTGTCATTAGTTAGGTATATTCCTGGCTCTCCAGAACCACCTGCTTGTACACGTTCCCATAGCCCCATAAAGAATGGTTTAGTTACTCTATGTCTAAGTAATACAGCAGAATTATTTGCTCTAAATCTTTGAGCATTGTTTTGATAGAAATCACCTGCTTTACAATTAATCATGTGCTTATCATCAGCACTAAACAAACTAATTAATGCTGCTCGTCTATTACCACCTGCTGTAACTGCATCAGCAATATGACACATGATATCATGGCATTCTAATGTAGTTAGTTTTTCACCATTACTCTTTGATTGAAGTATTCCTTCTACTTTAACCATACATTCTCGTAATGGTGTAGGGCCAGGTGCTTTACCTCCTCTTGTTTTGAGTCTAGTTCCTTTAGGTCTAATATCATCATAGATGAATCTAGGAGTTTGACTTAACTCCCCTGTGTATGACCTAAACAATTCCTTTACTGCATCAGCCCATCCAATAATAGAATCTTGAATTACTATTTTTCTAGTCCTGTTTTTATTAGGCAATACTATTTCTGGTAATTGACCAACATGATGACGTTGAACAGAATAACCAACACCTGTTCCATTCATCAATAAAAACATACACTCATGGAAACACTCAACTGAATCAACAGGCATGTATGCACAATTGTAGATAGAATTAGGGGATACTTCTATTGCTTTACCTGCATATTGCATGGAACGCATAGATGGAAGTATCTTGAAAGTTCTAACGTAGTTATTGTAAACATCAGTTAACGCCATCTTCATACTTGCCTTGTCTAACTTATCATTATCAATAGAATCAATCTTTCTAAGATGCATATCTAGATTTCTATCTACTATCTCATCCCACGTTTCTTTCCTATATTCATTTGGTAGCCATTTGGCATACTTCATATATACTGTTATATCACTCATTATTTTGCTTGCTAGTTCCATTGTTAACACCTTATTGTTTGTCTGTATGGCATTTCTGCTAGATTGGTGAATGCCGCGCACCATTGACCGTTCTTTTTAACAGTCCATTGCTTTTCTACTTTAATCTCCCAATTAGAAAAAGTATCAAAGGCTTTACTTCCGTATTTATCATACAACTCGGAAAAGTCTGTGTAAGTCTTACCCTTGTATTGTACTTCCATTTTGCCATCACACACGATAACAGCCTTTTTGCTGATAGCGAATACATGACCGTTAGGATAAAAGTCTGCTCTAACAACAGCCATATCCTTGTGAATCAAAAAATCATCTTTAGCATTCCATCCAAAAATATCCATTAAGGATTTGAATGCTTCTTTATCTATAAAATTAATATTGTCTTTAATCATAATTATACCCCTATGGGCGAGGGAGGGTAGTGAAGACATAC
>Ga0115545_1002052_pt1 | contig 10001 bp, 19 predicted proteins | sample COGITO_mtgs_1003_FD_87188 | JGI IMG/M metagenome (GOLD analysis project Ga0115545, IMG submission 87188) | Pelagic marine microbial communities from North Sea - COGITO_mtgs_100330 | ecosystem: Environmental > Aquatic > Marine > Epipelagic | place: Germany:Helgoland, sampling site Kabeltonne...
ACTGTCACTGCTCCACTTTCTGCCGATACCATTAGGTCTCCGCTTGTTCCACTGTGGGCCTTTGCGCTTGTAGCAACTGCTGTACCAAAGGTTGTATTTTGGTCAGCGTTGTCTGCAAAAGAAACCGCTTGTAGTTGCCACGCCACTGTGTTAGTCCCTGTTGCTGAAATAGTCCAAAATGGTTGAAAGGTGATAGTTCCTTCATTCCACGACTTAGGGAATGCAACAGTGAATTGGGCAAACTCGTCAGAGCCATCGTCGAAGTCGAGAACTTTCAACTCTGGTCCGTTGCTTAATTCAACCTGCGCTAGCGCAGCGCAGCCATTGGTGGTGTTAGGGTACATTGCAGCAGCGGGAACCCAGATAGTTTTCTTTCCTATCTGCTCTTTCGTGTCTAGTTGAGTCTGTATTGCACTTGTTACACCGTTAACATATCCTAGTTCGGTACTGGTTGTCGCAGATACCCCAATCTTTTGAGAGCCATTCGAGATAACTGCTCTGTTTGCGGTTAAGTCTTCGGTGTCAATGGTTGTAGCGGAACCGGTGATGGCTGAAGTCATATGTCCCATGTAATCACCTCAGTATGCGATCCAGTGTAGAACCTGGCTTGATGCGGATGCGTCTGCATAAATGGAAGAGAGCTGGGTGACTTCCAAGAAGATGCTTTCTCCTGCAGCTAGCGGTAGTCCGTTGATGTTAGCGGCTGTGGCATTGTATGAGACCGAGCTGCCTCCTATCACTATAGTACCAGAATTTCCTGATGCTGCTTTGAGTTGTATACCTCTAGGGCATATGATGTCTACCTTATTGGTATTGAAGGAAGCAAGAGATCCGGCCGTGGTCCCTATGCTTAGTGCTCCGAAGGAATCTGCGGCTAGTGTTGCTCGCCCACAGTCGCTAACCCTAAGTGCTACTTCAGTTTCTTCAACAGACACACCTGTCATTGGCTTGACACTGTCCAATCTGTCTGATACCTTTACTACAGACATCGTATCAATCGTTCCGGCTCGCGCTGCCATGTTAGTTGGGACGGAGGCTGGGTATTTGACCTTACTGATGGAAGTAAAGAAAGAGAGTATATATGTCGGATGAAACTGTTCGTGATTCATGGGGAGAACCTTTACTCGCACCGACGTGGCTACACCGTACGGTTACTGCAAGACTTGTGGAACCAAAACTAGAAGCCACCTTCTAGAGCCAGCTGAGTACGACATATACCTCGAAGAAGTGATCGTAGGTAGTTCAGATGCTTACGCTGCAAAGGGCTGGGAAGATGTTGACGAGATAGAAAAGTACGAGCAAGTGATCGAACCCGTAGTGATGTGCCACTCTTGCTGGACAAGCATGCAAGAGTCATTTTGTACAATGGTTCAGGCGAACTACGGGCGGTGGATGGAAGACATACTGGCAAAGTCTAGCTCCGTGAAGAAGGCCGTCAATACCCAGATCTACTATGACTTCAAAGATCCGAAAACAATCGCTGCGCTGAAGAACTTGGCGCAAGAGCTCAAGGAGGTGGCTACTCGTGGTTGATGAGGCAGCGCTCGCAAAGATCGATGCGTTGGTCATGGAGCTAGCCGCTGATGGTGTTACGGACTTTGTGATGGCCTGTGCTAACCCTAATGGTATGCTAGGGTTTAGAATGAATGGTAGTCCCCAACAAATGGTCTATTTGGCTAATGCACTACTATTCCAGATAATGCACTCCTCACTGTACGAAGACGAAGAGGAGGTGGTTGATAGTGGACGAGAGAATTACGGCGAATGAGTGGAACAAGCGAAGAGCCTGCCCGATCTGTAGAGACATTGCAGACAAGAAAGTTAACCTTGAGGGAGAGATCGTAATGGACGACAAGAAAGGCGAACCGGTAGGTTGCCCTATGTGTGGCCACAAGGATACTAGGATCTTCCACACTATCGGAGGAGTAGAGTCTCAAAAGAGTTCGACTAGAGGTGACACTCAAGTCTGGAACCACTTAATAACTGTCAAGTGTATGAGTTGCGACTTCAAGCATGTGGTCAACAACCATGTGTGCCTCGGAGAACCTTGGGACGAAGTGTTCGGATTCAAGCGGCAACTTGAACAAACCCATGAACAAAAGCACGCTATCACTTGGAGCAACGAAGAAGCTGTGGGTCTTCGGGGATCCAAAGCAAAGTACTCTAAAGACACCAAGCTATTTGGTAGAGGTCACAGGGCAAAGCGACGTATCGAAACCCAGCGTAGCGAAGATGGCACTAGTAAAGTCGAGTGGAAGCCTAACAGTGAAGAACGCAAGCTTCCTAGGTTCCGCAAGTCTTCTGATGAGTAATCTATAAAGAGGGGATGAAAGAGTCTATAGATTAAGCCCACCAGGGCGGATGTGAACCATATGCGAGAAAATAAAACAACAACTGTTAGCGTTACTGTAGAAATTGCCGGAAAGAGTGTCAGCTTTAGCCAAGATGTAGCAAACCACGAACTAGAAGAAGGCACTGCCTCACTTCTTAACGCGGTGCTACTCCTAGAGAGCAACCTTTCCTGAGAGTGACTATATGCGCTGTCGTGAATGCGACGGTGTCGATCTCATCATACAAGAGGTCGAAGGTACTGGTCGGGTTGTAATGTGTTTAGAGTGTTCTGTGAACTATCTCGACCCGACTAGTATCGCAATCACTGGCTCGGAGCAATAGCAAGGTAAACTACTCCTAGCCCGATCAATCCTAAAGGCCATCTAGCTAGTCTTCTCTGAAGTCCTGCCAAATCGTGGCCCCTGTTCAAGTATAGATCTACCACGCCATACACTGCAGCCGCAGTTATCAGACCAGAATTAAAAGCACTGTTCTTGCTTTCGTAATCGATCATTCCGAAAAGACCAAGAGTTTCTCCCCTAGTGGGTCCTTGGCCGTTTCTTCTTTTGTACAAAGATGCCCCATTTTTACCGTAGCGATCATCTAGTGCTACTCTGTTTATGTCCACAAAGTCATTTGTGAGGTTCTGATTTTCCCACGCTATAACGGGGTGGTATCGTGGGCGTTTAGCGCCTAGATCACTTTGCCCGTGTTTCATCTTAATCTCTCACTTATTGATGTGTGAGAAGAAGTAGTAAGAACCCACGCCGCCGACGATGGCGTTAGTCACCCCTGCGACTCCCACAAGCGCCGAATTTTCACCTTCTTCGATGCCCACTGCTTGAGCCCCTACACCCGTGAGTCCGAATCCAGCTATGACTCCTGGCCATGCCTTCCATGGAATGTTTAGCCCGTATATTCCGAAGCCCTTTCTGTTCCATGTGAAGATGACCATGTTTATTCCTCACTTTCTTGGTATTGGGTCCACTAAAGACGGCGACATGATGCCGAATTTGATGGCATACCACACTGAACGGTCTAGCTGATCTCCAAACGAAAATGTGTATCCGTACTCGTAGTTCTTAATCGCCTGCTGAGCATAGTCTTGTTCAGTTTTGCTGCTCATGCCATATTCTGGGAGACTTTCTATGCCTCTTCGGTAGTCTCCTACACTCATTGATGTTCTCATGTCCGTAAATGGTGGTGTGTTGAACTCTACTGTTCCCTTCTTACCATACGGGCCTTCTTCGTACTTAGGAATAGCCAAGTATACTACTCCTACAACAGCAGCAAGTGCTCCCCACTGTGCTAGTGTAGATTTCTTCATTTGTTCACTTCCTTCAGTAGACGCCGTTCTTTGCCGGGGACGGCTTAAAGGTCTCTCTCACGCCTTGTTCCATATGCCAGTCATATCCGACTCCGCCCTCACCTTTTGACATGACTGTGTGCGTGTGATTGTCGAACCTGATAGAATTATCTCGATGGGACATTTGGAATAACTCTTCCAGTGCTTTTTGAGTTGATGCTGTTTTTCCTTGGTATGTGAAGCTTGTATCGGCAGCGCTGTGAGTGTGGCTTGAAGCACTTCCGGAACTGCTTCTTCCGCTGTCACTCTTCGCTCCGTTAGATGATTCGTTAGACGATCCTGAAAGAACTAGGTATGCTAGTCCGCCAACCACGACCATTGCTGGAATTCCCATCTTCAATAGCGTCATCAGTTCACTTCCTTCAATACCAGCCGCCGATACCTGCGAGATAGTCGGGGACACCAGTCCTCACCCTGCCGTATTGTCTGGCCATATCATCATCAGTGTGATTGTGGTCCATACGGTGGTCGTGCCTCTCCAATGTGATTATTCGTTCCCGGTTTATTTGGCCATTCGTGCCCAGGATCAGGGCAACGGCTAAAGTAAGTACTAACACCGTTGCATCAAGCGCATTTTCAATAGTCAGTAACTTATTCAATGGTTCACTTCCTTCAGTAAACGCCCATGATTCCGCCTCTCTCGGAATCGTGAAGGCTCGCACTTTCATAGAATCTACCAGTTCTGCCTCTCGCAGTGGACGCGGGATTGAGGTCATGTACGTGGTCCTGGTTTTGGTTCGATCTAGTGAGTAGTTGTTGCATTATTTGGTTGCTTGGGGCCGTTCTGCCATCCGTGTGTACGTAGTCGTGAGTGTGGCTTGAACCACTTCCGGAACTGCCTCTTCCGCTGGCACCCTTCGCTCCGTTAGAAGATCCTCCAGACGATCCGTTAGAAGATCCTCCAGACGATCCGTTAGACGATCCTGAAAGAACTAGGTATGCTAGTCCGCCAACCGCGACCATGGCTGGAATTCCAATCTTCAAGAGCGTCATCAGAGCCACCCTCCTGCACCGGCGAGTATCTCAGCTTCTGCAGACGAGACCATCGGAGTAGAGTTGTGTCCGAAGAGGTGAGCGACCCTAGGGTTGTTGTATCCGCCTTCGTCGCCTACAGTGTTGATCATCACTCTTCGCTTTATTGAGCTAGGTAGTCCCATCATTGCTTCTGGTGAGTTGTGAGTGTCTTCCCCGTACGGGTTTGGTTTTTCGTGGTGGAAGCCGACAGTTGGAGTGGGTTCGGAGTGGTACGATCCGATACCGAACAAGGCAGTAGGGTGTGCCATCATGTCTCCAGAGGGTGCTCTAGACATCATGCTGTGACTAGCGGAGCTAGAGGTGGTTGTTGATGTGCTAGCTCCTAAGCCAAAGAACCCGCTTGTTGAGTTGTTGGCTAAGATTGCTCCTACTACCAGAAATGACCCAAAGATCACGGGGTGTTCTCTAGCCAAGTTAAACACTTCACTCACCCCCAGCTACAGCTACAGATCCTGCGACAATTGTAGCCAAAGGAATACCCATAACTGCGCCGAGTAGGGCCGCTCTCTTGGTCATGTCTTTGGTCTTTAGTCTGTTATCGAATCCTAAGAATTTGTTTTGAACTAGCACGCTGATTACTGTAGGTACTATGTACGCTGCCAAGATTCCTGTACCGACTATCACTCCGATACCTGCTGAGGGTGCTGTGATTCCGTTGAGGTTCGAACCATAGAGTTGACGCATTTTGCTATCTACTCTTTGGTTTCTGTCAAGTGTGCCGTATGTGCTCATGTTTCTTGTGTAAGGGTCCATCTATATCTCTCCTAGTATTGCTTTTTATAGTCGTATAGTGCGCCGATAGCGCCGCCTGCTGACAATCCTATGGCTGATCCTGTTATCAAGTGTTCCATCTTCCATCCGACTCCCATTCCTAGTAGTAGTCCTAGTGCCATTCCAATAGGGGCTCCTTTGGATGATGCGCTAACTGAGTATCTGTAAGTGTTGAGTGACACTCCTCCAGCTACACCGCCAGCAGCTGAAGCTACGGCTATTCGTCCCTTTCTAGTAGGTGTCCCATTTTGTTTGATGAATAGCTCTGCGACAGCTCCGACAACTGAACCAACGACCACTGCCGTTGCTGTTTCTGTTGGACCGGCTTGTAGCATGATATCATCTCATGTTTATTTTATTCAAACCGCCGATACCTGCAAACACATAGGTATCTTGGACTCTCGGAGCTGTAGGTATAGTATAGATGTCCTTATTATCTTGATAGTTCAATTTGGGAAGAAACACCGTATCGTGGTACTCTCTGTCGTATCTTACTCTTCCTTGTGTAGAGAGGGGCTGTATCTCGTCACCGACGCGGGTTCCTGGACCTGCTGGTCTAGAGCTAGATGTTGCTCTAAAAATGAGGTCGTCAGGTGATCCGCCTTCTTTCCTTATCGCTGGTCCAGCCATCGGACTAAGTTGATCTTTTTTATCGAAGACACCGAAGAAGCCATTCGAAGATTGGCTGAAGACATAGCCCACTGCTATTGGTAGAGCGACGAAGACAACTAGTGGGTTTTTGACGAGATCGTTTAGCATGTTTATTCCTCAGTTTAGTGACTTCAGCTTTCGCCTGTTGATTGTGATTTCGTGGACTAGGATGCTATTTTTGGCGCCATTGTAGTCGACTCTTCCGAGGGAAGTAAAGGCGTCTGAGTCACCGAGGTCGAAACTTGGTGGAGTGAACGGCAAGCCGGGACTGACCGTGATCAGTATGGCTCCGTCAGTGTTTTGTATGTGCTCGTGTGTTCCACCGCCCACTTGTGTTTGGAACCGAGAAGTTCCTGCGTCATAGAAGTCCAAACCAACTATGTTGCCTGGGTAGTAAATCTTGTCTTCGACTCTGAGGTAAAATGGTTGACCGGAGAGTTTAGCGACTTCAAGCTCAATCATGACGTTTTCGTTGAGTGCTGTTGTTTCGTTCTCCGCATTCGATGCGTACAATAGTATCTGTTGTTCCGAGTGGTTATTGTTGAAGCCGGTACCAGGGAATGGTACCGAATCGGGCGTGCCCACTCCAGTAGTGGAACTGATCTTCACTCCTGGCTTACCGAACACGATTCTTGCTCCGGAAATCAGCGTGAATTGTGAGTGGGCGTATGCCCCAGCTTGTCCAACATAGGGATGGCTCACACCTAAGAGTGTTCCTGGCGTGGTCCTGACAATGTCGTTTGGGACATTCGAATCGTAATCGTATGTGTGCTTGGTTAGGAGTTCTTCTAGTAAAAACTCCTTACTGTTGGGTATACCTTGTAGCTCCGGAACTTTAAGAACTGATCCTCCGCTGAATCCGACGGTGATTGGAGTGGGTAGGGATCCTCTTGACTTGTAGCTGAGAGCTTTGCCCCTAAAGTCGGAGTTAGATCGTATGTCGTTTCTTACGACGACCTTGATCTTGTCCGTGTACTTGTCTGTTTTACGAGGGTGGTACTTGATGACGTAAGTCCCATCGGGGCGTCGGTCTTCTGCATAAAAATGCCTTTCGGAGTATTCGTTTCGCCCCTTCATGAGGAGTTCTGCCGCAGTTATTCCTCTTGGTGCTTTGTACTTGTAGTCGTCTAGCTCCAAGTATAGCGATGCGTATGGATTGTCTGTGACTAGTTCAATAGATACTATTTCTCCACCTTCAATTTGGTTGATGGCTTCGAAGACGGTGTCTCTGTCGAGAACAAAGGGACCGGCTGTGCTCGTGATGTATTGACTTGACTCTTCTATAGTGTACCTTGGACTTTTGTCCTCTATAGCTACGGACTTGTCCGTGTTTGGGTTGTTGTAGTCTTGGGTAGTAGGTAGAGTGTAGTCCACTACACTGTACTCTTCTATCGGCTGCAAGTTCTCATCGTCGTAGTATGGCTGGTTGTTGCTTTTCACTTATGACCCCTCCCGCTCACTTAGGGAAGTAGTCTGCTAGCATAGATCCTTCGACAGGCAATCCCGTGGTGTTGATGATCTTGAATCGTAGTCTTCCACCGGATCGGGTCTTGAACAAGTTGACTTGTTCAGGTGTTAGCTCCAGAATTCGGTACTTCCAGCCGATCATTCGAATTCTTCCGTCGAGGATGTACTCGTCAGAGTCGTTGAGGTATCGGAAGGTTGGGAGGTTGTTTTCGCCGTGTTCGATGAATAGTGAGTAGTCCCAGTTAGGGGCTTCTTGCGAAGAAACGCTTCCGTCGATGAATCCAGATAGACCTTCGATCTTTCCTTCTGTTCGAGCGGTTCCAGATTCTCCTTCAGGAGCTTCATCAAGGACGTACTTTGGCACACCTGCTGGGTGTTTTACCATGATTCTTCCTGACACAGTACCTGCTTGAAGCATGTGTTCTGCTGTTCCGTCGCCCTTGAACCCGAGAGGTGTTCCTCCTTCGTTAGGTGCTGTTTCATTGATTGCGTGCCAGTCGCCTGTTTCTGCGTTCATGAATTTTGGCTGTAGTGGTAGTGTTGGGCAAAGTTGGTACAAGTTGCCCTTGAATGGTTCGAGGTCATCAAAGGAGATGTATCCAGAGTCGAAGTCTGGCTTTAGGATGCTTCCCTTGACATTTGCTGGATCTGCGCCGTTGGCAATGTCGAAGTATGCTTGTATCGAGTGAGTTCCGTATTGCATCAGTGCAACACCGTCTGTACCATCGAGTGCTTCAGGTGAAGTAACGTGTCCGATGTTCAGTGTGTCTGCGAAGAACAAGTCGACTGCCATTGGTTCCACAGCGGTCACCAAGTGCATTCTGCTTCTAATTCTGATTAAGTACCCAGGTTCCAATTTTACTCCTTGTGAGTAAATCGCTGTGTCTGATACATTTGCTACTCGTCCGAATGCGTTTCCGCTTCGGTTTCCTTGGTTTGCGTTTGCCATAATTTCCACTCTCTATGTATTGGTGAGGTCAGTGACCTGTTAGTCCCAAGCCGGACGTAGATATAAGGTGATTGCTCATCTTAGAGGTTGCTTACCTTTGAACCAGCCCACAAGAACGTATCTTTCGCCGGATAGTACTCGAGATACTTTGTGCAGTATGAATGATGGGAATAGTATCATTTTGCCTTGTTCTAGGGACAGCGTTGTATCTTTTGGTCCAGCCTTTACTATTAGTTCTCCGCCCTCGTAGTCGTCCGGTGACGATAGTGGAACTATGAACGATAGCTTTCTATTGATATGTGCTCCTGACCCGATGTCGAGGTGCCAATCGTAATGGCTTCCTTTGGTGTACTTGAGTAATTGTAGCTGATCGCTACTCGCTATGTCAAATCCCCAGTACTGACTGTTAGCGAAAGCTGCAGACTGCACACACTTATCGTATATGTCTCTAGTGTCTTCTACTTCTAGTCCTACACCTATTGTCTTCCTTATTGATGATCTTTGTTTTCCTTTGCCGACCTTTGCTGTCTTGAGGTCGTTGCTATACGTCTTGATCAGTAGCTCACACTCTTCCTTCGTGAAGAGTGGGTCCTTGATCACCATGGCTGGAATGAACTTCATGTTTGTCACAGGCTTCTTCCTGTATATGAAAAAAGCCCCCCACGGGAGCGAACTCCTGTGAGGGGCGGCATAACTGTCACTCCTCACCGCCCTCTCTGCAGGGGCGGTGTGGAGCCGTCTTTTCTCGCCGTGTCGCCACGGTGGTCATCTCAGAGAGATGGTTCTTTGAGTTGTGTCTATCTACCGAATCAAGCGATTCTGCCAACAGCCAAGATGGTGACGAGAGCGCCAGCACCTGCGATACCATCGTTGAGTTCAGCAGCAGTGCTGGACTCGGTGATAGCGTCTAGGCCGTCTGTGACTTTTGTTCCACCGATGATTCCAGAGTCATCCAAGAGTGGTTCAAGGTCAAGAGTTCTAACACCGTGGTTACCAGCAAGTGTGGTAAGGTCGGATGCGAACTGAGCAACCATGAGTTGAGCCTGTAGCAAGTGTGGGAAACCTTGCATTTCGTCAGTCTCAATTCCAGCAGGCGAAGCGTCTGTGAACAAATCGTCTGCGGTCATGGTATCGTTTGCGTTGATTTGAGCCATACCGACGTTGAGAATTCCTTCCCAAACTAGTCCACGGTTGTTAGCGTCAGTAGCGTCGTACTGAGAGCCAGCCATAGGGACTGCGTTGATATCTTTCAAAATGTTGTTTTCGACAATGTCAGTTAGAGCCGTAGCGTATCCTGTTGCGTCAACATCGCCGTCAGCGATGAAGCAAGTAAAGTCTGGGCGAACTGCCGCAGGGTACTTGCGAGATGCAACAGAGTGTACGTTCTCTGCCATTGCTTTGGTTGTGGTAGCGTCAGTCTCGATAATCAAC
>Ga0115545_1002055_pt1 | contig 9995 bp, 6 predicted proteins | sample COGITO_mtgs_1003_FD_87188 | JGI IMG/M metagenome (GOLD analysis project Ga0115545, IMG submission 87188) | Pelagic marine microbial communities from North Sea - COGITO_mtgs_100330 | ecosystem: Environmental > Aquatic > Marine > Epipelagic | place: Germany:Helgoland, sampling site Kabeltonne, North...
CAGGCCACGTTGACTTCACAATTGAAGTTGAGCGTTCCTTGGCTGTTCTCGATGGCGCGGTTTGTGTTCTTGACGCCAACGCTGGTGTTGAGCCGCAGACTGAAACTGTCTGGCGTCAGGCTGACCGCTACAAAGTTCCACGTATGGTTTTTGTCAACAAAATGGACAAAATCGGTGCGGACTTCTTTAACTGTGTTCACATGATCGAAGACCGTACTGGTGCAAAAGCAATTCCAGTTGGTATTCCGATCGGTGCTGAGACAGAGCTAGAAGGTCTTCTTGATCTCGTAACCATGGAAGAGTGGTTGTGGGAAGGTGAAGATCTTGGCGCGTCTTGGGTCAAAGCTCCTATTCGTGACAGCTTAAAAGAGATGGCTGATGAATGGCGCGGTAAGATGATCGAAGCGGCTGTTGAGCAAGACGACGACGCGATGGAAGCTTACCTGATGGAAGGCGTCGAGCCTGAAGTTAAAGAGCTTCGCGCTTTGTTGCGTAAGGGTACTTTGGCTATGGCATTCGTGCCTGTCCTAGGTGGTTCTGCGTTCAAAAACAAAGGCGTTCAGCCACTGCTCAACGCGGTTGTTGACTACTTGCCGAGCCCGCTCGACGTGGTTGACTACATGGGCTTTAAGCCTGGCGATGAGACAGAAACTCGTGACATCCCGCGCCGTGCGGATGATGACATGGCGTTCTCTGCTTTGGCGTTCAAAATCTGGAATGACCCGTTTGTTGGCTCGCTGACATTCACACGCATCTACTCTGGGAAACTAGAGAAGGGCGATACATTCCTGAACTCAACTAAAGGCAAAAAAGAGCGCGTTGGCCGCATGATGATCATGCACTCCAACGACCGTGATGAAATCACAGAAGCATTCTCTGGTGACATTATCGCTCTTGGTGGTCTTAAAGATACGACAACTGGTGACACGCTTTGCGCGACATCCGATCCTGTTGTTCTTGAAACAATGACGTTCCCTGATCCGGTGATCGAGATCGCTGTTGAGCCTAAAACTAAGGCTGACCAAGAAAAAATGGGTATCGCTTTGGCGCGTTTGGCTGCTGAGGATCCTTCATTCCGCGTGGAAACTGACTTTGAATCTGGTCAGACCATTATGCGTGGCATGGGCGAACTTCACTTGGACATCCTTGTTGACCGTATGCGTCGCGAATTTAAAGTCGAAGCGAACATTGGTGCGCCACAAGTGGCATACCGTGAGACCATCGGCCACGAAGTCGAGCACTCATACACTCACAAGAAACAGTCCGGTGGTTCTGGTCAGTTCGGCGAAGTTAAATTGCTGATCTCTCCGACAGTACCTGGTGAAGGTTATTCGTTTGAGTCCAAAGTCGTTGGTGGTTCTGTTCCAAAAGAATACATCCCTGGCGTCGAAAAAGGCATCAAATCAGTTATGGACAGCGGTCCATTGGCTGGCTTCCCAGTGATCGACTTCAAAGTGCAATTGCTTGAGGGCAAGTACCACGATGTTGACTCGTCGATCCTCGCATTCGAAATCGCTGCACGTATGTGTATGCGTGAAGGTATGCGTAAAGCTGGCGCTAAGTTGCTTGAGCCAATCATGAAAGTCGAAGTTATCACGCCTGAAGATTACACAGGCGGCATCATCGGCGATCTGACTTCACGTCGTGGTCAGGTTCTGGGTCAAGATACACGCGGCAACGCGATCGCTATCGACGCTCAAGTGCCTTTGGCTAACATGTTCGGTTACATCAACACGTTGCGTTCGATGTCTTCTGGCCGTGCAAACTTTACGATGCAGTTCGGCCACTACGAACCAGTTCCGCAGAACATCTCTGACGAGATCCAAGCGAAATACGCATAAACGGGATGGCGGGGATTTACCCCGCCCTACCCACCAAATGTAGGGCAAAGATTGCTTTGCCATCCAAATGATTAGGAGGCCATCATGGCTAAGGAAAAGTTCGAACGTAATAAACCGCACGTTAACATTGGCACAATTGGCCACGTTGACCACGGTAAGACTACATTGACTGCTGCGATCACTAAATATTTTGGTGACTTCCAAGCGTATGACCAAATTGATGGCGCGCCAGAAGAAAAAGCACGTGGTATCACCATCTCTACTGCTCACGTTGAGTACGAAACAGAGAACCGTCACTATGCACACGTTGATTGCCCAGGCCACGCTGACTATGTGAAAAACATGATCACTGGTGCTGCTCAAATGGATGGCGCGATCTTGGTTGTGAACGCGGCCGATGGCCCAATGCCACAAACACGTGAGCACATCTTGTTGGGTCGCCAAGTTGGCATCCCGCACATGGTTGTTTACATGAACAAAGTTGATCAAGTTGACGACGACGAGTTGTTGGAATTGGTTGAAATGGAAATCCGTGAGTTGTTGTCTTCTTACGAATATCCTGGCGACGACATCCCAGTGATCCCTGGTTCTGCACTTGCAGCCATGGAAGGCCGCGATGAAGCGATCGGCGCTGACTCCATCAAGAAATTGATGGCAGCTGTTGATGAATACATCCCAACACCTGAGCGTGCTGTTGACCAGCCGTTCTTGATGCCTGTGGAAGACGTGTTCTCAATTTCTGGCCGTGGTACAGTTGTAACGGGCCGCATTGAGCGTGGCGTTATCAACGTTGGTGAAGAGATCGAAATCGTTGGTATCCGTGATACAGCGAAAACGACTTGTACTGGTGTCGAAATGTTCCGCAAGTTGTTGGACCGTGGTGAAGCTGGCGATAACGTTGGTGTTCTTCTGCGTGGTGTCGACCGTAACGGTGTTGAGCGTGGCCAAGTTCTTTGTAAGCCAACTTCTGTTAAGCCACACACTGGCTTTGAAGCTGAAGCATACATCTTGACCAAAGAAGAGGGTGGTCGTCACACACCATTCTTCGCGAACTACCGTCCACAGTTCTACTTCCGTACAACTGACGTTACTGGCACCGTAACTTTGCCAGAAGGCACAGAAATGGTAATGCCGGGCGACAACTTGAAGTTCGACGTTGAGTTGATTGCACCAGTTGCGATGGAACAGGGCTTGCGCTTTGCGATCCGCGAAGGTGGCCGCACAGTAGGCGCGGGCGTGGTTTCTAAAATCACTGCATAAGCGTTGTGCGAGCTTCGGTTCGCGCACTAGATAAACGAAAGGCCGCCGGGAAACCGGCGGCCTTTTGCGTTTGGAATAGGGTTTTAGCCGAGTTGTGAACGTGGGGCTATTGGGCCGCGAATGTAATTTTCGCGTTCCCTCCCTCAGTGGTGATCCGATAAGAAGGATTGGTGCTACTTGTCGCACCTGCGGTTCGTGAGCAGTCGCTTGAAACGGATGCGCAGCTGATCACGTCCCGTCCTGTTAGTTGTTGCATTCTGAAGGTGAATGCGGTGTCAGACTGTACCCTAGCGCGCAGGGCAGCAGCTGTTCTCATGGGGTGTCCATTTACCACAATCGGACCGTCCGTGGCTGAAATCTGTCCTGCAATACTGCGCGTTTGGCTTTGCCATTCTGTATATTGTGAATACTGAGTGTAACTTTGAAGCAAATAGCTACCGACAATTAGAAGCGCTGCGTTGCCTGCCATGCGCCCAGAGAATGCGTGCTTGGCCGATAGGATCTCAACAGCGCGCACAACAGCTATGCCATAGAAAACCCATGCGAAAATGAATGTTCTTGGTGGGATTGTCACTCCGAGTTTTAGGACTTGGAGAGTGATTAGTGACAACCCAGTAAACAAGCCCGCGTAAATATAGGCAGCTTCGAGTGGTTCATATCGAGTCTGCACAACGGCTGAACCAAAGAACATCATCAGGTGGATAACTTGTGCTGGATAGAACTCAAAGCTGGTCTTTGATAGGAAGCCACTGAAGGTTTCGACTAATTTAGGGAAGTTTGCGGTCATCTCTGCGAGGTTGTGCGCTGGCGTTGCGTCCCGCCAATCGGCCAGTGGAACGCCGAACACGCCATGGACTGACCAATTGATTGAGTAGGTGAATAGGATGGCAGCGATAAAGCTGGCCGTAAAAAAGGTCAACAATGCGATCAGTTTTGGGAGCGAACGGTTGTCATGGCGATAAAGGCAAATGACGAGCAACAACAATGGATAAGTCGTGTAGGCCATAAAGGTTAGGACGACAAATATGGGGAGGAGGAGGTTAATATTTCGGGAGGATAACTTGCATGCCAGTAAACTGAATAGTGCCACAAGCGCTAAGCCGGGCAACAACGTGTTGAACCATAGTGAGATGAGTAAAGCAGAAGGCGACACCAAAATGAGTAACGCTAAAGTGGCTTTGAGAAATGTGAACCCGCTTTGACGCATAACGACCGTGGCCGTTGCCGCAGCGAACAATGCCCATAAAGCTTGATAGGCCCCAAAGTTGAGCCAAGCGGGCGTTACTATACCCCGAAGATGCCAAAGGTAATTAACCCAACGGCCCTCATTCAGGGTTTTCTCCCAGAATAAATCACCTTCGGCAAACAGGGCCGGATAGTCATCATACCGGATCATTGGGTCTAAGAGATTGGGCAAAGACATTGCGCAGATAGCAGCTATGCACAGCAAAAAAACGGCTCTTAAATCTAAGCCGCCTTTCGCTATATTTACTTGAGATAAGGCGGCAACCGTCATGCGATTGCAGAACCTGCAGTTTTACGCAAACGCAGCGATGCAGCAATAACTGTGGCACGTACTCTTGCGATGTTGGTCACTGCATTGCGAGGCAAGCGTGTTACAATCGCTTTACGCAAGCGCCAAGATAGACCACCACCGTCTTTGACGGTCTCGCCCAGAGGCACAGCATATTTAGTACATCATCGGAAAGCCCATCTAGGCCGGCTTCATTTACATACAGGATTGAGTTGTAGCGGTACCAAGGTGCTGCGGTGGTGTCACTTTTCATGTGAGGGCGCAGGCAGTCATATGCGCGATAACCTTTGGCCTCAAATAGGGCCTGCCAATAGGCCAGCGGCTGCTCATTAATATGAAATTCGCCCCCTTGCCCTTTTACGGCTGCAGAGAACAAGACGCGGTCAGACGCATTGGTAAGGCTATCGACTAGGGTTGTAGCTGCGTTTTCAAGCAGATGTTCACCAACCTCAAGGCTTTGGGCGAGATCATAACGACGACCGGTGTTCACTGGCTTGGTAAGATCTGCGGCGAGAAACTGATTTGTCTGGACTGCCAATTGAGATTGATCAACATAGTCGCCATCTACGGCTAAGACATCGGTTGCGCCTGCTTTTTGCCATTCGGCCAACCACACGCCGCGTCCACTGCCTAAATCAATGACGCTTTGGGGGCGTAACATTGGGAATAGGGTCGCGACCAACGTCTGTGCGGAGGCATGTGCACTTTGGTTAATGTAATCAAAAAAGGTATCATTATAGATATGTGTCATTGGGTGATCCCGTTAGTTTTTGGACTTTTTGAAAAGACCCAAAGAGTCATAATAATGTAGTTCTGGATAGGGAGGATAAGGATGACTACGACTGCAGCTGCCCAGTTCGAAGCGTTAAGGAACGGCCCGATCTGGCCGGTAATTGCCGCAGAGGTCAAAAAACCCTATCCTGTCATGACGACGAACCGGCCGATCTGGGCACTGTCATTTATGGGCTTGCCGAAGGTGTACGCCGCTTGCCCTAAATATTGGGCCGAAATTGCAATGAGGTAGGCCAGAGAGTTTGCGAGCGGTTGATTGATCCCAACCTCTAGCAACAGAAGATAACCTGCCACATAAACCAATGCGACGGTGGTGCCGACAAGTGCGAAGCGAGCCAACTGCATCAGGCTGTCAACTTGGCCGCGATAGGGGCGTTGCTGCGTAGCTCTTCACTTACAAAGTAAAGCGGCCGCTTCTTTGCTTCGATGTAAAGGCGGCCAACATATTCGCCCAAGATCCCAAGGGTCAAAAGCTGCACGCCGGAGAAGAAGGCAACCGCGAGCACAACAGAGGCCCAGCCAGGGGCCGTTTGAAACAAGATCAAAGAACGGAAAACATACACAGCCATCAGCGCCGCAATAAATAGGCTTACGAAAGACAATCGCGTAGCTAACTTTAACGGCTTGGTGGAAAAGGCTGTCATTGCGTCGATTGAAAAGCGGATCATCTTCCGCAATGGGTACTTTGTTTCGCCTGTCTCGCGCGGGGCGCGGACATATTCGATGCCAACTTGTTTAAAGCCAGCCCAAGCGAACATACCCCGAATGAAGCGGGCGCGTTCTGGCATTTCCAAAACCGCGTCCAATGTCTTGCGATTAACCAATCGGAAATCGCCGGTATCACGTGGGATGCTAATGTCAGAAAGCGCATTCAAAACACGATAGAAAAGATGTGCCGTTGCGCGTTTAAAAATTGTTTCGCCCTGACGTTCAATGCGACGGCCATAGACAACGTCGAAGCCACGATCCATCATAAACATCATATCTGTCATCAACTCAGGTGGATCTTGTAAGTCGGCGTCGATCATCATGATCCGTTCGCCTTTGGCGGCTTTTAAACCTGCTGTGAGGGCGATTTGGTGACCACGATTGGCCGATAACTTGATACCTACAACCTGCGCGGATGTTTTACAGGCGGCTTCGATTTCACGCCATGTGCCATCCGAAGACCCATCATCAACCAAAATGATCTCTGCCTGTTGCTTCCATTTCACGGTGATCAAGGACAGCCGTGTGACAAGCGCATCAATGCCGTCTTCCTCGTTCATGCAGGGGACTACAATTGACAGATACATTTGGTCATTCCTTCTCAAGCTATTCAACTCAGAAATGATGGGCCTTTGAGGCGGAAATGAGGCCAAGATTTGGTGATATCGAGAAACGCATTGTTTTACTTGTGGAGACAATGGACCCAGTTTTGGCTGGACGCGAATAATGAAAAATTCAGAGATTTCACTATTCGTGAGAGCCTCACCGTTGTTCGATGAACGTTTTTGAACTGGTTCGTCTGCCCTGAACTCGTTGCGAGGAAATTGTTCATAACACATCACCCTAAGAAGGGCGTAAAATCTATCCGTTCGAGAGGGGTGGCTGGGATGATAGGACAGCTTGATTGCGTTGATCCCTAACGCTTTCCATTCAACTCGGAGATGTTAGTGGCCTTTGATACGGCCTGAAGGGTGGGGCCGGTGCGTGTTTTTTGGGGGGAGCACAGCGTCTCTCTCTAGCAGGGAGCTGAAGTTCCTCTGGCTTCGCTTCTGGGTCACCACCCGGGCATCCCAAGCACCAGCAAAGCGATTTGAGCCATATTCCAACCGCCTGCCAAGGGGTAAATTATAGGTAAAATTCAGAGTTGACCCACTTTCAACAGTCCTTTCTTGACGTTCCAAAAAAAAACAGACACCAATTAGAGATGGAAATTTGCCGGACCGATAATGGAAGGGTCACCTATTTAACGACCCGTCGGCGTAAAATGACTTTCTGGGAGGATATCATGTCATATAAATCTAAACTTCTTGGGGCTACGCTTTTGACAGCGTCGAGCGCTTTTGCTTCTGGTGCATATGCGGACGTGTGTGACACGCCATCTGCATTGGGCGATCTGGGCGACTTCGCTGGCGAAACAGTGACTGTTGCTGGTTCTTGGCAGGGCAAAGACGAAGAGAACGTCGTTGCGGTCATGGATTGCTTTGCTAAAGCAACTGGTGCGACAATTAAGTACTCCGGTTCTGCTGACTTCACATCCTTGATCGTTGCTGATCTGGAATCAGGCAACGCGCCAAACATCGCTGTATTCCCACAGCCAGGTCTTGCAGCTGATATGGCCGCAGAAGGCCACTTGGTTGCATTGGGTGAAGACAAAGCTGCATGGATGAACGACAACTACGGTGCTGGTTCTTCTTGGTCCGCTTTGGGCACATACGCTGGTCCTGACGGCGCAGACGCGTTCTACGGCTTCGCATACAAAATGGACCTCAAATCTTTGGTTTGGTTCTCTCCTGAAGGTTTCGAAGACAACGGTTATGAAATTCCAACAACCATGGAAGATCTGATTGCTTTGTCTGACCAAATGGTTGCTGACGGTAACACACCTTGGTGCATCGGCATCGAATCCGGTGGTGCTACTGGTTGGACTTCTACTGACTGGATGGAAGACCTGATGCTGCGTACTGCTTCTCCTGAAGCATACGACCAGTGGGTTTCCAACGAGATGCCATTCAACAGCCCAGAAGTTCTGAACGCGATGGAAGTCTTCGGTTCATTCTCTCGCAATGACGACTACGTTGCTGGTGGTTCCGCTGCTGTTGCAACAACATTCTTTGGCGACGCGCCAAAGGGTCTGTTCACTGCACCAGCTTCTTGCATGATGCACCGTCAGGCGTCTTTCATCCCAGCATTCTTCCCGAAAGAAGGTGCAGAAGTTGAAAGCGGCGAAGCAGATTTCTTCTACTTCCCACCATACGCGTCTGCTGAACTTGGCAACCCAGTGTTGGGTGCGGGTACACTTTGGACAATGACTAAAGAATCCGAAGCAACACGCGCATTCTTTGACTTCCTGACAGAAGCGTCCGCTCACGAATCATACATGGGTCTCGGCGGCTTCTTGACTGCGCACAAAGGTGTTGAAGCAACCGCATACGCAACTGACGCGCTGCGCAAACAGGGTGAAATCCTTGCAAACGCAACAACATTCCGTTTTGACGCATCTGATCTGATGCCAGGTGCTATCGGTGCCGGTGCATTCTGGACAGAGATGACTGCCTTCGCAAACGGTCAAGATGCGCAAACAACGGGTGACAACATCCAAGGTGCATGGGACGCTATTAAGTAAGCGTTTCTACCTTTAAGTACTGAACGGGGCGCGACAAACCAGTCTCGCCCCGTTTGATTTTCCTCTCCTCAATTGTCAGGTTGTCTGAAATGCGATCTTCATTCCCACTTATTGCCGGAAATGGCTTAGCTATTGCCCTGACAGTCGTCATAGTATTGCCCGTAATCGCGGTGCTTGCTTTTGCCGGCACAGCTCCGCTTGATGACTTCACCGCGAATATGGGGCTTGCGCTCCATGACCGGTTTGAATGGAGCGTCGAGCGTCTCGTCACTGAAGAGCGATTTGCCAAAATGGGTTTTGCCCTGCGGTCTGTCATCATCGCGGTTGGCGTTTCTTTTTTGTATTTCTGGCTGACCAACTGGCTGAATATGGGCCTGGCCCGCTATCGGTTCAAAGAATCCGAGGGTCGCCAGTCCATCATCGTCGAATCCATCCAACCATGGATATTCATTGGCCCAACAATCGTTTTGCTGTTGCTGTTCCTGCTGGTGCCTGCGTTTTTGACACTAAAGCTCTCTTTCCAAGAGGCGAGTGGCACTCTGTCCCTGCGCAACTATGCGTTCTTGTGGGACCCTGCAGCGCTTGGCTATGAACAGTTTCGCTTGGCCATTCGTAACAGTTTGATGTGGCTTGTTCTGGTGCCGTCGATCTGTATCTGCTTTGGCCTGTTGATCGCCGTGCTTGCAGACTCTGTGCGCTGGGGCGTTGTCGCGAAAACATTCATCTTTGTGCCACTTGCGATTTCTTTCGTGGGTGCTGCTATCATCTGGCGTAACATCTTCGCTGGTGGCGGTGTGCAGCCTCAAGAGGCCATCAACGGCCTGACGCCATCCTACCAAATCGGGCTGCTTAAGGCGATGTTGGGGCACGGCGCTGAGAACAACGAACCGCTCTATAACATCAAATTCTGGGGCAACTTCTTTTTGATGTGGATTCTCGTCTGGGTGCAGACAGGTTTTGCGATGGTGATCTTTTCCGCCGCCCTTCGTGGCATTCCAGAAGACACGATTGAGGCCGCGACAATCGATGGTGCAAACCCGTTCCAGATGTTTTTCCGGATCAAACTGCCGCAGATTTTTTCCACGGTCATCGTGGTTTGGACGACGTTGGTTATCCTTGTCTTGAAAGTGTTTGATATTCCTTATGCGCTACTTGCCAATGACGACGACAAACTGCTTTTGGCGACGATGATGGAAAAAGCGCGGACCAACTGGTCCATCGGTGGCGATAACGTCGA
>Ga0115545_1002063_pt1 | contig 9979 bp, 9 predicted proteins | sample COGITO_mtgs_1003_FD_87188 | JGI IMG/M metagenome (GOLD analysis project Ga0115545, IMG submission 87188) | Pelagic marine microbial communities from North Sea - COGITO_mtgs_100330 | ecosystem: Environmental > Aquatic > Marine > Epipelagic | place: Germany:Helgoland, sampling site Kabeltonne, North...
AAGGTCCTTCTTTTTTGGATTAGAATTGTTTTGTAGTTTTTTGGATTTTCCAGATTTTTGGGTTTTTTAGGACTACAAATGTTTTGTAGTTTTTTGCTGCTAAAAATGTTTTGTAGTTTACAACCCTAGATTACTAACTACAAAATGTTTTGTAGTTATTGTAGAAAATACCAAACTACAAAATAAAAACTACAAAAGATATGTAGTTCCATAGTATTGATAAGTAGAAGCCCGCCTCAAGGCTCATGGAGAACCGCAGCGTTACACCAACCGCCCCGCTAGTAATAAGCCCCCTTAAGGATGAGACAGGTGAATTATTCACCTGTACTACTCATAAAGCCGTTAAGTCGGCTATGAGTATAATAGAGTCAAAATACCCCGACGCTAAGTATGAAATACACTTACAGCCGGGTTATGCTATATTTGGCCTCATAACACTTCCTAGAAAGACTATGATTACACTATTGAATAAAATACTGTCTGCGACCCTTGAGTTCGGTTATGTAGGCTCAAAAAATGACAGTTATTACAACCCTCACGGTACAAGAGTATTAGATGTAAAAATAACAGTTAACACCTCTAGTTATCGAGATGAGGCTAGAGTCAAAATCAGCCTTAGCACTTACGACCCTACAACGGAAGAAGAATAAGACGCAAAAAATTGGAGGGGCTTCGGCCCTTCCTTTTTTTAGAATCATATTAGTTTTGTAGTTTTTAATTTGTAGTTTTTCTTTTGTAGTTTTTGTTTTGTAGTTTTTTATTTTGTTTTGTAGTTTTTGGAAATGTTTTGTAGTTTTTCATTTTGTTTTGTAGTTTTGGGATTAGAAATGTTTTGTAGTTTTTGTTTTGTAGTTTTGCTTTTACAATGTTTTGTAGTTAATGTTTTGTAGTTTTTCCTTGAAAATGTTTTGTAGTGTTTTGTAGTTTTCTCCAAAGAATGTTTTGTAGTGTTTTGTAGTTATTACTAATATCCGACAAGACTATAAGTAATGCTTGAGTGGCTAAGTCATGGAGATAGTTATATTGCTATGTGTCCTAGTGAGTATGATGCTCGCTAAGACCCCAATTGATGACGCAGAACAGAAAAATGAAAGCACTAAAGTGTACAAACTTGATAGTTTAGGAAAACTAGAATGTTATTCTATTGAGGGTAGGCATGGTAATTGGTTTATCCGCCATAAGAGTAGATTAGGCACAGCAAACTATATGCCTGTACATACTATTAGACAGGCGAAAGAATGGCTAAAATGTATAGATGAAGGCATTGATTACCAAGAGATGCTCTTAGAGAAGAAAAGAGAACAACAAAAAATGTATAGAGAAAGGGCGAAGCGAAGAAGATGGGAAGCAAGCGAAGAGTATGATAGGCAGGAAAGATTGAGAGACTTAAAAATACAGGCTATGGAGATGGGCTTCCATGATATGTGGACTGATAGTGAAGGTCATGTATGTTATGGCCCTAGTGAGTATTTCCCTAATTATTATTAAACATAAAAAGTCGGGGGGTATATCCCCCCTTCTTTTTTGAAGTTAAAATGTTTTGTAGTTTTTTAAACTATTCATTTTTTTTATCTTTATGAATAACTACATATGTTTTGTAGTTATTGTTTTGTAGTTAAATGTTTTGTAGTTATTGTTTTGTAGTGTTTTGTAGTTAATGTTTTGTAGTTATCTACATGGTCTAAATCAAAACTACAAAACAAAAGATTTGTAGTTTCCAACATCTTAATAGTAATCGTGATGACGGCTGCTCATGGTCTGCAAATACACACCAACACGCCCGCTAGTAACTATTGAATACCTAGACGCAGGTTGCGTCCTTGAGGTCTATGACCTCGATGACCGCCCCTGCCGATGTCAAGGGGGTGTCTGAATGGGTACAGAGTTTATCTCTCAAGAGAGAGTATACACATCCCACGATACACCCGCCCGCCCGACTGGTGAAATATCAGTCAAGAGAGGTTCATATGGTAGCAAAGGAATGCTATTGATACACTTGAGTAGTGGCTTCGGCGACTATCAGCAAGTGTTCTTACAAGAGAAGCAAGTTATCGCCTTAATTCAGACTCTAGCAGCAACCCTAGACTATTCAAGCGCAGGTCATATGCCTCACCCGGTAAAGTGGCCGCCGACAGAAATACCGCCCGCATCTGAATCATTTTGGTTAGGCCAAACACACACAGAAGAATGAAAGCCCAAGTCCTCGGCCATGCTGCAACATGGTCGGGGCAACATTTTTGCATACATATGTTTTGTAGTTTTTTCTAACTCTAGTTTTTTTGGATTTTTTAAACTACATATGTTTTGTAGTTTTTTCTTTATGAAATGTTTTGTAGTTTTTGTTTTGTAGTGTTTTGTAGTTATTATGAAAAATCATAAAAATAGGTTCAAAACTACAAAACAAATTATGCTTCCAAATTACCGGAATCCGGTAAAAAATTACGATTAATTGAAATGTGCCAAATTAGCCCAAAATCAAACATTCAATAAAATCACTAAAAAAATGTGCGAAATTAGGCTAAAATCGCAGGTGTCCGCCTCAAAAAAATGTCGCAAAAATGTCAAAAAGCCGGGAGAAACTTAGGTCATTTCCGGTATTCGTACCGAAAATGAAACCGTTGTACTGCGTCTGAAAAAGTGCGAAATTAGCCCAAAATCGCAGTCATTGTGTTGATATACTATACTAGTGTAAGAGAGGACATGGTATCTGCTATGATAACTATTGAGGACGCATTAAGAATGATTGCTGTTGATGGAGAAGAAGTATCCGAACTTGTTCTTGCATCATGGTTCGGTGAGTTAATCACCACAAAGGAAGGTCTACGATACAAGACCATTCATAACATGATTAATCACGGTCTAGGCCGTGTTGTTATTCCTGTCGTAAATGGTATGTCTGACTCCTTGAAACACCCTGCATTAAGAAGCAGTCTCCTTGAAGGTGATTGGAGAGCGAACGTATACAACAAAGACCACGCAGGCCGTATCATTAATTCAACATCAGAAGAACAAGAGAAAGAACGCCGTTCAAATGCTGCTGACTTAACCACTGGCTTAAGATATCCTTGTCATGTTTGTACTGATGGGGCTTGCTTCGTTAATCCTTACAACGGGTTCACTACTTGCGGCCTAATATGGGATAATTCAACAACCGAGGTTCTAACTGGTGATATCGCTAAGACATTACATCAAGCAGTCAATACAGGGCTTCTAATGGCTAAGAAGACTCATGTTCTAGGTCTTGATTACAGAGGTCAAGTATACATCGGCAAGACAAAGACTCTTCGAGTTAATTCCGGTGCAGGTAAGACAGGCGGATTCAAGGACTTTGCGAGTAGATACGTTAGTACTTGTGATGCCTGCGGTTCAAAATCATGCAAGGCAAATAATGACGCTAAACCATGCGGCGATAAGCCAATGAGATATACTCTAGTTTGGTCGAATGTTTCCGGTCTAGTACAAGTCGGATTAGATGAGAGACAAGACACATATGAAGAGGTTCTAAGCATACTCGGTGCTGCTGTCGGTGGCTCTGATAATCTAGTTATCAGAACTCGACCATTTAGCCACCTAGGAGTTACCCAGTAAGTTTGGACTCGGTGAGGGCTTCGGCCCTTGCCGTTTCCTTACCTTCTAAGGACGATTTAAGACACGCAAATTAAATCAAGGTCAAATCGGGCAGCCCCCTCAAAACACGGCTTTAAAACGCCTGTTTTGGGGGGTATTTTCAGTAGGTCCTAGCAATCGCCAAAAACACAAAAAACACGTATCCCTTATTAGCCAACCGTCGTACTGAATACTTATAATTTTTTTTGAAAAATATTTTTTTAATTTTTTTTCCACTGTCTTATCATGCTTTTTCTTACGCCTTTCCAAAGGTACTCTTCTTTTAAAGGTAACTCTCTCATATATCTAAAAACACTACTGGGATAAACTGGCGACCAACGCACAGGAACCTTACTATTTATTTCGTGGCAAATCTCGCTAGTTTCTCTCCACTCATCGAAGTAGCCTTCTGTTAGTAATGTCTCAACAATTTTTCTATACAATTTCTTTCTTGGTAACGGTCCCGCCATTAAAATCCTCTCCTATTTATCACTCTTCCACCAATGGATGTCGTTCTATCTCTAGGTAGTCCTTGTTTTGTTCCGCCCATCCATTCTCCACCACTCATTGTTTTCATAACTACTGGCATATCCGGTGTTCTGTATGTGAATTGGTCTATGGCGTGTGCAAAAGCCATAACTGTATCGTTATGTCTACCTAGGTCTACAATTATTCCATCACGCCAAGCATGGGTTTTTAATTCGTCAAGTAATATCTCGACTAACCTTCTAGTCTCATCGTTTCCATAGGGGAATATTATCATCTCTCTCTCAAACCAAACCCTCAATCTGTTAAGCAGTCCTTGTTTAAGTGTTCTATTACTAACCTTACTAGGTCTATAATCAACCATAGCCCCTTTTTGTTGTATAAGAGCATCGTACAATTGTTGGAAGCCTACGTCTTCCGCAGCCACAGGTGCAGAATATCTTTTAGCCATTTCAATCAATACATCTGCTTGTTTATCCGGCGGGAAGTCATTTCTTCTCCACATATTTACAAAGTGAACAAAACCTTGCTCATCTTGTCTTAAGACAATAATAACTGTGTAGTCTTGCCCTAGACCTTGTGAGGGGTCAAAACCAAGAACGTATCTGTTGTTAGGTAGTTTGTCGTTTTGTAAAATAGTATCCATATCCAAACCCTTTCTAACTAAGTTATTAGGATAAACTGCTGCGTCATCATCGACTACTCTGCATAAAAACTCTTGAGCAAACTCTAAGTCCCCAATAGCCGCTTTTTGTTCCATGAGATAATTAAGGCTTCTATGTTCCGGCCATAGTGGTATTGCTTTTATTGTTTCACCACTACTTTTCCATTCATCGTAGTTTTTTATCGCACCCCAAGTACCTGTTTTCCAAGTAGGGTTATCTAACATTTCTGTGTGATAAAGGTCTGTCATAGACATAGGAGTACCTACTACATATATAGATGATTTGGGGTCTAACATAGGAGTAATCGCTTTCCTAAACCATTGTTGTAATGTGCGAGGCGACATATCATCAGAATCAACTAACACATCATCAAATGCTACACACGCAGGATGTTCCCCACGAATAGCAGAACCAACGGACGTAGCCATTATCCACGCCCCATTAGTGAAATGTATTTCCGTTTTATTACCTTTCTTTGGGTCTAAGTACCTAGACAATTGAGGATGTCTTTTCATATCATCTCTAATTTCTTGTAGTCTTCTTATTGCCGTATCTTTACTAGCACTAATCAACCAACAAGTAAAAGGTCTGTTGTTGTTCCACTTGTCGAAAAGACATTGATGTAATAGTTTTACCCTAAGAGTAGTACTCTTACTGTGGCCTCTTGGTGCAATAATACAAACACGATGTACTTCCGAACCTTTTCTATCACCATACATATCCATCCATTCGTCTATATGATTACCCCAAGTATAACCTAACCATTCATAAAAATACTTAACACTAGTCCTACTACGTTCCATAGCCAAATCTTGTTTAAAACTCATAATGGGTGCAACTCCTTTTTACTACAATGAGGACATATTTTAGTTTGTGCTTTAGTTAACAACATACGTGGTGCAGTCCATCCGCAGGACCAACATTTAGCAGCAGTCCACATTTATCTCACCTATTCATGTAATACTGGCGCGAACAAACTACCAATCATTCCTAATTCTTCATCAATCATATAAGCAGAAAGACCTGCCCTAGCCATAACGTATCCGTTTCGACTATGGTATCTATCCTCTCCCGCTAGACTAGGTAATTGAAATATCAAGCAACCACCCATTTCTTTAACAGATTGATGATGTAAATGTCCGTGAAACCATAAGTGGTTTTGTGTGTTACCCCAATCCTTTCTTGCTTCGTTAGCCATTAGAGAAGATAGTTTACTCATAACCTTACCATCTCCGTGAGTAAAACCAATTAGATTATTACCGTATGTAACATATTGCCTAATGTTAGGACTTAGTGTAATACTTACATCTTCACAAGATTTATAGTAAGCATCAAGATACATCATTAACATAATACTTGTATGTCTGTCGTGATTACCACCCATGAATACTAACTCTACATCACTCACTGTTCTAAGTAAATCTATATGCTTTCGCGCAAGATTACATCCTTGCATAAGAATCTGTGCAGGTGTAGCGGCCATATCCTGTGCTGTACCTTTTGTAGTAGTACCTATATCATTATCAACGTGAAACCAATCAGAACCAACGCCCACGAAAAACTTATCCGGTTTGCTAGGCAACCTACAAAGTAATTCCTCTGTTTTACCTAATACTCTTGCTTCCGCAGTTTCCAAATCATATGTTTGTCCTACCTCATCAACCCAACCATATTTACCAAAATGTAAATCTGTTGGTGATAAAACTACTGCATAATTACCTTTGGATTCCATAGGTCGGCTTTTTATAGGAGCAGGTTTTTGTTCTGAAAGAATCTCAAAAAACTCTTTGGACAAACCTTCTTCTAGTAATGTGTAAGCCTCTGCTTGTTTTTCTATTTGCTTCCACTTCTTGTTTTCCGCTTTAGTCATTATCTCTATCTTACGAATGTCTAAAAACTTATCAACCATATCATCAAGAGTATTAGATATAACTTCTTCATCAGTAAATGGTTGCATACCATGTTTCCACTTGTTTACTCTAACATATTCAGATACAACACTAGCGGGCATTTCAAATTGCCTAGCCATATCGTCAATTGTTAATCCGCCGCCTACATCAGAGTATTTTTGTTTCATGGCTCTATGTTTTTCGCCATCTACAACAAGTAACCCCTCTATAATATCCATCATAACAATATATTTGTCGTTAGATTCATCATAATATATCTTAGAACCAGTAACTTGTTCGGGTGCTTCTAAATTGTAATCTCTGAATGTATTACCTTTCTTCACCCATCTAGTTATTGCTACGCGCCATGCGTGTACACTTCTAGCAGGTTCAACACTGTGTAAAAACTCTGCAAACTCCATAGTAGAAGTAAAATGTCTGTCAGTAGCAAACTTTTCAATCAATTCTGTTCCGCCGGTATATTTCGCCATGTACCTTACTTACTACGAGGGTATATAACCATTTACGTTTATTTTTTTATTAATTACACCTTTAACAAAAAAAATAAAACGATTGACTGCAAGCCTATAATTAATTAAGTTTATTTCTTCAAAGGTATGTATCTGTAAGGGCCTCTCTAATTACCAGTTAAGTTATTACTACTATTAGTTACTGTAAGTAACTTTCTCTATTATAGAAAAAATAAAAGAAATAAACAATAAAGCCGCAGTAAAGCGTTTAATTCTTTTTAAAAAACACCAAAAAAACAAAATTAATTAATCCAAATGATTAAAAGACAAAATGAATGTGGGTACATTATGGCGGAGCGTAGCAGGTGGAATATATTCAGACCTAAAGTAAAAAGTGAACCTAAAAACCCTATATTAGAGAGAATGGGTTTGGTTAATGAAAGTTTTAGTGCAGTAGCAGGTGTACCCGATATTGTTAGAAATACTGAGAGATTAAGGAAGGATAGTAACTTTGACAATGAGTTTGAGTTATTTGACAATATGCTAAAGTTAGACCCCGAATTAAATGGTGCGGTTCGTGCTGTATCTCTTACGGCTAATAACTACGAAATTAATTATAGTCGAGGTAAAAACTCACAGATACGTGAGGCAATACGTGACTTAGTAGAAGATACCCTTGACTTTGACGACATTATGATTAATGCTATGCGTAATCTTATGGTTTATGGTAATGACATCAATAAAATTGTTGGGAAAGATGGTGTTGGTGTTACTGACCTACAAAGTTTACCCGTAAAACAAATTACTATTGTTGACGAAAGAGGTGGCTTAGGTTCTTACTTCGTTGCCGATGAAGACAACCCAATAATTACACCAACTACTTACATGGTACGAGAAGCCACATCTTACGAAAGGGCTATACCCGCACGTGAAATATTACATATACGAATTGATTATAGAAGTAATTGGTTTACAGATAACAAAGGCAGAAAGACCTATGGTGTTTGGGGTGCAAGTAGATTTACTTCGCTAAAACAACCAATACGCATGAAATATAATAGTATGAATAACAGAATCAGTCTTGAAGATTCTATGACAAAACAATTTATCACAATCGACAAATCTGCTATCGAACACATACAAGACCCTGCGGAACAAGCACAAAGACTACAATATATTATGGATGAGGTAATTACTTTATTCGAGGGACTACGAGGCGACCAAATACCAGTACTTCCTCATTACGTGGAATTACATCATGTTGATGTGGGTAATTCTGTTCCTAATAACACAGGCTTCCTAGACACAATTAACGCAGACATAGCAGCCGTACTACAAGTACCTAGAGTAGCAGCAGGTCAAGAAAAGGGTTCTACCTTTGCTGCAACATTTAACGCTAATCTTTGGGCCGTTCAAGCAATATCCCGTATGCATAAGATATTAGCCGAATCAACAACAAAAATGTTTATGACGCATTTAGACCTACTAGGTATTAGTTACCGTAAACAAGATTTACCTACAATTAAGTTTGAGGCTATGGATAGTGAGACACCGTTGAATGTAATGCAAAGAGTTACAATGGGTTACAATTCGGGTATTCTTACCTTAAATCAAAGTCTTGATTTGTTAAACTTTCCAACCATAGGCAAGGATGGAGAAGAAAGAGTCACACAAACAAACACACAAACCGGAGAATTACCACGTGAAAACTCACAAGACAGTGCTTCGGATATGGTGGATTGATGATTCTTTTACCAATAGCGTTTTCAATAGTAGTTTTAGTTATTTACATTGAAAGATTAATAAGACACACGAAGGATGAGAAGATTATGGCGAAGTTGAGATTAGGAAACCCTAACGAAATATTGATGCTTATTTTCGGTTTAGGTGTAGTTCTAGCGTGGGTTATTATCGCTGCAACAGCATCGTATTACAGTATTGTCGAAGTTAGAGAAATAACCGACAGTCAATTGACTGTTATTGGTCTTTTAGGTGGTCCTGCACTTCTTATCATAACTAGCGTACTTGATTTATTCAAGGGTAAAGAAGGCGCAAAAATCAATATCCTACCTGACCAATTAGCCAGTGATGTTACCGCAACAGAAGCAGTAGACGCACATACAAGAATGTTGGAAGAATACAAACTAAAGCATGACCTAGAAATGGAAAAGATGCAAAAACAACACTCATTAGATATGGAAGCATATCAAATTACCAACAAAAAGGTGAAGGAAGAATGAATAGTAGCATTTGGTGTGGCTTTTGTACTCTAGGTAATTGTTTTGAATGCTCCGAAGGTCAAGAGTAAGTTAATAAGACATTCCTAATCTCCAAGAGTTATGTCATGTGGTTGCGGATGCGGTGGCGAAAAAGTTTCTTATGAAGAATGGGGCGAAGAAGATGTTACTGCGGCAGAATATCAAGGCCGTAAAGTTACTCTCAATAAGCCTTTTCGTACAAAGGGCGGCTCTAAAAAGTTCGGAGTTTATACTAAAAATGGTAATGGTAATGTAGTCTTAGTAAGATTTGGCGACCCTAACATGGAAATAAAAAGAGATGACCCCGCTAGAAGAAAAGCGTTTAGGTCTAGGCACAATTGCGACAATCCCGGCCCAAAATGGAAGGCACGTTATTGGTCTTGCAGACAATGGCGTGGTGGTAAAAAAGTAGAAGCAGGTATGGAAGATTATATATTCTCAACACCCGAAGGGGCAAGACAAAAATCAACGGAAATAGGATTTGGTGGTGAAATACACAGCGACCAAATGGCTGACGGAACACCTATGTATTTCCCCGGACCTAACGAAGAAGAGTTCCAAATGTGGTTTGATAAAAATGATTCTCACGATGCAAGCGCATCAGA
>Ga0115545_1002065_pt1 | contig 9977 bp, 8 predicted proteins | sample COGITO_mtgs_1003_FD_87188 | JGI IMG/M metagenome (GOLD analysis project Ga0115545, IMG submission 87188) | Pelagic marine microbial communities from North Sea - COGITO_mtgs_100330 | ecosystem: Environmental > Aquatic > Marine > Epipelagic | place: Germany:Helgoland, sampling site Kabeltonne, North...
GTGAGCTTATTCCAGAACTCTCTAAAGTCAGCGCTATTATAGAAATGATCTTGACGTAGAGCTGGTGCTCTTTTTGGTTTAGGTTTAGGTGGAGCTTCACCTTCATTGTCTACATACTCTTGTTGGAGTGTATTTGCAAAAGACTCATAGCTTTCATTGGCTATAACAGTTAGGATATTTACCTGATTGTCATGAATTCTTGCCCCTTTCTGATCAACGGCAAGTCTCAAACCTCTGCCTATTTCTTGTCGTTTCTTAGTTACCGATACAGTCTGATTCAACGTACAGATTTGAAAAACATTAGGACTGTCCCAACCTTCTTTTAAGGCTGAGTGAGCAAAGATGAAACATACGTCATTGTCCAAAGAAAGGAGCTCTTCTTTCTTCTTCATAATGAGTTCAAACTGCTCTTTCTGTGCCTTACGTTGATCAGCATTTGAAGCTTCATCTTCATCTAAATACAGTGTAGCTCCTTTCTTTTTATAACTGGCAAAATAAGATGCTTGAACCTGATCTGGAGTCTTATCCTTAAACAGATCCAGTTTGTCGCGTTGTAGGTTGAACTCTTCATTAAATAGCTTTCTGATGATTCCTTCTTTTTCTTCATCACCAAGATAGTTAGCCACCTTATCAATGAAGAACAGGGACACCACTTTGACCCCTTGTTTAAGCACTCTACGTTGGTGTTGTATGTGTTGGGAAATAGTTTCTTTAATCTGATATTTAAAAATCTCAGGTCTAGAGATGCCATCACCACCAGTTAGGGTGAGGTGTGTACCGTCTTCAAATGTGATAAATGGATTCTCCTTAGATGATCCAATATTTTCAACCCTTAAGCCTCTATGCTCTTCAAGCTTTGTTTTTGCATAAAGATCATCCCCAGTTTTCAAGATGAGTTCCTCAATCTTCTGAACACCGTTCTTCTCTGTATAAGTAGCAACAGAAGCTTTAGCACTTCTACCTTTACCACTGACTTTTTTTAATGATAACGGTATTTTTCCTCCTAGCTCACGTTGTTCTACACCAACTACTTGTATACGTTTAACCAAAGACCTTCTAAAAGCCTCTACAGGAGTAAGACGGTAAACTAAGTTTGGTGTCTCTCTGTGTGTTGCTGAGTATCTCAATGAGAATAGTGGCTTTAACGTCCTGATGGCCTCATGAGATTTAGTAGAACTCATGTTTTGTGGCTCATCCATGATCACAATAGGACGTGTCTTTTGGATGTACTCAAAAGGAAGTAGTTCCCCTGGTAGTTTATCCGTTGGCTTATAGATGTTGTTGCTCTTAGAATTGAAAGCAGCCAAGGTCATAAGAAGAATCTCTACATTTTTGGCAGTTGCAAACGTTTTTACATCCTGAATTCTAGAACTATCATAAGGCCTTAGTGCAAAGAAGTCGTTTCCATAGATGGTTTTGAAGTGATCCTGGGTCATCTCCCAGGTTTTCTTTACCCCTTGGTAAATGGCTACAGAGGGTACTACAATGATATACTTACTAAACCCATATTTCTGATAGAGTTCATGTATGGTTCTTAGGTACACATAGGTTTTACCAGTACCGGTCTCCATTTCTACAGAAAAACTTGGGTACTCATGGTAATCATTACTTATTTCATCCAACAATAGGCCCTTATCCTTTTCAAGAGAATTACTTACCCCAATCTTCATGGTTGGTGTATCTCTCTCATCCATTTGCAGGTCAAACTCCTCTTGGACGTATTGAAGCTTTTCTAGTAAAAACTCATCCTCTAAATCTTCATCTTCTGGTAGGTTAGGAGTGATCTCACTACCCAAAGAGAAATCAACATGGTACTCACCGATTCCATCAAACAAATCAACTACATTTTTTACTGCTTGAAGCTGAAAATCTTGATTTGCGTTAAACTTGATTTTCATGCTTACACGGTAAAAAGTTTACACTGATTGTCTACAGTCTGCTTTAGCGCATCATTGTTTTCAAACGCCATGTCTAAGCACACAAAATGATCTGTTTCTGACAATCCCAGGGCTACTAAATCAATGTCTTTAAAGCTCTGTAGCATAGAAACGTAAAGGGTATAGGGCACCCAGTCATGAGAGATTCTGAAAATACCATCCTGGACTTCTGTTTGCTTTGCAGTCAAAGGAAAACCTTCCTGGAGCATCACTTCAGTAATAAACTCTTCAGGTGTAGTACCCTCTACTAAAGGATTTTTAAATGCTGCTTCTAATTTGCTAAACAGGTCTGGAAGCAGCCCATCTTTCTGGTTTTCAAAGTTTTTCCATCTTTCAATAGAGGTGCTACATAGCTCAAAAGCACGAAATCCAAATTCTGATTTATTTTCCTGAACAGTCATGTTTATTGTGGATTCTGTCAGGACCTTTCTAATTCTATCTTTACCTACCTCTGAAATCTTTCTATACCCAAGCTTATAAGCTGTCTCTTTTTCATCTATGATTTCTGGTAACTGAATCTGAATAAACTTTCTTTTACCGCCATCTTTGGCATTAAGATTCATTACTGCATGAGCCGTTGTTGATGAACCAGAAAAGAAATCTAATATTATTCCATTTTTTGTACCATCTCCCAGTTGAATCATTTTTTCAATTAAATCAACAGGCTTAGGATTGGTAAATACAGAATTTCCATTGAATAGTTTTTTTACCGCTTTTGTACCATTAGTAGTAGCTCCAACATCATCCCACCAAGTTTTTGAAACCTTCCCCCTACCCAAAGCTTCACTTAGGAACCTTTTTCTTTGAGGACCTGCATCACCACTTGATCCAAATACAATTCTATTTTCTGCTACCAATTCTTGATACTTTTTAAAATCATTCTTCCAACTACAATTAGGATTGGGTAGATAGGTTTTCCCTGTGTTTGGATTTACTATTTCATATTGCTGATTAGGTCTCCATCCTCCTACTTGAAAGGGGTCCGCCTTCCAAGGGCCTCTTGGATCATTATCTGGGTTACTGAAACCTTCTCCACTTTCAGGTAACCTGAATTCTTCTCTATTTTTTATAAAGTGGTTGATGTCTTTACAATAGATCAAATTGTAGTTGTGTGAAACAGAGATTAAAGCTGTGTTAGTTACAGATTTAGTAGAATTCCATACTATCGTACCTATGAAATTCTCTTGCCCAAAAATCTCATTACATACATTTTTGAGATTTTCAATTTCATTGTCATCGATAGTTATAAAAATGACACCATCATTTTTAAGTAAATCCTTTGCTATACGTAGCCTAGGGTACATGAAGTTGAGCCAATTAGCATGAAACCTTCCTGATGAAACTGGATTTGAAACCAGCAATCCCTCTTCACTTTTATCACCAGACTTCCTTAAGTAATCTTCTGTGCTATCCCCGAATGAATCGTTGTAAATAAAGTCATTACCAGTATTGTACGGCGGATCTATGTAGATCATCTTAATCTTGTCTATGTAAGACTTTCTCAAAATTTTAAGGACCTCAAGGTTATCCCCTTCAATAAAAATATTCTCTGTGTTCTCTTCATTTACTCCTTCACCTGGAGCAGGCTTTAACGTTCCTGTTGGGGGTTTAGATGCAATCTTTCTTGCATCTTGTTTGCCTACCCAGTTTAGCCTAAAATGCTCCTTTACTGAATTATCCGTACTATAGTCACCTATGAGTGATCTTAACGTATCTACATTAAATACACCGTCTTCCCAAGCTTCAGGAAACAACTGCTTAAGTTCATTGAGTCTGTCGTCTGTAAAACTATACTGAGGCTTGAATTCTTCTGCCATTCTATTTGGTTCTTGGGTAAATTAAATATTGTCTTCTATGTCTACTTGATCACTGGCCATTGCATTTGTGTTGGTGGTATTTTCAACTTCATCTGCATTTCCCAGGTCACTAATATACTCTGCAAATCCACCTCCAAAAGAACTAGTAGCTTGAGCATACTCTCTGTAGGCATCACATGAATACCTTGCGTCACAGTTTCTACAAATTCTGGTGGCAAATCTTTGTTTGGTTCCTTTGATTCTCTCCTGTAGCTGCTCCAACGTAGGAGGTTTAAATGCTCTTTCTTCAATCTTATCTACTACACATGCAAACTTGTGAATGGTATCTTCCACGTTCTCTTGAGAGAATGGAATGGGTATCATTGGGTCCCATTTTTCCATTTCTCTTGCCAGCTTCACTTCATCATCAGAGTCTATGGCTCTTTTTAAAGTTCTTGGAAATTGGGTGGCAATGATTGCTGTACCGTCTAAACGCTCATTTCTTAGATTTTGCCAGATGTGTGTATAAACATTGAGTTGGTCCTCATAGTCCTCTTTATTGGCTTTGACATAATCTGCATCATGTGTTTTGATATCATACATGGTAGTATTGGTGTCTTCCTTGATAATATCCACCACCCCTTCAATAGTAAACTTATTTCCATGTGGAGATACTTGTTCTGGCAACGTCAGCTTTACCTCTGTTTCAGATACCATCTCAGCCACCTCTCTCATTTTTCTAAAATACATAATGGTTTGAAGCAGCCCAGTTCTTTTTACTTCAGGAGCCAAAGCATGACCAGATTCTAACCTTAAACGCTCATAGTTTAAGTTGTACTGATTTTCAATCCACTCTTCCATCTCAATGACATACTGCAATTCCTTGAGTCTGGCTTTGTCTTTTCGTATTAGGTCGTCTTGCTCTCTCATAACTGTTCTTGTTTTTTAGAGATCAACTGTTGGTGTAGGTCTTCAATGGTAAGATGGACCAATGAACCAAAAAACATGGTCTGACTTCTTGACGGCACAAAACCATATTTACGGTAAATCATGTATTGTCTAGGACATTTCTCATACGCCAAATAATCTGCAGTATAAGAGTATACCTTACTAAGTGCGGAAGGCTTAAGATGATCTATTTGAAGCTTAGACACATCATATTCCTTCATATCTACAGCCCCCACTTGCATCAATGAATTATTGATATGGGAAATGGTACCCTTTCCTTTTTTAGCCTTGACAGGATTTAGTATGGGTAGTATCAACAACCTTTCAGCTCTTGATAGACCAACGTAAAGAATCCTCATTAAATCAAATCTGCTGATCCTGTCCAATGGTTCACCTTCAACCTGTTTCAACTCTCTGATGATGACTTCTTTTTGATCTGCCTCAGTGAACTCTCTTCTCTTAGGATACATGAATACTACTGGAAATTCTAAGCCTTTAGATTGATGAATGGTTAATGCTTGGATATTTCCTTTTGGGAATGGATCATCTTCATTTTCATACTCACTTTCTCCCATTCTAAACAAGGTGTAGATGTATGAGGAGAAGAACAGCCTGGAAAACCCTTCTTCTCTAACTAAGGTAGCAGACAACATGGAAGAGTAAAGCTCCATGAACCGTGCTAAGTATTCTGTAATCTTTGACAGGTTGCAGATTGGTGCCTCATTTCCCTCATTTTGAGCTAAATCATAGTAGTGTTTGAAATGGGTAAACCCTGAGATCTGATAAAATATATCCAGTATGCTCCAGTCTAAAGATGTAGCCCTGTTTATGATCTGCGACACCTTAAATGGTTGTTGATTGGGGTCTCTTTTACGTTGATTGACCACCCTAGCTAGGTAGGGACTAACTATAGCATTCTTGGCATCATCTGATAAATTGTGGGCTTCTGAGAATTTCCTTCTCATGATTTCAGTATCATACTCTTGGTCTAAATCCCAGTTGTTCTTTTCAAGAACTCTTAGTAAGGAATTATAGTCACTTACAATCTTATCTAACTCTACTTGCTTGTTTTTGACAAATCTTTTAAGGTCTGAGTCTTCATTAATTAACTGCTTACCTGCATGAACTGCATCTTTCAGCCATTCTTTGTATGCATTGAACTCAAAACCTGAATATTCAGAATTATCAGGTACACCAAAAATGTTGGCAAAAACCCCTAAGATTTCTGTAGGCTCTTGTCCCTCTAAAAACCTACCTGCTCTGGGTGCATATACATTAAGACCACTATCACGTAATGCCAAAATAGTTAGTAAAGCGTCCTTATTGGTTAAGCTTGGAAACAAGAAGGCGATCTGGTTGGGATCACTGACAACTTTATCTTCTACAAGACGTTTACAAAAAGCTACTGTTTGATCAATCCAACCTTGACCTTCTTTACTCTGAACGGATATTACAGCAGTTGAATTATCCTGAGAATTGGCATGAATTCCTTTATCGTGTACCCTATATTGATTGGATACATCTCCGTTCTTGGTCCAATCTTCTTGCTCAATAAAAGTGGTGTAGAGGTCTACTATTTGTCTTTTTGATCTGTAGTTGATGGAAAGAGGAATTTTCTTAGTTGTACAATTCAGGTAACGATATACTCTGGCTGGAAATTCAACAAAATTCTCCACTGTACTCCCCCTAAAACGGTAGAGAGCTTGATCATCATCTCCAACAACACAGATATTCTTGTTTCCTGCCAATGCAAAATACAATTGCTCCTGAATACTGTTGGTGTCTTGATACTCGTCAACAATGATGTATTTAAAAATCAATCTTGCTGGATCATGAGCCTCTACTACTTGCAGTGCTCTCTCTTGAATCAAGGACAGATCACACTTGTCAAACATTTCTCCTTCTACTAAGATAGATCTGTATTCTTTATACATCTTAAGTATGAAGTGTAAACCTTCATCTTCAGAGGTTTGATTCAATGCATCCTCTACATCTAAACGTTCCTCAGAAAACCTATTAAACAAATTGATGCACTCTACAACTGCTTTGTGTTTGTTGGGGAACTTTGGTGCACTCTTTTGAAAGAATGCATTTACATCAATTGTTTCAATACCACCTGCTAAGAGCAATCTTGACCAGATTGAATTTCTCTTAATAAAGAAGTACTGCTCCAACTGGTCAATAGTTTTTACAGGTTTAGAACGGGCTCTGTCTTTATAGAACCTGCGGTCACTTATCAATCTATTACAAGCTGAGTGTACCGTACCAATGTACATACTGGCCAAATCGTATTGTTTTCCGGTATGGTTACTTGCCATTCCCAACAAAGCCTGAAGACCTTCTTTTAACTGATGTGCAGCCTTCTCTGTAAAGGTGGTAAGCATGATCTCATCAGGGCTGATGTCATGAAAAACAATTAAGTTTAATGTTTTCCATAAAAGAACCCTTGTTTTACCTGATCCAGGACCTGCAGTTAGGTATAAAGCACCATCTACATGTCTAATGGCCTCTTCCTGTGATTTATTGGGCTTGAATTTTACTTCTTCCCAAAGAGTGTCAATGGTGAAATCAGTATTCACTTATGAATTCTTTTTAATGCCGTAAACCCAAAATTGAAACAAGGATCAGTGGCTAGATTTTGGTTTTGGTTGTAGAATTTTCCTACGTAATGGGAAGTTACAATTCCTGAACGATAATTAATAGTAACCTGTCCAAATTAGCATACAACCTTGACTTGGTGTATAACTTTTAGTTCTTCACAATTCTTGGTAGTAAGCTATAAATGGTTAGAGATTTGAGAAAAATCAACACCATGAACATGTTACAAACCACTACCATTTACCAGACAGAAGACTGTCAACTCAACCTACATTTCATTCAAGTCAATGACATCATTGAGCATTACTTTGAGTCCATCACACCCAATGGTGTCTTCATTGACAATGACTTCTTAATTGGAAGTGTCTTCATGCTGAAAAACATGGAACACATCATGGATCAATTAGGTAACATTTGAAGCTCTAGTAATTGCACTTGAGTTTGAACTTGTAGTACACAGCACCTGCAACAGGTATTTTATTCTCTGTTACTATTGACAAAAATTGTTCTGGTCTTGTATCATACCAGTCTTTAACTGTACCTCCTACTGAGACTCCATTGATTGACCAACTAAATCTATCCAACCAGGATAGTTTTTTTGAAATTGCAAAATGCTTCAGTTTTCCTCTGTGATTAAGCATAATCTATTAACTATTTAATTACTAGTTTGTTACTATACGTACAAAGGAATCACACCCCAAGATTTGCTACAATATGTTTAAGCTTGGGTTTTCCCAGGGTTATTAACATGAGAAATTTATAAATCACTGTATTTCAGTTTTTTACGGCGTATTTACGCAGAAAAACGTAATAAGTAATACCGTGAAAAAACCAATTATAATCCTTAAAGTCCCTCTTAGTAGAACATAATACCATTCATATTTGAGTTCCCAAGGTGTGCCTAGGGCTAAGAATACCAGACCTCCTGTCAATGAACAAGTAGCCCACATACCAAAAAGAATCAACAAGGAATCCATGGCACTTATATCTGTAAATAATCCCATAACAGATTGAATTAAAAAAGGGGAAGCTGTGACACTTCCCCTTCTGGTTAGACATTAAATACTGAGCATTTCTAAGGCACTGATACTCCTGTCAAGAATGGTATCAATGTAACTTCCTTGATTGGCTCTAGTCATCAAATTGTAGAGGTTCCACAAGCTGATCTCACCATTAGCATCCCCTCTAAAGTCTGGATCACGGTAGTAGCCCTTAACCACTTTAGCCATCTGCTGATCCCCCAACCAAGTCTTAGAGTCCATAGATGGGTTGTAGTAGCCCATACGTACCCTGCCAATAAAGGTGGCAAACTCTTCCTTAGACAATTTCTGGTGATGCAATTCTTCAAGCTTTTCAGCAAAAGAATGGTAGTTGAACCCGGACAATTGGGCATACGTTTGTTTACTGATGATGTCTAGATTATCCGTTTTAACTAACCGTACACCACCATCTGCATCAATGCATAGGTTAGAACATACAAACACCTGGAATCCTACAAAGACCTTAAACTCCTGAAGTGTACGTTTACCACTGAGCTTATCCCAATGGTAGCTTTTTACGCCACCCACAGTTAAGGCCACTTCTTTACCCCCAATCTTCTTGGTAATAGAAGAAACCCTCATGGTAAACATCATACGTTCATAGTACAAGGTCTTCTCATGAGGTAGCAATTCAGCAGGCTTCTTATCACGTGCCTCTGGTATCCTGCCATGTACAGGATGGGACACACGTATTTCAGGCAGTTCAATAGTATGACCAGTAAAGGCTTGATGCACGGCCTCATGAACAGAAGTAATAAAATCCACATGAGAGATAGCTACTTCATTGTCCTTTGCAAACACTGGGATGATGTGCTTAAATTCTAAATCATAGAAGTTGCTCTCTACAGTATTGGCAATGATAAAGGGAGGTACAGCTACCTCTGGTTGATTAATAGTTTGTAGTTCCATTGGAAGAAAAGTTTTGTGTTAATGATTCATTGAGGTCCATACGTTGGGTCAGCTTATCCACTTCACACCAACTGCGTAGTTGCTTACCTGTATGGGTGGTAATAGTGAATGGATCAAGGCTTGTAAATAGACCCGTTCTGTCTTTACTGGTCTTGCACTTGTGGTCTATACCTACTTCAAAGGCTACAGTAAATTCATAATCTATACCGTCCATTTGTATGGGCTTTAACCCTACTTTTTCAGGTACCATACGTCCACTCTTATCATGGATGATGTAATCTTGCTTGGTACGTAGTGTAACAATCACGTGCATCCCACAATTCATGATGGCTTGTATCATAGCATTGTGACGTGGTTTAACTTTAGACCAATTGGCAAAGGAGTTTCCAGGCATTCTACCATGTATTTCTAGTACACCACCTGGTCCATCCCATGCATGAGACAATGAATCAATGATGAGTACTTCTACACCAGCTTGTTTACAAAGCTCAATAGCTTCCACATAACGTTCTGGTGAATACGGTGCTTCTAAGTTGACCACAGAGAAGGTTCCTAAATGAGAATACAAAGAAGCACTTCCAGCTTCTGTATCAATTATAGCGATATGTTTCTGTGTTAGCCCAAAAGCCAGTTGCAATGCTGAATAAGACTTTCCAGCACCACTAGGTCCATGCACAGCTACACGCATGTGTACATTGGATCTTTTTGCAGGTTCTAATTGCATGTCAGTAGTAATTTAAATTCATAAA
>Ga0115545_1002070_pt1 | contig 9955 bp, 19 predicted proteins | sample COGITO_mtgs_1003_FD_87188 | JGI IMG/M metagenome (GOLD analysis project Ga0115545, IMG submission 87188) | Pelagic marine microbial communities from North Sea - COGITO_mtgs_100330 | ecosystem: Environmental > Aquatic > Marine > Epipelagic | place: Germany:Helgoland, sampling site Kabeltonne...
TCAACATTTAGTTTAGCTTCTTCCATTTTTAATTCTTTTTCTTTTAATCCTACTTCAGCTTGTTTTAATGCAACTAATTGTTGTTCAGGTGATTGAGCTTGACCCATAGCTTGATTAGCATTTAATACTTGTTTAGCAGCTTCTGCCATAGCCATCTCTGCTATATTAGGTTGTTGTACTTGTTCTGGTGGTAACTGTTGTAATCCCATTTTAGTAATACCATTAACTTGTTCTTGATATTTCATAACAGAATGTTCTTGTATATTAGATTCAAGTATTGGTCTTACTCTAGCCATTATAGGATTAGCACCATTTTGTGGGTCTTGTAAATAAGACATTTTTGTTTGTATGTGAGCATCATGGTTCTGACCTTCAAATGCTTTTATTGGAATACCTTTTGTTGCTGCCATAATATCTGATACTGGGTCCATCTGTTGTGGTTCTTGTTTGGGTGGAAGTATCTCTTCTATATTAGGTAAGTTAGCAGCAGTTAATATTGTTCTATTTAATGCTTCTATATTAAACATACCAGGAGGTGATTGCTGTGCCATTTGGAGAGCCATTTGGCTAATCATCATTCTGTGTGCATTAGAAGGAATGTTAGGGTCGCTGACAGGGATAACATCAACCCTTCCATCAAAGTCCTGTTTAAATACACTTTGTTCAGCATAAGGAACTTCATATGGATACTCCATAGGTAAATACTCATAATCTATACGTGCAAGAATTTTAAACTCTTCCCTTTGGGATTTGTGTAATCTCTTGTGTATAGCTGAAAAGAATTTACTTGAAGCTTCCAATAAAGCCATAGTAGTACCAACAGGTCCATAAGATGATGCATCAGAAACAATTTGTTCTGTGCTATCAGCAAACTTCTGACCTGTTGCTGTTATGAAACTTAACATCTGAAATAGAGTAGAGGAAGGCTCTTTATAGGGGAGAGGGATAATTGCCTTGTTCAAATCTACTCCAGTTGCTTCTATCTCTTTAAATTCACCAGGACTTATTGGTTCATTATCGCCAACAAGTCGTACACCTTTTGCTTTGAATCCTCCTGGTAAGTTTGCAAATTGACCTGCGTCTACTAGACTTCTCATAGCTGCTGTTGCAGTCATAGTAAGATTGCCTAAGAAGTGCATCAAGCCAAACCCATAAAATCCAAATCCAGGAACAAATCTGTAGTGGACAAAATGGGAAATCTTTTGTTGTTGTTTATCATCTTTCTTATAGTTTCTTCTAATACTTAAAACTATTCTAGATTGCTCTTCCACAGTAACAATGTAAGGAAGAGCATAGTCTTCTTCTATCTCAAGATAACAATGTTGTTCTAATAATGTATATTGTGGGTCACTACTTTCTGTAGGAGATAATCCTAATATTGTATCCATCTTTTCTGAGAAAGATGTAGGATTAGGATTAGTAGCTTCAGGTAACTCTACATCATCATAGATACCTGAACGCATATCTCTAGCTAAGTCTACAGGACTTCTATAAATAACATGTGTGTATCTATCTGCTTTACGTAAGTTAGAAGCATAGTATGAAACATAAAATTGGTCTATAGGAACAAATTCAGATACTGGTCTTTTTAAGTTAGCATCATAATAAACTTTTTTAAATGCTGAACCTATAAGTGGTAGATGAAATAACATTCTTTCAAACTCATCAAAGTATTCAGGCATCTGCTCTGTTACTTGATAGTTCATAAAGTTTTTAACTCTATTAGATTGTAGTTCTCTTTCAGGAGTTGACTTACCTAGTATCTGTGTTTTAACAGGACCACTACTTGGAAACATTTCCTGTATAGCTTTTGATTGAAACTTAACTGCTGATTCTATTAACATAGGATGGACAGCAGTACATGCACCTTCAAAAGGTTCGCTTGCATCTTCTATCTTTAATCCTAATAAATCAAATCCTCTTTCAAACATTGATTCCCATTCAGCTCTGGAATCTTTGTCTGCTGTATAATTGTTTATTGTATCTTCTGCAATTTGTGTTAACGACTCATCATCTAAGGTATCAGCAATGTTACCATACCATTGTTCTGTTTCACTTTCAGGATTCATCTCTATAGAGGTCTGAGTAAAGTCTACAGTAACTCCCCCATCTTCGTCTGGTTCTATACTTGGTGAGTCTGTTATTTTTTCTAGTTGTTCTGGAAGTTCTATTACATTTGATATTGTTTCTTCTATCTTATCAAATGGATTTCTTTCTGTTGCCATTAATTATCCCCTGTTAATTCTTTTATTATAACACTAAGTTCTCCAGTATGCAACTCTTTTTTTTCTAGGCTCATCTTCCCACTCTGGGTCTTCAGGATGTTCAAGATGCCATGACTCTTTCATATAGTGTATTGCCATTGTCATTGCATCAACTTGGTCATCATGAGCTGCATTTGGAAAACGTAACATTTCTTCTAATAAATCTTCTGACCATTTTTTATTATTTGGTATCCATACTTGACCTGATTCAATTAAAGGTGAAGCTGCATATACTCTAGCTATTTTATCTCTATCTGGTAAATATTCCATAACAGGTAAACCTGCTCTACGCATATCTTGTATTAATGATTGACCAGATGCTTTCTTTTCTATCATACAAACATCAGGTTTATATTCATCATACAGTTGTTGTGATATACGTCTTAGTTCTGGATATTCAAATCTACCTTTTATGTTTCCTAATAATATTAAATTGTTTTTCCAAGATTCAATTCCCTTTTCATCTGTATCCATATAAGAAAAGATACCCCATGTTTGTATAACACTAAAGTCTGCTGTTGTTCTAGTAGAAAATGCAGTATCATATGTTTGTATTATAAAATCACAAGGTGGTGGTTCATCTTGGTCCCACCATTGTATCCATTTCTTTTTTATTATTCCTCCTTCATCAGGAGTTGGGTCTTGCATATATAATGCGTTCCAATATCGTGCACCATTTGAAGCTTTAATCTCTGCTTCATCTACTTGTAGTATTTCATCAGGCTTCCATTCTGGAAAGTAACTTGTGCCTACTGGTAAATCTAGTAACTCAGCAGACTCCTCGTCTAACCAAGCAGGTATTCTTACAACTTCCCAAGGTGCAATGCTGTGTTCATCTTGTTGTTTCAATAACCATCCACACAAATCATCATAATGATACCTTGTATTAATTATTAATATAGAACCATTAGGCATTATACGAGTTCTTAGACCTGCAGGGTACCATTCTTTAACATATCTACGACCTGCTTCAGAATAAGAGTCCTCTTCAGACATCACATCATCTAATATAGCTATGTGAGCTCCTCTTCCTGCTATTTGTGACCTAACACCTGCAGCATAATACATGCCACCTAGGTTTGTCTTCCATTTACCTGCAGCTCTAACGTCACTTCTTAGGGAAACACCTTTGAATATGTTTGTAAATCGTTCATCATTAACAATATCTCTAACACTTCTACCAAAATCACTAGATAATTGGTCACTATGGGAAACAGTAAGAACTTCATGTTCTGGATTACGACCTATATACCAGGCAGGAAACAATTTAGAACAGATAACACTCTTAGAAGAACGTGGTGGTAAGAAAACCATTAGTCTTTTTATCTCACCTGTTTCTAATTGTTGTAGTTTTTCTGATATTACTTCTATATGTCTTCCCATCTTAAAGTCTGAGACAATAGATGGAGCCATTTGTCTAACAAAAGTAATGAAATCTGTTTTAGATTGTTGTTGAACCTTCGTGCTTAATAAACTATTTAAATCAATGAAGGGTTTAAGAGTCTCTATAGTTTCTATAGTATCCAATATACTAATATCCTATTGTATGTGTTTATATTTCTTATAAGAAAACAATAAAAGAAAAACAAAAGTACTAAATGTTTTCTATATCTTTATATATTATATATAATTATACACTACTCCCCCACTCGTGTCAACTATTATTTTATATTTAGATGAAAAGTCCTTAGATTTTGGTGCATATATGTCACTACTGTTATATATATATATGTGTGTGCAGTTTTTTTTGCGTACCTATGTCAATATATTGACTATGTCATTTTTTTGACAGCTTAAAAGATACCTTAAATAGTCATATTTTTGACAGTCAAACTTTTGACAGTCGCTAAACCTGTGGAGAGTTAGTAATATAATAATTAAATATATATATATTTATATATATATATTAAATTATATATATTACTTACCTTCGCTGATTTGATGATAACAAAATATTAATTCATCACACACGTTCAATAAAATATATTTAAGCAATCTTAAATTTTAACTTGAATCGTGTTAAGTGTTTGATTTTATTAATATAATAAATATTATATATATTTATATATATAATATTATATTATATAATACTCATCTTTTCGCAAGGTGAAACAATCCAAGTGTCAAAGTTTTGACGATACGAATGATGATATTCATTGTCAAAGTTTTGACATTGTGATTGTTAATTATTATTTATATATAATAAAAAATATATATATTTATATATATATTTTAATTATTATATATAATATTTTAAACCCAAACTTTTTTCAGGAGAAAAAAAATGACTAGAAATAAACTAATACAATTCGCTATAGCTTTAGAGGAATTAAGAATAAGAGATAAAGAAACACCAACTAATATTATTGATGAAAATATTTATATTGAAAATAATATAAATAATAGATTTGAATATGAAAAACAAAATCCTTATTTTGAAGACGAAGCAAATATTTAATTTATATTATATATAATAATAATATATATATATTTATATATATATATTATATTATATATTATTTTATCAACCCATTTTTACAGGAGTAAACAAATGGCAATAATAAATTTAAGAGCAATGGAAAATCAGTTTGAAAAAGATGCTGATTACATTGAAATACAAATGGATGATATGCAGTATTTGAGAATAAGAAAAGAATATAAAGTATTTACCATTAATGAAGGTAAAAAATCTGAAAAGATATTGAGGGAAGATACTTTAATAGTTGAACATTGGAAAAAAGATTCTGATTACCATGATTGCAATTCATGGCATCAAGAAGCTACTACAAAATACAACATCAAAAGACCAACAACCAACAGGAGGACTTAATGAAGAAAACAAGCAACTACCCTTTAGCAGGGTATATAATTAGTTTTTATGGTTTAATGTTTATGATTGTTTGTTTACCTATTTATCATTTCGATAATATAATGAACCTATTCAGTCTTGAACATTTAATAAATGAACCCAGAGTTTTGGTGTGGTTCTTTTTAGAGTGGATTGGTTTATGTGTTATTGCTCTTGGTTTAGCAATAGCAGGACTGATTCCTTGGAAATAAATATTAACTATTGCACTATGCAACTCCCTAGTGTAGTGTAATAGCTAGTATTTAGATAATACTAGATGCAGACTTTTTATAACTTAATGGAGATTAAATATGAAAACATTAATTGAAAACGTAAAGTACAGAATCAGACCAAACAGAATGCTTACTAGAGGTAAGGTTCAACATTGGTATGGAATCAAAGGAAGAGGTAAAGATACTTTACTATCAATATACTTTGGAAGCTATGCTTTATATGTGTTTAAGCCTAGTACATTCTGGAGTTTAGACAGAGCCAAACTTAATACAAACAACCAATAAAGGGGATTAGTTATGAATACCAATGGTGCTATATTTTATGAAAACGATAGTATCGTTGGTATCATAACAGGTTTAATGAGTGGTTCAAGTAATACAAAAACAGGTGCTATGCTTCAAACATGGATATTAGTTAAGAATGTTAATCCTATTGAAGCTGTCAACACAGGAGCAGACAAGCTAGTATGTGGTGACTGTAAGCACAGAGGGACTATACAACCTGTTAATGATACCAAAGATAAAAAATCATATTCAGTAAAGAATGGATTGAAAACAATTAACAAAGGTAGAAAATGCTATGTTAAATTATTTCAAGCACCTTACTCAATATGGAAAGCATATAAGAATAATAAATATCCAAATATAAATATAAATAAATTATCACATATGTTAACATTTAAACAGGTAAGAGTGGGTAGCTATGGTGACCCTGCTATGATACCTAGTGAAGTATGGGATAAATTAATTAGCAGGTCGTTAGGAAATACAGGATATACGCATCAATGGAAGAGATGCGATACTAAAAATTCTACTTTCAATATGGCAAGTGTTGACACATTGGAAGAGAAAAGACAGGCAAACAAGCTAGGCTATAGAACCTTTAGAACCAGACTAGCAAGTGAGCCTATCGAACCAGACGAGGTAGTATGCTTGTCTGACAAAGTAGCAAGGGAAGGAAAGACTTTAGTCCCTTGTAGTTTATGTAAGATGTGTAGTGGTAACAACAGTCAAGTCAAGAAAAACATCACTATCATAATACATTAATTTTATAAACCTAAATGGAGAATACGCATGAAAAAAGATAAATTTATAAATAAAATAGTAAACAATAGAAATACTGTACTAAAGAAAACTACCTATCGTTCAGGACTAGAGAATTATCTAGCATTCTATGGCTATGGTTGGTACAAAATGGGTATAACTAACAATCCAGAGAGAAGAGAAAAGGAACTCAATATCTACCACTTCTCACAGGTAAAGATTATATCTACAATAAAGGTTGAAGGACAAGGAGTATTTACTGCAGAGAAGGAACTGATTAAGGTATTCAAGGATAGTGGAGCAAAAACTAAAGGAGAGTTTGTATACATACCATCAGTAGAACCAGAGGTAGTAGCTAAGAAGTATCAAGAGATAATGATTAACACAGTTAAGAAGTTAAGAAAGAATACCTTTAACAGTATGAGAAAGACTAACAATGTACTGAGAAAGAATGGCTACGATACAATCAAAGCAGATGTTAGTTTAACTATTAGTAAATAAGGTATTGATTAATTGTTAAATATAATATATAATTCATTTTAGAAAGGAAATATTATGAGTAAAGATTGTTCAATATGTGGAAGTAAGATACCACCACACACTACTCCAGAAGGGGTAGTGTATTGGGAAGGTGGACATAATGCAGAGCCATACACATCTGGTAGATGTTGTGACTTATGTCATGGAGAGTTTGTCTTACCTGCTAGACTTAAACAAATGAGAGAGGAGAGAGTATGAAATACAAAGAAGTAACAGAAACAGTAACAACATATCCAGACTTAGATGAGGAAGAGAAACAATCTCTTAGAGATAATCCTAAGAGTTGGAGAGTGTTTGTTACAAAAATAATTGTTGAAGAGTTTGTTGTTGATGCAGACACACAGGAAGATGCTGAATATGATGCTATGCAAAAAGCAGAAAACTTTTCAGACCCAGATGGTTCAGAGTTAGAAACTATAACTGTTGACTATGCTGAACTTGATAGAGAAACATATCAAGATGATGAAATAGAATATATACAAGAGGAGGTGTTAGATGTCACATAATGGTAATGAAGAACTAAAAGAACAAGCCTTTAATGATGTAGTAGAACAATACATAGAGCAAGGCTACACAGAAGAAGAAGCCATAGCTTTAGCTAATAAGTTTGCTGAAGACAACTCAGACTTCTGGCAGGATAAAGAACCATTAAGTTATGATGGATATGAACAAGAAGATTTATCAGACATGGATAGAGAGGAGCCTTGCATATGAGTAAAGAAAAAGAACTAAAAGAAAGATTAATTAAATTAGATAATGAATACGAATGTAGTATTGCTTCAGGTACACATAGAGAACCTGATGAAATATCTGATGATGCGTATAAAGTTATCAATAAATTAATTGCTGATGAAAGTATCACAGATATAAAGAGTGTAGATGATGCTCACGATTATGTAGATTGGTACAAAGAAAGACATTAAACATAACAATGGAGAAAATATGAAGAACTTATTTGGAAAATCAAGAACAGTAGACAACCCTTATGCTACCTATAGACTAGGTAACTTTGAGTGGAGAATATTAAAAACATATCAAAGAAAAGATAAAGAAGATGCCAACCAATATTCAAGGTGGTTTACTGCCTGTAAATCCCCTTACACTTATGATAGTTGGGAGTATGGAGATGCTTATATCAATGAGATTATGAGTGTAAATCCTGTGCTTGTAGATGCTACTGATGAGTGGAAAGAAACTTACAAAGGATAATATATGAAAAAATATATACACATAAACCAACACGTTATTAAATCTAATCACAAGAATAATAAAAGAGAACCTGTGATTACTGTGAAGACATACAATAGTAATACCTATGGACATCAGGTACAGATACTTGGAGAGTGTAAGGTTGTGTATAGTCCAGATAAACCTTTGTCTTGTGGTGCAAAGGTCTGGATAGAAACAGATGCAGAAGTAATAGTAATTCCTGATTTCGCTGATGTGAAAGAGGGATAAAGAGATTTGTAATGAAGCCCAGAAGTATGTGGGATTGGATAGTATCCCATTACAAATATGTGGTTTGTTGAGGGTTGCCCTAGTTCTTCCACTAAAAAAAAGAACTAAATTGCGAGTAATGTTTTTGGTAGTTTTTAAACTCTAAAAGAAAAAACTACCACATAATATGGAGAAACAAATGAAGCTACGACAACAACAGATAACTAGAATAGAAGCTATACTAAATAGTATAGAAGAAAAAGTAAAACAAATAGAAGAAGAAGCTTTTGACAGTTACAATTACAAAGAGTATATTAATTTTAATTTAGAAAAAGATTTGCGTAGCTTACAAGCTATGCTTGATGACTTGAGAGAGGAGATAAACAATGAGTAAAAGATTTAAGCAAGTAAAAGTACAACACTTTGCTAGTCTTGTGCAAGAATTAAAGATAGACGTACTTACACAAGAAGAGTTTGTAAATGCAGTAGAAGAAATATACATGGCTATCTTTAGGCATAATACTAATGGAGATTTTGTTACAGAAACTATGCCTAATGAAGAAGGTAATTGGAAGATACATAATACAACTCAAACAAATGCAGTTGCAAAAGCAATAGCGAAAGGAGAAGATTGGTGGTAAACAAAATGACAACTCAAGAACATTGGGAATTACATCAAGGACTATGGAATACTATAGGTTGTGATATGCAAGTATACAAACAAGATTCTGATAGAATAATATACATTGACAAAAATAGTAAATGGGCTTATAAGTATGAGAATGGAGTTATAGAAAGAAAATTACAAACAAATCCTGATAGGAGGTATAGATGAACATAACTTTACAACGATTAAAAAATGCAGTAAAAGATATTAAGTCAGAATGGTATGAAGGTAATGATAGCCATAGCACAGCAGAGTATAGAGGTGCATGTGAATCACTTGATATATTAGTAACACACTTTCAAGAACTAGATGACTTTACAAAATGGAAAAAGGAGAAAAGAGATGTCATATAAAGAAGTAACAGAAACAGTAACAACATATCCAGACTTAGATGAGGAAGATAAACAAGCTCTTAGAGATAATCCTCATGCTTGGAGAGTATCTATTACAAAAATAATTGTTGAAGAGTTTGTTATTGATGATGCATCATCTAAAGATGAAGCTGAATATGAAGCAATGCATAAATCAGAAGACTCTGTAGAACCAGATGGTTCAGAGATAGAAACTATAACTGTAGATTATTCTGAACTTGATAAACAAACATATCAAGATGATGAAATAGAATATATACAAGAGGAGGTTTTAAATGTCACATCAAGGTAATGATATATTAAAAGAACAAGCCTTTGATGAAGTAGTAGACCAATACATAGAGAAAGGATATACAGAAGAACAAGCAATTGCTTTAGCTAATAAGTTTAAAGAAGACAACCCAGACTTTTGGATAAAGGAAGAACCTTATAACTATAATGCACAATGGAGGTCATAACATGAGTAAAGAAAAACTATTAAAAGAAAAATTACTTAAATTAGATAATGAATACGAATGTAGTATTGCTTCAGGTACACATAGAGAACCTGA
>Ga0115545_1002071_pt1 | contig 9953 bp, 7 predicted proteins | sample COGITO_mtgs_1003_FD_87188 | JGI IMG/M metagenome (GOLD analysis project Ga0115545, IMG submission 87188) | Pelagic marine microbial communities from North Sea - COGITO_mtgs_100330 | ecosystem: Environmental > Aquatic > Marine > Epipelagic | place: Germany:Helgoland, sampling site Kabeltonne, North...
CGAAGTCGAGGCCGGCAAGGACGAGCTGGCGGTATGGATGCATGATGCGGCGACGAAGAAGGCGCTGAAGCTCGCCGAGGACAGCGACCCGGACGCGGTCCAGACGGTGCTGGCTCGTTACGGCGACCCGCTAACCGAAGATGACATGATCACGATCGGACAGGACCCCTTCCTGATCGCGGCGGCCGTCGGGAATGCCAATCGGTGCTTCGTCACCGCCGAGGTGTCGAAGCCGACGAGGACCGGTGCACGTCGACACGTCCCAGACGTCTGTGGCGACTGCGGTGTCAACTGGATGAGCCCGGTCGCCTTCATCGCTGAGCTCGACTTCTCGACCTATTGGGACTCCATCGAGAAGCTGTTGGGATAATCCCGTAGCCAAGTAGCACATTGCGGAGGTGGGGTCTGGCCAAGGTCGATTATGACGGATTTGCGGGCATTCACCGAATGGCTCAAGCAGAGGCTACGGTTGACCAGCGCGCGGCCGTCATCCTGACGTTTCACGCCGCCCTCGAGCGCGAGATCGACGTCGTTTTGGCTGCGCTCCTCTCCCGGCCCGACAAGCTCAAGAAGGGCTTCGGTTTCGCCAATAAGATCGACGTCTTGGCGGCCGCGTGGAAGGGCGATCCAGACGCCGGGGACCGACTGCATCTCGTGCTACGGCGGTTCAACGACCTCCGCAATTCCGTCGCCCACGGGGACACGATCGACGAAGTCGAGCGCTGGCTCACGAAGCTGCTGGACGCCTACCGAGCCATCGATCCCGACGTCGATGTGCACGTTGAGATCGGTGAAATGGCGCAGGGCATCTGTAGCTTCATGGCGGACGGTCCTACCCCACGCGAGATCGTCAAAGTCGCCAAGGCGCTGGACCAATTGGTCAACGTTACCATGCCCGCGGCGCTGGCGTTTCGGGTCCGCGATGAAGGCGGCGCGAGGACGGAATAGGTTGGACGCATAGCAGCCGGGACAGCCCGGACGGCTCCGTCATTCGAGCAGCCGGTTTCGGGAAATCAGACATCCCTGCAGTGCTCCTAGATTGCCGGGCCTATTCGAAAATGGCCGTGACCGGCCACCAATCAACGACGGCAGCTTTCCTAGGTCGCCTGCATTAAAGCTGCCTGTCCCCAAGCGGCCCAGTTGCGGCCGTGCGGCAGCATCTGAACGAATGTCCGTTTCTGGGAAGCGAGATTGGGCCCCCAAACGTCCACTTTTGGGTCGTCCCAGCTGCGAGCACGGCGGAATCGGTCGGCTGAGTGCCGAAATTCACGTTCGGGATTTTGATACTCGCAATCGCGTAGCAAAGCTGATGTGTCCAACCGGCGTCAAAACTGATTGGTTTTGATACCGTAGCTGAGATGAGGCCGAATTCCTCGCAGTCGCACTTGCTGTCCTTGCTTTGCCAGCGGCCGCCAAAAGCCCCTTTGTCATCCCAAGCGAGCCGGTGTTCGCGCCACCCCGACGCCAGCGCCATAATCAGAGCGGCGGGGACCGGCCGATCGCGTCGGCTGCCTTTTCCCGGCGCCAGGGAGCGAAGGAGCTGTAGGCGAGTGCACGAAGTAGCCACTCCGCCGGACCCATGCGGAAGCCGCGCAGCCAGACCATGCAGAAGACGGCGGTGATCACGCAGATGGCTAGCGAAACGGCCATGAGACCCGCCGCTCCGAAAGCGTCCAGGTAGCCGAAGGCGTAGAAGAGGAGCGAGGTCAGGATCGACTGCAGCGTGTAGGTCGTCAGCGCCATGCGACCCAGTGCGCGGAACGGCTCGGTCCAAACACCGGGCGCGCTTCGCACCAAGAGGACGATGGCACCGATATAGCCCAGCGTTAGCGCGAGGCGGGCCGGTTGATACCAGCCCGACCGCAGCCAGGACATCAGCGGCACGACCTTGTGAATGTCGAGTTCAAAGCCAGAGCGCGCCTGCCAGGCGAAATCGATGCCTCTGAGCCCCAGTCCCAGCCCTGCGCCGATCAGGACCAGCCGCCAGTAGGTCACGGCGGACGCCTCTCCGGTTAGGATCCCGGAGCGCATGAGCGCCATGCCGACCAGCATGAATGCCAGGCTCTCGGCGACACCAATCCAGCTGTATACGCCCAGGTGACGGTCCGACCAACCGGCCGCGCTCCAGCTCAAGACACCAGGCCAGCTGGTGCGCTGGGCCATCTCCTCTTTGTTGCTGCCCGGCGCGGGGTAGTTGGCCGCGATCGTGGCTGTGGCCGTCTTCATAGCCTCCTTCTGCTCGGGCGTGGGCTTCCGCCCCTCGCTCACGGCCCGCTCTCCCGCTGCTGCCGTCATGGAGCTGGTAACATAGGTGCCGGTGTCCCAGGCGCGGTGCAGGCTCAGGCAGGCGATGATCAGCAACGCACAGATCCAAAGCGTGCGCGCGCTTGCCGTCCGAAAGGCCAGCAGACCCAGACCGGCGACGCCGTAGGTCCACAGGATCTCGCCCGGCCACATGAGCAGCATGAACTGCACCACGCCGAAAAGGAGCAGGACCAGGCAGCGGCGCGTCCACACATCTACCGGCGTGACCTGCGCGTCCGGGCCTTCCGCCTTACGGAGCATGAGCACCATGCCAGCACCGAACAACACCGTGAACAGCCCCCGCATGGGACCCTCGAAAAGGAGCTTCTGGACCAGCCAGGCGACCCAGTCGGCGTTCCAGACGGCAGGAAAGGTTCGCCCCTGCGTGTTGCTGGCCAGTCCCATGACGAAGATGTTGACAGGCAGGATGCCGCACACAGCGATGCCGCGCAGGATGTCCAGGACGTCGTTGCGCTTGTCGGCCGAGGTGGGCGTTAGAGACTTGCGGGTCGCCACATGTTCGGGTTGGTTCATCGGGCTGCTCTCTCTTAGCAAATAGCCGCCTTCGACAAGGTGGAGAGCAACATCGTCTCGTTTGCCACGATTGGCAACGTCGATTTACAGGGCGAGTTCAGGAGCCGATGCTACGACGCCGCTGTCAAAACCGAACGGTTGTGACACCAGGTCGAATGTCCGCTTAATACCTGTTAAAAACCAGACTTGTCTCTCTGCTATCGGCCCAGTTCCTTTGGTGACACCCCACTGAATCAACGTCCGCTTTGGGGTCTCGGCTGCCTGGCGTGAATGCCTGCAACTGGGTCTTAGCGATTCGAACTGCGAGCGAAGCCAATGTCCGCTTCGCGCGGTCTGGCTCCCTGAAGATGCCAAGTTGCGACCGGTCCAGTTCTGGCCACCCCACGAGCCGCTCAATTGATGGCCGGAGTTACCCTCAAATCACTGAATAAGCTTGCTTTTGGGTGCTCAACAGCGGGAATGAACGTCCAGTCATTGTGAACGATATAGCCCCGACCGTCCCACGGAAGGAAAGAGCTGCGATACCACTGCGATACCAGATCGCTGGCTTGACCCGCATGCCATGGCCCAGGCATCGGATTTTAATAAGTATCTACAATGACTTGGAATGGTGCCCCACGGGAGACAAAGATGGGCACTCAGATCGTTGGAGAATTTCGTTGCCGCGAGCATATTTTCTATTCGATTTAAGCAACGACGCTCTACGAACCGCTGGTGATGCCATGTTATAGGGCAGCGGTCGATCAGTTCGATCCTCGCTAGCTTGCGCACATCATCTCGGCTTTCCCGAGGCCCATTCGTTGTCAGACGCTTTCCGCATTTTGGTCCCGGCATCGCTTGCCAAGCGCACGTCGTCCAATGACGCTGATCGATTGCTCAAGTATTCGCAACGCTTCTACCTGACATGGTCACATCTCCATGATAATCGATAGGGCATGTTCGCTCAGTTCCTGACACCGGCTTACTTGCCGTTCGCGATTGCGTTCGTCGTGATGATCGGCATCGGGCTGATCGAAGCGATCGGATTGAGTCTCGGCCAGCTCGATCTTGATGCCGAGATCGGCGCGGATGCGCATGACGGGGTGCTCGACTGGCTTGGCCTTGGCGGTGAATTGCCGATCCTGATCTGGCTAACATCGTTGCTTGGCTGCTTCACGCTCGCGGGCATCGCGATCCAACAGGGTGCAGTCGCGCTGTTGGGAACACCGCTGCCGTGGGCACTGGCATCGGGCGGCGCCATCATCGTCGGCGGGCTGCTCAACACGCTGGCCGCCAACGGGCTTGCACGGATCATGCCGGGATTCGAGACGAGTGTGATCTCGACGGATGACCTGCTCCGCCGCCATGGCACTATCCTCGAGGGCACAGCGCGTCGCGGCGCGCCGGCCCGCGCGAAAATCGTCGACGAGCACGGCCAGGCGCATTTCATCATGGTCGAGCCGCATGACGATATGGACGCCATTGGCCAAGGTCAAAGCGTGCTGACGGTCAGCCGGGAAGGGACATTGTTCTTCGCACTGCCCGATGCGGCGACGCTGTTAAAATCCATCTGACAATCAACGACGAACCGGGAGCTTAATCGTGCCTGCATCGCTGCTCAACATTCTCATTTACGCCGGTATCGTGCTGCTCGCGCTCGTTATCATCGGCGTCATCCTGACCCGGCTATACCGCCGCGCGACCAAGGATGTGGCGCTGATCCGGACCGGCTTCGGCGGTGAAAAGGTCGTGCTCAACGGCGGCATCATGGTCATCCCGGTGCTGCACGAACTCATGCAGGTGCGTCTGACGACGGTGAAGCTGGAGGTCTCGCGACTCAACAAGGATGCGCTGATCACGCTCGACAAGTTGCGCGTCGACGTCGTCGGGCTGTTCCACATCAAGGTGAAGCCCGATGCCGAATCGATCGCCGCCGCCGCGCAGACGCTCGGTGATTCGGTAAACAGCCCGGACGCGGTAAAGTCGCTGCTCGACGGCAAGCTCGTGTCCGCGCTGCGATCGGTCGCCGCGACGATGACGATGGAGCATCTCCATGCCAACCGCGCCGACTTCATTCAAAAGGTGCAGGAGGCGCTGATGACCGATCTGGACATGAACGGCTTCCAGCTCGAATCGGTCAGCATCACGCATTTCGACCAGACCGCGTTCGAACATTTCAACGAAAACAACGCCTTCGATGCCGAGGGTTTGACAGTTCTCACGCGGACGATCGAAGAGCGCAAAAAGATTCGCAACGATATCGTCGCGACCAACCGTGTCGAGATCGAGCAGCGTAACCTCGACGCGAACAACCAGTCGCTCGAGATCGCGCAGGCCGCCGAACAAGCGCGCTTGACGCAGGAGCAGACCTTGTCCGCGCGCCGCGCCGAACAGGCCACCGCGATCGCTACTGCCGAGGCCGAGCAGACCCGCCTTGCCGAGATCGCGCGGATCACCGCGAGCCAGGCGCAGACGGTCGCACAGACCGAAGCCGACAAGGTCATTCAGACCGCGACCATCGCGCGCGACGGCGCGATCCAGACCGCAACCATCGAGCGCGACCGCACGATTGAGATCGCGCGGATCACGACCGCTGTGCAGACTGCGCAAAAATCCGAGGAGGAATCGACCGCCACCGCCGCCGCCAACGAAGCGCGCGCGCTCGCGGTGCGGGCCGAGGAAAGCGTCGCCACCGCCAAGGCGACCGAGATCGCCAACCGCAACAAGAACGTCGCCGTCATCGCCGCCACCCAGCGCGCGCAGGAAGAAGCGGTCCAGATCACCGTTGCTGCCACGGCGGAAAAGGAAGCCGCCGAAGCGCGCGCCAGTGCCCTGCGCACCGAGGCGACCGCCGAGGCAGACGCCGAGAAAGCCCGTGCGGAAGGGCGCGAGGCTGCCTTCAAGGTCGATGCGACGGGTCAGGCATCGCTGAACGAGGCGACCAATCTGTTGAGCGACGCGCAGACCGCGCTCCTGATCCGGAAGGCGATGCTCGACGCGCTTCCCGCGATCATCGCCGCGGCGAGCAAGCCCATGGAGAATATCGATCGGATCAGCATCCTCGATGCACGCGGACTTCATGGTGAGGCACCCGGCATCGACGCAACGGGCGGTGGCGGCCAGACGAACCTTGCCGACGCCGCCGTCGCCGCCGCGATGCGCTACCGAGTCGGCGGACCGCTGATCGACGGGCTGATGGCCGAACTCGGTATGAATGGCGGCTCGCTCGACGGCATGCTGTCGGGCGCGGGCGGGACTGGCGCAGCGGTCACATCGTCGCGCAAGCCGACCGCGCTCAACGCCAGCACCGAGCCGACAGACGATGTAGCCGCCTGAGCGACCTTGCAATGAGGCCGGATTGCCTACGCCTGCGCCTGGATCGCGACGGCGCGCAACTCGTGCCCGCCGCGTTGACCGAAGCGCAGTGTAAAGCGATCGAACACGCGCTGGCGGACCTGCCGGTCGACAGGCCCGGTGTGCGGATCGGATATGCGCCTACGTTGCGTGCGATCCTCGGTACGGATGGGGCGATAGGGTCGATTGCGCTCGGCGTGATCGGTTTGCACGCCCGGCCGGTCAGGGCAGTGTTGTTCGACAAGACTGCGGCAAGGAACTGGGCCCTCGGCTGGCATCAGGATCGCACCATCGTCGTCGAGCATCGAGCGGACGTCGAAGGGTTCGGGCCATGGACGGTCAAGACGGGACTGGTGCAGGTTGAACCGCCGTTCGCGATCCTCGAGCGTATGGCGACCCTGCGGGTTCATCTCGACCCGGTCGATGACACCAACGCGCCGCTACGTATTGCACCGGGCTCGCATCGGACGGGTCGCATCGCCGAAGTCGATATCCCATCGATCGTTGCCCGTCTCGGCGAATGCGACTGCCGCGCCGCACGGGGGGACATCTGGATTTATGCTACCCCTGTCCTGCACGGCTCGCGCGCCGCCGATCCGCCAAAGCGGCGGCGCGTGTTTCAGCTGGACTATTCGGCGGACGAACTGCCCGCGCCGTTGCGCTGGCGGGGCATCTGACCCCACTGCATCCGATCGGCTGCACCGGTTCTGCACGGAATAGGATTGCGTCCTGCGCGGGCGACCAATCCGATCCGCATGTCCATCCATCATACCCGTCTCCGGCAATGGGAGACGGTGATGAACATGACGTTATATCGGCGAGATCGACTGGCCACAAAGGCGATGGCTGTCGTCACGCTGGTGGCGATCGCCGAAATCCTCGTTGACGGCACCAGCCTTGGCGCGGTGACGGGTGGCTTTGCGCTCGCGTGGCTTGCGATGCTGGTCGGGATCCGGCGCGCGCTGCCCCGCGTCACCTCAGCGAGATTCTCAGCGATAATCGCCGCTCTGTTCGGCCTGGCGTTGGTCGACGATCCCAGCCTGCTGGCATGGACGATGTTCTGGGTCGCGCTGTCGATGGCAGCGCTGTTGCCGCGCCGCCGGTTCGACGACGCGCTGGTCTGGGCGTGTAGGTTGGCGTGGCATGCGCTCTCAGGCGTGATATCGCCGCTACGTGACCTGGCCCGGATCGCGGCGATCCGCGACCGCACACGCTCGGGGCCGGGCGATATATACGCCGTGATCCGGGCGTTGGTGCTGCCAGTGGGTGGCGGCGCGATATTCCTGGCGCTCTTCGCGTCCGCCAATCCATTGATCGATAATGCCTTCGCGCAGGTCGTCCTGCCTGACAGCTGGACCGTGGTCTGGCGTACGCTGCTTGCGGCGTTCGTGATCGTGGGTGCGTGGGCCAGCCTGCGCCCGATCGCGGCGGCGACGCGGCTCGCACGCGACACCGATCGTCCCACGCTATCCGCGCTCGATCCCGGCGTGGCGACGTTGATGCTGTCGTTGATCACCTTCAACGCGATTTTTTTGATCGAGAATGTGCTCGATGTCGTCTTTCTGTGGAGCGGCGCGGGCTTGCCCGCCGGGGTGACAATGGCCGACTATGCGCATCGCGGCGCCTATTCGCTCATCGTGACCGCTTTGCTCGCCGCACTGTTCGTGCTCGTCGCGTTGCGACCGGGCAGCGCTGGCGCGCGCAGCCCTGCGGTAAGGTGGCTCGTCGCGCTATGGATCGGCCAAAATCTGATGCTCGTCGCCTCCAGCGCGCTGCGGACGCTTGACTATGTCGATGCCTATGGGATGACGATCCTGCGCCTCTCGGCGCTGGCGTGGATGGGGCTCGTGGCAACCGGCCTCGCGTTGATCGGATGGCGCCTGTTCGCAGGTCGATCGACGGCCTGGCTGATAAATGCCAACGCGCTTACGGCAGCGATCGTCCTCGCGCTGGCAAGCGTGATCGATCTCGGCGCGACCGCCGCCGGCTGGAACGCACGGATCGCCCTTACGCACGGCAAGTCGGGGCCGCCACTTGACCTGTGTTACATGGCGCGGCTCGGCCCCCCTGCGGTGGTTTCCCTGGCGACGCTCGAACGGCACGCCCGCGCGCCCGAACTTCGCGATCGCCTCGCGTGGCTCCGCTGGCAGGCTCAGAGCGACATGATACACGCGCAGGCAAATTGGCGAAGCTGGACATTCCGCGACGCCCGCCGGCTGGGTGCGGTTGAGGCGCTCGTAGGCGTCGGTCCGCCTGGCTTTCGGGTGGCGCATGATGGACGCGGTTGCGACGGTTCGATCACGCCCGCCCCGATTATGCCCACACCAGTCGCGCCGCCGCCCGCCCCCGGACCGTTGACGGGAGGCACGCAACGATGATCATGTGTCCGATGCCCCGCACGATCCTGATCGTCGACGACGATCCACACATCCGCCAACTGCTCGTCTTCGCGTTCGACAAGGCGGGACTTGGCGCGGTCGAGGCAGGCGACGGCGAGACCGCGCTCGCACTGGTTGCCGCTCGATCGCCGGACATGGTCGTTCTCGACATCAACATGCCGCGGATGGACGGATTGGAGACGTGCCGCCGTCTCCGTGCCGAAAGCGACATTCCTATCCTCTTCCTTTCGAGCCGAGACGACGAGATCGACCGTGTGCTCGGCATCGAACTGGGTGCCGACGATTATGTCGTGAAACCCTTCTCGCCGCGGGAAGTCGTCGCCCGCGTCATGGCGATCCTGCGTCGGACCGCCGCCCATCCACCGGCGCTCGACCAGAACCGGGACCTTGCGCACGGCCTCTTGCGCCTCGATCTCGAAGGCTGGCGGGCGCTCTGGGATGTCACGCCCGTTTCCCTCACGGTCACCGAATTCCAGCTGCTGCGTTTGCTCGCGTCGGTTCCGACCAAGGTGTTCAGCCGGGATGCGATTATCGATGGTCTTCATGGGCCGGGTTTTGCCGTTACCGACCGGACGATCGACAGCCATATCCGCAACCTGCGAGCGAAATTTTTCTCCGTCGGCGGCGGCGACCTGATCGAGACACGGGCCGGTATCGGCTATCGGCTCGGTCCGTGTGCGGGGGCGTCATCGGCGCCATGATCGACGCCGCCCGAGACTGGGTCCGGCGTCACTGGCCGCAGATGCGGCTGCGCACGATCCTGTTCACGACGCTGTTCGTAGTCGCGGCGATGCCCGGCATCGGCGCGGTATTTCTGCGTGTTTACGAAAACACGCTTGTGCGCCAGACGGAGGCCGAACTGGTCTCGCAGGCCGCCGTGCTTACCGCAACGGCTGCGGCGCTGTGGCCCGACGCACCGCTGGGACGACCGGTACGCGGCCAGGCGGTATCAGCCGACAATCCTTACGGCCTCGGCCCGCCGATCTCCGGCATCGATCTCAGCACCACCCCGATCCGTACCGAACGTCCGTCGCCGTTACCGGGCGGCGCACTCTCACCGGATGCCCGGATTGCGGCGAGGACGCTTGCGCCCATCCTCGACGCGACCCGTGCGACGACACTCGCCTCGATCCTTTTGCTCGATCGTAATGGTCGCATCGTTACCGGAAGCCGCGAAATGGGCAGCTATGCCATGCTCCCCGAGGTTGCCGCAGCGCTGGCCGGCCGATCGGCCACGGTCTTGCGCAGGAACGGCGCGTACCGCGCCACCTATCGCTTCGAATGGCTGTCGCGCGCCGCCGCGCTTCGCGTGCATTATGCGCGGCCTGTCGTCGTCGATGGCCGCGTGGTTGGCGTCATTCTGCTCTCGCGATCGGCACGCGC
>Ga0115545_1002072_pt1 | contig 9951 bp, 10 predicted proteins | sample COGITO_mtgs_1003_FD_87188 | JGI IMG/M metagenome (GOLD analysis project Ga0115545, IMG submission 87188) | Pelagic marine microbial communities from North Sea - COGITO_mtgs_100330 | ecosystem: Environmental > Aquatic > Marine > Epipelagic | place: Germany:Helgoland, sampling site Kabeltonne...
AACAGTCTATCAACAACAGAAGGTTTTACTAGTATTAATCATCCTGGAACTACACCTTCAGTAAGCGCAAATACTTTTTCTCACCCGCTAAATGCTGAGATTCATGAAGTTAAAATATTTAGCAAGACGTTATCGAATCCAGAAACCTTATTGGAGACAGAAAGACAAGCAGCAAGAAATAAAGGCCCAGGAAATTTTGATAATCTTGTGTTTTATGTGCCGCCTTTCTTTTATCCAACAACACCTACTAGAGAAGTCTTAATAACACCATTCAAAACAATTACTAGTACAACAGACGATCCGTTTAATGTGTCTTTGTCCTTCGGGGTTAATGGAAAATCAATAAATTTAGAAAACTTTACTAGAGAGTTTGTGCAAGGGATTAATCCAAGATTATATGACTTAGTCCCAAAAACAATGAACGATACAATCCAAGATATCACAGCAGATCAGTTTATGTACAATACCGGATCTCATAAAAAGCGTAATATGACAATACTACCTAATGATAATGGGTTGTTCCAGCCTAACTTTTTTGCATTGTCCTCATCACCTATGGCTAGTAGTGCTAAATTTTATCAAAACCCGCTCCAAACAAAGGGGTTGCCAGACTATTCTATTATTAGTTTAGAAAACTTAATTCCTAGCGGCGCAATATATAAAAATTTAGCAGCAACGTCAGGAAGCATGTATAACTCTTTAGTAGCAGCATCTAATATTGATAGTCCGGGTATATCAAAAAGCGTCGACTTAGATATCGCCCAACGCACCGGTGACAGAAGTAGTAATGAGATTGTGATCTACGATATCTCTAATCTTTATTACGGTAATAGAATTCACCCCGGCTCTTTTAAATTGTATGAAAAAGATTTAACTGGTTCTGACGGAAAAATTAAAATAACGCTTAAAGATAATGAGCGAGGTTCACTATATCGTGCTGATGCATTAACTAAGCATGCAACTTGGAATAATGTGGGTAATGTTTTGTATGACGAAGGTATGGCAGTTGTTAAGTCACCGCACCTCTTCTTTTTTAATAAAAACGAAACAAACGTAACGTTCAGAGGTGAACAAAACTTACATACAATGATCTTAAACGTGCCTGCATTTAAAGAAATGTTTACATCATCATCTAATCCAACTTTTGTAAGTATTCCACCGTCTGACAATGCGAACGATGAAGAAATGTCCACTTTATACATCACTACAGTTAACATTCATGACGATAACTTTAATATTATAATGAAGGCAAATTTTGCCCAACCCATCTTCAAGACAGAAGAAGATGAATTTATTATTAGGTTAAAAGAGGATTTTTAATTGTTACTAGCACTAGATATATCGACAAGCTGCACTGGGTATTGCATCTTTGACGAGGATAAACTTATAGACATTGGAAGTATAAACCTAAGTAAACATAAGGGGTTGTTCGAGAAAGCATCTCTAATTAAATCTGAGATCTTGAGATTGGGCAGTAAATACCAGATTAGCAATGTTGCTGTTGAGGAAAACTTGCAAGCATTTAGACCTGGATTGAGTTCAGCCAAGACATTGATGACATTGGCACAGTTTAATGGCGTTGTTCGATGGATATGTCACGAAAGATTAGGTGTGGCAGTAGTATCAATTAATGTCAATACAGCACGAAAAAGTGTAGGTTTGAAAATTAACAAGAAAGATAAGACAAGGACAACGAAGGAAAAGGTGTTAGACTGGGTGTCAATTGATTTACCAGATATGAAATGGCCAACAAAAATATTAAAAAGCGGCCCGAACAAAGGAAAAGAAAGAATCTGTACTGAAGCATATGATATGGCAGATGCATACGTGATAGGTAAATCTTTTTTAATAAAATAGTATTTTGTATGATAATTATTGTATGAATTGGAGTTTATATGAGATTATCTAGAAAACAACTAAGAAAAATGATTAACGAAGCCTTTAGGGGCTACCAGTATGCGTCAAGAGACGGAAGCAGATATACAGGCTCGGGCCCTTCTCATACTTTTAAATTACGAGAAACAGATGCCAGCCTGTTAGAACAAGTCATTTTAGAAAGCTTGCAAGCGTCTTTAAAATCAGGTCACCAATTAGGCACAGCAGTACACACTGCTTCTTTTAACATCAAACAGTCTAACGCAATACCCGTTCTAAACATGGAAGTTAGTGAGTTTGATGATGAATTCATAATGGACAAGACAGGAATTAAATCATACGCAGATGAATATGGAAATCTGCGCCCATATGGCCAAGAAGGTGATAAACAACATGCGGCTCGCGTAAAGGACATGCTTAGAAGCACAGAAAGGTCACTAGAAAAAGCATGTGATAATGTCTATTATAAAGTTCTTGACACCGCAGGAAATTTAGATCATAATATGATGGATTTTGTTAATCAATTCATGATTGAGCTAAAGAAAGATATTTTAAATGATATCAAGAATATTTAAAGGAAGGCGTTATTATGAAATTATCAAGAGTGTTAATGACATTACAAGAGTTGGGACTAGACGCTAGATCTGGAGAGTTTCAGCTCAGAGCTTTAGCTCAAGAAGTTGTTAATGATGTTGAGAACAGACTCGACAACTAAATTTTATTGAAAATATAAAAAATACGCAATACAATTCCAATATGGAAATTGTTACTAAACAACAAAAAATAGATGTCTTAGAAGGTATATTTGGTGAGTCCACGTTAGCGAACAGTGGTAAGAATGTATCAGTTATATGCCCAGCATGTAAGTCAGACTCAAAATCTAGTTCTAGAAAGAAAAAACTATCAATATGTCTCAACAAAGGCATATATCACTGCTGGGTATGTGAAGCAAAAGGGCATAATATTGCTAAGTTTGCAATACGCAACACTTTTGTTAATAAATCAGACGTCGCGACACTAAACGATTTATTTTCATTTGATGACGATAAAGAAGAAAAAGAACCTGAATACATCTTAAGACTCCCTCAAGACTTTTGTTTGTTAGTAAATGCACCCGGTAGGATGGCTAAGCTCGCTATGAGTTATCTGCACAAACGAGGTTTAACACAGAATGACTTCTTGCGTTACAAAATAGGAATAAGTGGCGAATATGAATTTAATAACAGAGTGATATTTCCGTCGTTCTGTGATGATATGAAACTTAACTACTTTTTATCTAGAACATATGATGATAATCAATTTAGAAAATATAAAAATTGTCAAATACAGAGAAGCGATATTATCTTTAATGAACACTTAGTTGAGTGGGACAAACCTGTTATTTTAGTTGAAGGTGTTTTTGATGCGATTAAAGCAGGAAACAATTCTGTACCTATGTTAGGTAGCTGGATTGATGAAAAACATTATTTGTTTAAAAAACTAGTTCATGAGCAATCAGAAGTCGTAATGTGCCTAGATCCGGACGCAATTGATAAGACAATGAAAATAGCAAAAAACTTTAAACAGTATGGTTTAGAGGTAAAAATATCCAAACATGTAGGTAAAGACTTTGGTGACATGACAAAGCAAGAGGCAAATTATTACATACAATCTGCACAGAAGTATGAACTAACTGATAGAATAGGATATTTAATACAGAGTATCAGTTCAGGTTCAATATTTTAGGAGATACAATGAATAAATTAACAAAAGATAGAATTCGTAAGATGGTCATGCAAGAATTGGCCTCCATGGTAGACGAAGATGCAATTATTAGCCCAAATAATCCACGTGATGAATATCGAAGCAATACACACAATAGAATTCCACGCAACTTGAGCCTAACAAAGCACAGTGACAGTTACGACGATTTTGGCGGTGCCGAAGATTCATGTGAACAGTGTGGTGGTATGACGTACGAAGGACAGTGTATGGAAGCCAGTTGCGGTGGTATGAACAAACAGTCCCAGATGCTCCAAGAAGGAGATTGTGGTTGCGGAGGAAGTTCTAGTGGTGATGGCACGGATTATTCAACAGACACAATGGGAATGATTGGTGACGCACTAGGTGTATTAACTCATGCGGGTTACGATGTTGATGCAACAAAAGGTGATCACAGAAGTCATAACAACTACATGGCAAAACCCTCATTATATAAGGTTGCTAAATATGCACAAAAGCTTTTACATATGATCCCAGACGGGTATGAATTAGATGACTGGCAGCGAACAAAAATAGCACAAATCTCAGATGACATATCTGAAGTTTATCATTCACTAGACTACGACTTTTACGACGAGGATTAATGAAATCGATTAGTAGATTATTTGAAGTGACAAATCAAGATATTGATGGAAATCACCTGGATAGGATGGCCAGAAGATATCGATATTTTAATAGTGACTGTTATGACAATATTCCAAAAATGAAATATCCGACTGAGGGTACTAAGTCATTCCAGAACGATTTTAAAGAAGTTTTACGATGCCACAATCAGCCTAGTTTGGCAACAAAGTTTTTGCGCAGCAGTGATAATTCTGTTGAAAACGTATTTAAGCAATTTTGCAAAGAAAACGGTTTTGATCTCATTGACTGGGGGAAAATCAGGGATATCATAAAAGACGTCGATTCAATTGTGCTTAAGCTAAAATATGAAAACAATCGACCACGACCACTGCATTACCTCAAGGATATGGCAGCTGACGATCTCCAGATAAAATACAAAAAATCACCAAGCTATCCTAGTGGTCACACAACCATCGCTTATTTTTTATGTGACATATTGTCTGCAAACATTCCAGAATTGCAGCAAGATTTACAAACTTTAGCCTCATTAGTAGGGCAAACAAGAATTGAAAATGCGGTTCATTTTCCAACTGATATTAATTATGGACGCTTAGTTGGTGAAAACTTGGCTACTTTTTTTCTGTCGCAAGGCAGAAAAATTATAAGTGCTGATCTAGACCCTAAAAATTATCAAGTATTTGGTGAAAAAATATGCAAAAAAGCAAAAGAAGTGTATAGCGATAATGCTTATGAAGCATATGCCCACGAATTGGCAGATTTTCTGCACCGGACAAACGAAATAGAATTCTATAAAACATCGTACGAAGATTGTTTAAGTGCTGCACAACATGCAATGATGGGATATCCTAGTAATTATATTACAACAAACAAACATATTAAATCACAGTTAGACGGTCTAGTAATGTCAAATAAGTGCGGTGATATTGATAATAATCATAAAGTTATTCGCATACACGAATGTTTTGACCCAACTGTTTTAGAGCGAGGATCTCCTGGAGAATTACGAAATTTCTCACACAAATCCCGTGCCGGCACACAATTTCCGGAACCATGTGACATTCATAGAAAGTTAACCTCGTGTCATGCGATTAAAGATAAAGCGTGGATAAGACATTTATTATACGAGTATATACATCCGTTTTGTGATGGTAACGGCAGATCTGGTCGCATTATATTGGCCAGTGATTTAGATTATAACTTTGAAATGATCAATAAAATGATTGGTGAGGATTATATACCTACCATTGTTAAACAAATGGAAGCCAGCAAATTAGAAAAGTTGTTATAGTGTAACTCTTAGCTTTGCGTGTTATAATAAAATCAACCGGAGGATAAATGGCACGTAAATTTAAAAATAACCAATTAAGTAAAGTAAAGGCAGCGCTTAAAGAACAGCAGATTGAAGAGATCGCTGATGCGATCAATCACAACGAAGAACAAGAAAAACCCCTGTCAAAAGAAGATGTTAAAAAAGCATTTAAAGCTTCATCGTTACCTGATGAACAAAAACCAACTACTAAAAAACAAATGCGAAAGGTTCGTAAGAACTTAAAAAAGCAGAAGTTAGCACCACAAAAGACAATATCATGGCAGCATGAAATAGGTGATCTAGTACAGATACCATCAGACGTCAGACTTCGCCCATCAGTACGAGAAAAATTAGATGAAGAAAGTTTTGGTATAATTGTTAAAATGACCAAAGGTGATAATGAAACGAGATTACACGATTCGCAATCATTGGTTTTCTCTCCTAGCGGAAGAAACTGGCACTATACTAAAACCTTGAAAAAAGTGTAACTGTATGAATAACACCTTATAATAAAATCACACAACAACCAACGGATAAAAATATGAGTAATACTACACTTAACAAACCTGGCTTTATTGGAAGGCCTAATAATGAACATCTATATTATTTTCTCAAAAGACTCGGCTGGGATATGTGTTTGCACTGGGACAAGGAATCTTTTATACGCAATGGTGCCTATGATAGAAGTGCTAAGTCGAATGACGGTCTTTATAAAGGAAAGGACGAGAAATATTATTACTGTTCATTTCAAGAACATCTTAAGGACGATGGAACTTTTCACTTCTTTCAATATTCCATACAAAAGAAATCTAGAACTAGCAGTAATTATAAAGTTCTAATGGCGGGTACTTTAACAACAGATAAATATGAGCCTTTACCACCTGGTTGGCCTGAAGACCCGAACTTTGTATATGAAGTCACACCTAAACAAGTCGACAAAAAGGTTAATGAAATTAAAACATTAATCAAAAGTGTAACAGTATAAATAGTAAAGTATAATAAAACCACAACCAAAACATCCAGGAGAAATAATGGATATCAAAACATTCGTTCAAGTAATTTCAAAACTTCCACCACAAATTGCAGTTCTTGCCAAAGGTCCAACAGGTATTGGTAAATCACACATTGTTCACCAAGTTGGTGATCGTTTAGATATGGAAGTTATTGACCGCCGTTTATCACAAATGACTGAAGGCGATATCATTGGCTTACCAGAACTAGTTGATGGTGTTACACGTTTCGCACCAATTGATTGGTTTGTTCGTGCTTGCAATGAACCTGTAATCTTATTCTTTGATGAGTTAAACCGTGCCACTATCGAAGTTCAACAATGTGCTTTCCAGATTGTTCTTGATAGAGAACTTAACGGTCATAAACTTCATCCAGATACCAGAGTTTATGCAGCAGTTAATGAAGGAAGTGAATACCAAGTAACTGAAATGGACCCGGCTCTATTGCGTCGTTTCTTTGTAACTACACTGGAACCAACAGTACAAGATTGGTTAAAGTGGGCTCGCAAAGATAATCGAATTGATGCGCTAATGATCTCGTTTATTGAAAAATATCCTGCACATTTGCGTCATACTGGACAAATTCAACCCGGTATTGTATACCCTAATCCTGCTTCTTGGGACCGATTAAACACATCGCTGGAATATGCAGATATGCAACCCCTACAATCTTGTGGTGAAAACTATAACCCACTGTTCTATTCAATGTGTACCGGATTTCTTGGTGTTGAAACAACAATTGCATTTGTCGACTATGTTAAAAATCATGAGTCTAAGTTTAGTGCAGAAGATATCTTAAACGACTACGCTAAAGTCAAAGGTCTGGTTTCCGCGTTGTCAACTGACAAAAAGAATGATTTGCTTAATATCATTGTCACGTATACAACTTCTAATGAAGTTACTGTACCGCAGGTGAAAAATGCTTGTGAATTTGTTAATACTTGTTCAGATGAAATGCTAGTTAATTTTATGAATATGATCATGGAAACTAAAAACTTACCAACAATTAGAAAGTTTCATAAACTTTTAGGTAATAAGGTGGTTGAAGCTGTGAATGCGGCAAACGATATAACATAAAGTGCAACAGCATAGCACGCATTGTATAATATAAACAACCACAGGAGGTTATATGAGTGAAACACAAGAAAAACAATCAATTGAAGAAGAAATCATCGCTCTATCACAAGAGAAGTTTGACAAAATTATGCTTAAGTTTCTCTTGGACGAGCCTTTCTTTTCAGATATTATGCGTTGTATTAGAAAAGAAATGACATATTCAATTCCAACAGCTGGTGTAATGTGTAAAGGTGATAATATTGTAATGTATTGGAATCCTAAGTTTGTTGCAAAACTACCTGTACGTCAAATGTTTGGATTGCTTAAGCATGAATGTTATCATCTTATATATTCACATTGCACCTCTAGAAAACAAGATCCCCATCTTATGTGGAATATTGCAACTGATTTAGCAATTAATTGTACTATTCCTTATAATGAACTTCCAAAAGGTGGTTTGGTTCCAGGTCGAGCAATGGAAACACCAGATGATACGTCGCATTTGCCTCCTGAAGCCTTAGAGCAATCCCAAAAGCTATCAGCCTTTATTGAACAGCTACCTCCATACAAATCTTCCGAATGGTATATGGAAAAAATCATGAATAACGACGATATCCAAGATGCAATCAAAGATTGTATGGGTGGCAAATCAATTACAATTGGTAAATCTGGTGATGGTGAAGGTGAAGGGTGCGAAGGTACATCGGCTGGATTTGATTATCATTTTGACAATGAAGAATTATCAGAAAGCGATAAGGCAATGTTAGATGACAAAATCAAGGAAATCATTAAAAAAGCATCACAACGAGCTGACCGAACTAACTCTTGGGGTACAGTTGGCGCTGAGACAAGAAAACAAATCCGCGCAATGTTGCATAAAGAAATTGACTGGAAGGGTGTACTTCGTTATTTTTGTGGCACAAAACAACGTGCAAATCGTTCAAGAAGTTTTCGTAAAATCAATCGAAAGTATCCATATATTCACCCGGGACGTAAAACCAGTCATACGTCAAATATTGTAATATATATTGACCAATCAGGTTCAGTTAATGATGATGACTTAGTATTACTATTTAGTGCGCTTAATGACTTGGCCGGACGGGTTACGTTTACTTGTTATCATTTTGATACAAAAGTTGATGACAACAGTAGGTTTGTTTGGCGCAAAAATAAAAAAGTTGATAAGCCATATAGAACTAGATGCGGTGGAACGTGTTTTAATGCTGCTGAAGATCATTATAGAAAGATATCAGGCGAGTATGATGGTTATATTATTATGACTGATGGTTATGCGCCTAAACCAAAAACTTGTATATCTAAAAGATGCTGGGTATTATTACCAGGTATACAACCATCATTTCCAATTGACAACAGGGATACTGTTGTTCTGATGGAGAGAAATAAAGATTAGAGGATCTATGAAAATATTACACATTGCAGATATCCATTGGCGAGGATTATCAAGACACCAAGAGTACGTACTTGCGTTTAAAGATTTATTTAAACAAGCACAAGAACTTAAACCGGATGTTATTTACGTGGGCGGAGATATTGTTCACTCTAAGACACAAGGAATATCTCCAGAGTTAATTGAGAATTTGTGCTGGTGGTTTAATGGTCTGGCTAAAATAGCCCCAACACATGTTATTCTCGGAAACCATGACGGGCTAATTTTAAATAAGGACAGGCAAGACGCTATTACACCAATCATTGAAGCTCTTGATAATTCTAATATCTTTTTATATAAATATTCAGGCACGTATGAATTCGCACCCGGCTTTGAGTGGTGTGTTTTATCATGTTTTGATGAAGAAAATTTTCATAGAGCTAAGCCTACAAAAGAAAATGTCAGTATTGCATTATATCATGGTGCGGTAAGAGGTAGTTTAACTGATACAGATTGGCAACTTGAAGGTGAATCTGATTTAGACTTATTTAAAAGTTATGATTTTTCAATGTTAGGTGATATTCACAAACGTCAGTTTTTAAATAAAAAAGGAACTGTTGCTTATTCTGGTTCGACAATTCAGCAAAATTTTGGTGAAGATAGCGAAAAAGGTTTTCTTTTGTGGGACATTCGATCTGCTGACGACTTTGACGTAGAGTTTTATGAAGTAGAAAATCAATATCATTTTGTAACTGTTGATTGGTTAGGGGATGTACAAAAGACAGTTAATAAATGTAGAGAATATCCAAACTTATCTCGTTTTCGTATCCGAGCAGATAACTATATTAGTCAGACAGACGCAAGGCGCCTGCAAAAAATACTAACAAAGCAAAAAGCAGCAACAGAAGTAGTTTTTAAGGTTGATTCTAAGTTTGACTCTGGACAAATAAAAACAGCAACGTCAAATA